>Ga0255765_1006295_pt1 | contig 10835 bp, 9 predicted proteins | sample 041ome_8_FD_179965 | JGI IMG/M metagenome (GOLD analysis project Ga0255765, IMG submission 179965) | Coastal salt marsh microbial communities from the Groves Creek Marsh, Skidaway Island, Georgia - 041407BS metaG (version 2) | ecosystem: Environmental > Aquatic > Marine > Intertidal zone > Salt... | reverse complement strand
CTAATTTGGTTGCGTTAGAAGAGGTTTACTCTGGACCGCTCACAATAGCTGAAGACCTTATGTGTATGTCGGTCGAGTAAATCGATAAATTTTGAAGCCTGCAATTGAAATTAATATCAGAGATATCCCGCACATCGTGCATTTCTCGATTTATTAAACCATCTTGTCTCGATCCAAATCTGTGCTTACGTTGCTATGAAAGGCATTAACTCTTGGAGCTCAACTTCTCTACCTTTTTAGACGCGCTGACTGCCTCGCTGTAACCTAATCACTTTACTCTAGATAAACTCAAGCATCATGAGAGTAGGCAAGTGTTTCCAGGCTCCCACTCGTAATTACAAGCTTGCGATTAAAGTAATAAATCAGAACAAACCCAAAGAGATACGGAAACGTCCACGACACCCAAAAACTCACCAGCTCCAGATTTAAAGACGCAGCTGTTACACCACCCGCAAAAACCGTGATGAGCCTGGCGAAGTGCTGTTTAACTGATTTTATTCGGTCGTAGGGTAATTTAGGACCCATGATTCTATGCCAATCTTCAAATGCAAACCATGCTAAGAATGATCCATTTACAAGAGCTGCTAAGAAATTCTCACTAATGATTACAGCTAGAATCATTCCACCCGTGGTTTGTATCAAACTAAAACCACTGTCCATAAGTTCGTATTTATTGTTTGAAAAAACATACTGTTCTAAATCCCAACGAGTAATAGCCATCAGGCCAAACAAATCCGTACCAATTACCATCAGTAGTGCTACATAGAAGTAGACAGCGCTGGTCACGATCTGAATTAACAGCATGGCTTTGTCAGGCAATCCCCTTGCCGCCTCTCCTCGCACATTAACTAGGCGATATCCTGAGAACGTCAAGGTTCCAATTAGAAATGAACCTAGGAAGGTAAGTATGTTAGGCGGCGTACCTCTCGCTACCTGACCAATTGAACCCAGCATTGTGCCAAGCAAAAAGTTGCCGATCATTACTGCAACAAACACTATTCCGATTTTTTTGTGAATTACACTGCCTTTCGTGGAAGCAAGAATCACCATACCAGCTATCAAAGCTGTTGAACCAAAACTTATATGTATCTGAATCATCGGTTTAAAGATGCCGACATAGTCAAGCATCTCAGGATCAATAATGGCGTAAAACTTACTTAAGAATTTAAATTCCATGGCTCAGCTCTGTGTTATTGCTATAGATGTAATGCTGGTCAGTGATACCGACAGCGACAATAAAGCAGTGGCTAACCCGAGTAGTAGTTTTGTCATGTAACCTTCCTTAATAAATGTCTATTAATTAGAGCTAGAAAAGCCTAGCCTGACATCAGAAGATTAAGATTATGTTATGAGTATTCGATAAATTGCGAGGCAGTTAGCCTGGCTCGCCAAATTTCATGCAGAAACAAGCGCCGCCTTCAGGGCTATTGAAGTAATCTACGGTGCCAGCATGTTGCCTCATGACTTCTGAAACAATGGCTAATCCTAGGCCAGCACCTGGAGATTTATTAGTGGGAGATCGGAAAAAGCGCTCAAAGATCCGAGAACCATGAGAGTCTTCAATACCCGGCCCTTTGTCCCGAATCTCGATTGATCGGTCAATGGTAACGTTAACATTTACCTCAGTGCCCCCCGGTGTGTGAATTAGCGCATTCTCAATGAGATTTCGAAGGGCATCCTCCACTGCCAATCTGTTACCCTGGACTGTCTTCGGTTTTTCTGTTCCCGTGAACGCCAAGGTGCGCTGCTTGTTAATAGCCATTGGGACCATATGCTGCACGACATCTCTAACACAGCAATTCAAATCGAACTCCTCAGACATGTCGAGAATGCCACTATCGAGCCTGGCAACCTGTAAGAGTTGGTTAACTAACCGGTTCATACGTTCAACATCATGGCGCAGCGCTGTGGTATTAACCTCCTCGCCCCAGTTCTCCAGTGCACCACTGATTACAGTTAGAGGTGTTCGCAGTTCATGGGCAGCATTCGCGGTAAACCTGCGTTGCACTTCGAAACCCTCCTCTACCCGATCCAATGCCTGGTTAAACGCGCTCACCATCGGTGCGATTTCAGACGGAAGCCCTTTGGTTTCTAGCCGCAAGGACAGGCTCTCTGGTCGGATGCTCGCGACTCGAGCAGAAGTATCCACTAAGGACTTCAATCCACCACGAATTGCAGCCACGCCAACAATGAGGGTGACCAGAATAAATAGCGGGATGATCCAGGCAGCGGTTATAGCAAACTCATCGAGCATCTTATCCAGGATCGCGTTCTCTGGATTGTATGGCTCAGCCACTATCACCGTAACCGGACCCTGCCCACTGTTTTCACGCGTGGCTAACCCTGTGTAAGCTTGCGACTGGTCATCATTTTCGCCAACAGTGAAGTACTGCGCCCGGCCACGCGACCAGGAAACATCTCTGACGCTTGCTTCAAATTCTGCATCTGAGAAAGCGAGCGAATTACCTTCCTGATCTCGAATTACATAGGCCGTAGTGGGCGCTATTACACCCGAATCCACCAATTGATCGAACGTCATGATTGGACGGTCATCACCAATGGATAATGCCAGCTCGTCCGCTTCAGCGAACAGGTTCTGGCGAGTGAGTGCACTCGCGGTTCGGTCACCTAAATAAAAGAACAAACCGACGGCCAATATCGTTGCTACAAGGAACACAGCCCCCAAGCGCAAGGCTAAACGTAGTTCTAATGATCCGCGCTGAAGGATTTTCATCATTATTGTTCGTTAAGGAGATAGCCAATGCCACGCACAGTATGCACTTCTACTGAGGCCGCCTGGGTTTTTAGTTTGCGCCTTAAGTGGTGCACATGGACCGAGACCGCATTAGACTCGGGTTCTTGGTCAAAGGCATATAGCTTCTCTTCGAGAACGTCCTTTGGTACCACCCTGCCAAATCGTCTGAGCAGAATCTCCAAAATTGAGAGCTCTCGCCTGGAGAGCTGAACAGGATTTCCAGAGATGGTAACTTCCCGCCCTATCGTGTCAAAGGCAAGATTGCCTGCTTCTAACACAGCACCCAAAGCGCCACCAGGCCGCCGCAGCAGCGCCTTTATTCTGGACACCAATTCTTGGATGGCGAAAGGCTTGACCAAGTAGTCATCCGCGCCTGCATCTAGCCCAGACACACGATCATTAATCGCATCCCTGGCTGTAAGGACCAATATTGGTATTTGTAGTCCCTGAGCGCGCGCCGATTTCAGAACTTCGAGCCCATCGCCGTCGGGTAGGCCTAGGTCGAGAATTGCAGCATCATAGAGTATATCGCTGAGCGCATTTCGTGCGCCAGTTGCAGTATTGACTGCATCAACAGTAAATCCTGCGCTCTCCAGCACATCTTTCAGAATATCTACTATTCGCAGTTCGTCTTCGACTACCAGCAGACGCATCAATGACTTCCTGAGCCGAGGTTAAAAATCTTAGGGTCTAATTGGCGAAGATACGCTAGAAAAATTATCACAATATTAACAGCAGCCTGAACTTTGGAAAAAGTATGAATTTAATAGGAGAAGAACGTCCCATAACTTTGTCTTAATCATTGTGTGAAAAGCTAACCTACGAATATGCCTCTAGTGCGGAGTGATTGGATCTGCACTATCTATGTTCGCACAGGAATTCAAACGATGATCTATATTTCATGCTGCAATTTTCTAGACCGAAAGGATGATCCGCTTTCTGCTCAAACCCTGAGCACTTTTATGCAATGGATTGGTATTTCTTTACTAAGTTTACTGCTAATAGGAGGCGCACATGCACAAGTGGAATCAGTAGATGTAAATCTACTTCCAGAAATTTTTGATGAAGCGGCCGTCGACGGGGTGCGAAACGAGGACTCAGGCACCACAGATTCCACTGTCACCTATCAATCTGAGTTTTTTGATCAGTTCAACCCTATCACAGCGAATGACATGTTAGCGCGAATTCCCGGTTTAACCATTGGGGGTGGGGGCGATTTTGACGGAAGTGTTGGTCGCGGGCTTGGTACACGCGGCAACATACTTATCAATGGGCAGAGAATCGCAGGAAAAGGAAATTCCGCTAGTGATCAACTTGATCGCCTCACAGCAGCGGAAGTGGAACGTATCGAAATCATTCGCAATACCGCTAGTGAACTAAATGTACGCGGAGCCAGTGAAGTTATTAACATAGTGACAATTGAGTTGCCGTCTCGCTCCAGCACTCAAGTGCGGTTAATTCAACGCTTGAGCCATGACTACACTCACGAACTGGGGGGGAACTTAGGTTGGTCCGCACAGTATGGCGACCTTAAAGCATTGTTTAATATCGAACATCGGCCCAATTACGTTAATCGTAACGATCGGGAAGTTCGCGAATCACCATCAGGTGATGTTCTGGGTACGCTTTTCGAAGAAGACATTCGCGATCAGGACGAACAAAACTTGAGTGCGAGTTTGAATTATGGAAGCGGTCAACATCGCATGCAACTCAATGCTCAACTGGGCACCAGTGACTACCCACGTTTTGTCAGTCGCGAATTTGAGGATTTTGTAGACGATATTGCTGTACTTAGCACCCAAAAAGAACAGTTAAGAAACAATGAGGACAGTTGGGAGCTGGGAGGAGACTACGAATATAGTTTCCTCAGAGGCTCGCGTCTTGCTTTCCTTTTCGTAGCCAACGAGGAAACGCGAGACTTCGTCAGGGAGCGATTTATTGCAGAACCCATTAGCGAACCATTGACCAAGAATCTTTTCATAGACTCACAGAGTGAGCGCAGTGAATTAATCTTGCAAACTAACTACAACTTTACCGTCAATAAAGACCATGCTCTCCGCATTGGGTTTGAGCGTGCCGTCACACAGCTAGATTCGGCACTCTTTATTGCCAATCGCTTAGGAACCGGACCGGTTTCAGATCAGTTTGGAGGATTGCCCTTAAACCAACCTGCATCCAACACTGGCACTCTAATTAAAGAAGAACGATACGAAGGCTTTATTTTTCACAACTGGACCATCAATTCTAAGAGCGCTTTGGAAAGCAGTGCCGTTTTTGAGGACTCCGAAATCTCACAAACTGGAATAGTTAATAAGGCTCGAGATTTTAAATTTTGGCGGCCTACTTTTGATTATCGGTACAACTTTGCAGACAATTTTCGTTTTCGAGGAACCATCACTCGAAACGTTTCTCAACTTAGCTTCTCAGCCTTCGCCGCAACTGCGAACGAAGATGACCGCGACATTGATGGATTTGCTGGAAATCCTGAACTGGAGCCAGAAACAAGCTGGCAATATGAAGCCGAATTGGAATATCGGCTACCAAATGATGGAGGTGTCATTTCGAGCAGCATCTTCTATACAGATATCGACAACAAGATTGGTCGAATCGATGCCACCACAGACCCGAATAGACCGCAATCTGCTGCAGGCAACGTTGGCCCAGCAAAAGAATATGGCTGGAGGACGAGAGCAAGCTTTCGGCTAAATCAATTTAACCTTCCGAATGCGATAGTCTCTTTACGACTCAATGTGCTTGATTCAGAAATCCTTAACCCATTCATCAATCAGAATATACGCACAGACGATCGCGGAGGGGCGAATTTTGAGTTTCAACATGACATCACCACCCTGAACTTAAGTTATGGCATTGACTATAACTATCCGATCTGGGGTGGTTTTCACGACGTGGATATCATTACTCGTACTCGCAACGATCGTGCTCGCTCACTCGATCTATTTATACAAAAAATCTGGTTTGATGACTGGGTGTTCAGATTGGAATCTGAAAATACTCTCGATGCATTAGGTTGTCGCTATCGAGAAAGATACGAAACAACGACGATAGCGGGGGATATCAGACTTATCCAAAACTCTTGCAGTAGCCAATACAGAACTTTGCAATTAAGCGCACAAACTACTTTTTAGACGGTAATCGACAATGAATAGACGAAGATTTTTAATCGGCGGGGTAAGCGCGGGCGCATTCGCCGCTGGATACAATTTACTATCACCAAATCGTGGGAGTGTGTCAGCAACTGGTGTTCGCAGCTTTGGTGGCCCCAGACGTCAGATGCCTATCCCTCCATTACTTGAATCCACATATGAGCGTCCAATTGAACTCACCATGACTCGCGGACAGTTTGAATTACTTCCCGGAATAATGACACCCACCACAGGCTTCAACGGGTCATACCTTGGCCCCACAGTTAGAGTGCGCGAGGGTCAAAACCTCCCGATCACTTACAGGAATAAACTTTCAGAGGCGGTTGCAGTTCATGGTCATGGCTTGCACGTACCCGGCGAACTTGATGGTGGCCCACAGCGAGCGATCGAACCTGATGGTAGTTGGTCACTGGAGTTGCCAATTCGACAACAAGCTTCTACATCGTGGTATCACCCTCATACCCACCGCAAATCAGGTCCACAAACCTACAATGGCTTAGCTGGCATGATCATCATTGACGATGAAAATAGTGATGACTTGCCTATCCCAAAGACTTATGGTGTTGATGACATTCCTGTGATTATCCAAGATAGAAGATTCGACGATCTGGGGCGACTCGATTATTCAATCGAAGATTCTGAAGATGGAATGATTGGCGATACTATCATCACTAATGGGGTCGCGAATGCTAGTCGCCGAGTACCAGCAGGATTAGTTCGGTTACGCTTGCTCAATGGTGCGAACGCCCGTTACTTCCGTTTACGATTTGATGATAATCGGGAATTCCACAAAATAGCGACTGACGGTGGCTTCCTTGAAGAGCCTGTGCCCATTCGCGAATTAGTAATGTCACCGGGAGAGCGAAACGAAGTGGTCGTTGATTTTTCCGATGGCAATCCCGCCATGCTAGTCAGTGGCCCACGGATTCAGGCAGTTGATGATGAACGGAGGCGCGACGAGGGCAACGGCAGAAGGCGCAACCGGGAGTTTGGTAGGCTAGGAGATAGGTTAGAAATTCTGCAATTTACGGTCGACTCTGAATTGCCTGCAATTCGCGAATCTCTGCCGCGACAATTGAATTCAATAATGCGGCCCATAGTTCAAAGCGGCTGGCCAGTTCGACGGTTTGATTTATTTATGAAAAATAATAGGCGCACGGGCGTTTTTGGGGTCTTTCAACACAATACCGAGATGTCCATGGGCATTAATCGACAGTCAATGGACATGCGAGTAATTAATGAACGCGTGCGATTGGGAGAGTGGGAGCGGTGGGTAATTAATTCATTCGATGGCTCGCATCCGTTTCACGTGCATGGATGTTCGTTTCTTGTGATATCTCAAAACGAGCGGCCTGTCGCTGCAGAAGACGCCGGATGGAAAGATACAGTGCGAGTGGACGACAGTGCGGAAATTATTGTGCGATTCGATCATAAGGCAACTGATGAGTTTCCTTACATGTATCACTGCCATATTCTTGAACATGAAGATCGAGGCATGATGGGACAATTTACTGTGGCATAGAGCTGCGCTCTTCACGTATGGCACGTGTTTCGTTGCCTTGCTTGGTGTTGGCTGCTCTCTGGTGGGCTTCGCCCTCTACTGTTCGGCTTCCTGTGCTACGGCCACTATGAGTATGTTCTAAGTAGCGACTGCTTGTTATTCCGGACAATTGTCGGGGAGTTTAGAAAGATAATCTTGAAAGGCTGGAATTACGCCATTGAAATAAGACCTCAAAGAGCAGTTTGAATATTGTGCATATATGCGGCCTTCTACTTGATTCCAAACGTCCTCAGGCAACAAACCTAGTTGATATTGTTGGAAAACATTTTGAACAGAATTTACTCGCCAATTATGTATTAAGTTAAATACCTCATACTCGTCGTCGGTGAGAATGCTTGGGTTTATAAAATTTAATGGTCGGCCTGTCCGCTGCGTAGCAAGCAGTTGACGTCCAATGTCCGTATCTTGAAGGTTAGCGAGGAAGAAATCTGCTTGCATATTTGCTCTCTGCTGTATCTGATTGCCTAATGCTATCTTTTGGGTCTGCCTTAATTCAAGCCCAACAAAAATTAACGAACCTATAACTCCAATAACACCAAGAAAATTTGTGATTCCATTGAATGAAATTGATACAGGTATTCTTGAAGTCATTTATGCTATCTCCTGTTTGATAGGAATATCTAAAAAGGACCAAATTTCGGATTTGAAATAGGGGGTTTGGTTTCATCTAAAATAGATAATAAATTTGAAATTACTAGTGGGTAATACCTCAATTCATTCCTATCGTTAAATGCAGAATCTACTTGACTTCTTTTTTCAATGAGTCCTTCAAACCAATTCCTTAGCCCTGAATTTTGATATATAAAAAATGCATAAGGTTTTGAGAATAAGGACTGATTATCATTATCTTCTCCAAATAAAAGTCTTCTGCGGTGGAAATTCGCTTGCACTCTAAACTGAGTATAGGCCATCGAATTAAATATTATTTTTTCATGTTCATCTAATTCTGATCCTTCCAACCCTCTGAACCATATTATTGGATTCTCCTGAACGAGACGTTCGAATTCTAATTCGATAATTTGATCTGACGACAAGAGCTGTGATTGGTTGATATCACTGTCTTGCCGGAGCTGAATACCAACAAAAATTAGCGATCCAATGACTCCGATTACTCCGAAAAAATTTGCAAATGCTGAAAATGATAACGATAGTGGAATATTAGAAGGCAACATAAAATTAGACCTCGTATGTTCGACGTGAGGTGTCTACTTCCAGTCAAGGAGATTTGTTCTATGCCCTAGGCCAACAAAATATAGTTGGCTAATTAAACTAATAGCACTCAAAATAATTAAGCTAGTCCGACAAGGGGGTATGATGCTTCTGCGTTCATTTTGGTATTCCTTAATCACTGGCAGTCACCACTCGACCAATTTTGTTCAGCGTAGTTTCGCAATGAAGCTGTGAATTGTCCTGCAATGATCATCCTGTTCTCACAATTATTCCAACCCTGACTCATTCGAGCTTCAGCTAAATCCCAAGATTCGCGACTGATAAATCCAAGCTGGTATTGTTGCCACGCATTTGTTGTAGTTAATGCACGGTGTCTTGTAAGCGCATGTCTAATCAATTCTTCTTGTGTCAGATTTCGATCCCCCCACTCTTCAAGAACATTCAAATTGCCCTGTAGCGGCGCCAAGATTAAGTTCGAAGCCATTTGATTTCGAGCTTGGAGCTGTCCAGCTAATGCGATCGAATGTGATTGGCGAAGCTCAAGGCCTACGAATATGAGTGACCCTATAACACCTAAAACACCAAGGAAATTTGCGATTCCATTAAATGATATTGCAACAGGTATTTTTGACGGCATTTTTATGTTCCTCTAATCAGCACATTTATCTGGTAATGACCTTAGATACTCGGCATAAGCGTCTTCGAGATATTCAAATCGATAAGTAAATCTTAAATCGCATCTATTCCACGACTGCAATATCCTTCCCGCGATTACGCTCCATTGATCTTCATCAAGAAGGCCTTCTCGATACGCATAATAGTTTGTCTGCTGCATAGTCTTTTGCCATTCAGTGTCAACTTCTACCACCCATTTTTCTTCGTCTGATAGCTGTTCGTATGGCGTCGTTCTGATTCTATAGCCTAACTCCCATTGGCCTTGAAGCCAGATAAGCTGTCTTTCTGTAATCTGCTCCGCTCTAGATTGAACTTGTGATGCAATTGCTATTTTTTGAGTTTGTCGTAGCTCTAATCCAACAAAAACTAATGAGCCGATTACACCGACGACACCAAGAAAATTTGCGATTCCGGTGAATGATATTGCTACAGGTATTTTAGATGACAAGGCCAGACTCTCAGAAATTAGTCATTAATTACTTTTTCGTCATTAGCTGGGATAATTTAAATAGCTAGGCTAACTTTTTCCTATAAATTAAAGATTTGCTGAATTTAAGAGACGGGCTACTAATCATTCATTCGAATTTTGAACTTTGGGTGTTGTTATGGAACTCAGTAATGAAGATGTGATGTGGCTAGCAGGAGGGCGCATCAGGTGCCGGCGTTGCAGTGCCCGGAGCAAGCGCACTAAGTTGCGTTGTGGTGCTCCTGCAATGAAGGGGAAAAGGGTGTGCTCTACGCATGGTGGTAAATCAACCGGGCCTCGTACCGATCAAGGCAAAGCGAACAGCGCCAAAGCAAATCTAAAGCACGGGAAGTACACGAAACAAGCTCAAACAGAACACAGTGAAGCCTCAGCACAACTATCACAACTCGAAGACGCTATGTATCTACTGGGCATGTCAGACGCACCAAGATGCACTGGGCGCAAAGCAAAGGGGTACAGGACGAGTACATCCGTTGATGAGGTGCGAGAGATGCTGCTAGGAACAAAAACTTAGTGAACCTCGTGGACTGGGTAATGGGCAAAGCAGTCTCGGTTCGTTCTAGCCGCTTTGGTTTGGCAGTGGACTTTCTATTAAGAGCAGCTTTTAGGTGAGTTGCTACTTTTTGTAATACACCCTTGTCCAAAGCTTATTTGAAATGACATCTCCGTTACCCAACGAGACTTTGTCATGGATAACGCCGTCGAGGTTATTTACTTGTTTGCTTACCCGCATGTGGCTTGTTATCTCGCTTATCTTGAATACCTCATAACCCATCTGACAAGTTTTTGCATGCCAGCACCTCTCAAGGTGACGGTATATAGTCCGTGGTGTTGAGTAATACCGCCAAAAATACCGTCAAAAATCGTGGATTCCTTAGGAGTTTAATGGAGTTCGCGGGAGTAGTAAAAACAAAAAACCCCGAATTAACAGGGTTTTAAAGACTTCGTTGGAATTGTATGGACTTGCGTGGAGTTGTATTTGGTGGAGGCGGGGGGAATTGAACCCGAGACTTATTATACTGA
>Ga0255765_1006288_pt1 | contig 10842 bp, 13 predicted proteins | sample 041ome_8_FD_179965 | JGI IMG/M metagenome (GOLD analysis project Ga0255765, IMG submission 179965) | Coastal salt marsh microbial communities from the Groves Creek Marsh, Skidaway Island, Georgia - 041407BS metaG (version 2) | ecosystem: Environmental > Aquatic > Marine > Intertidal zone > Salt... | reverse complement strand
AGAGTTGATGAAATCATAGATATAGGATTAAAACTTGTAGATTATGCGAATGATGTCATGAAGACCATTCGGACAAGATACAATTGTCTGGTTCCCTACAATATTAATCTTTTCTAAAAGTAAGATGCTACGATTTGTACTCCTCGCCATTTTAGCGATTGCCCTTATATACGAGAAGCGTAACCAGTCAGACGAAGTCGCGGGTTCTAAGAATTTCCATCTCAGTGGTGGTGCCTCAAAGCAGATGTATCTTCTTATGCATAGAAACGGAATGAAACAAGAAGATCTCAAAAAGTTCGTGCAATTGGAGGATCGTTTTCTTCAAATTGAACGAAATTCGGTATGTTCGGGAGTGCCTCACATCATTGAAGCGACAACTCTTTCTAACTTAATAAAGGAGCTCTTCCCCAGTTACAACTTCGCGTACCACACCATTCATCTCAAGCAAGTGGCTGAACCAACTAAATCTGTGAACTCACGAGTAACATGTTCATGAGATTCCAAATAAGCATCTTATGCTTTGGACTCTCAATCTTAATGTAATTCTTAATGATATACATGATGAGTCCGTTATCATCTGACTCATGATTTTCTAGTAAGTATTTCACAGGATCTGGAGCTGTTGCGAAATCGTCATTGATTTTATATTCAAGTTCAAGTTCGCACATTAGCTTTTCACTCCGCCTTCCTTTACGAATGTAATCGGCGATTATATAAATTAATCCATCTAAAAACTCTTCGATGGCCATATCAATCCAAGAGTTTTGAGGTGTTCCCCATTCCGTCGTGTCGGAATCAACAATCACACCATGACCATATCGCTTCTTTCCGATCTCAAGTCGTTTGATGATTTGTTCTGTGATTGATTCCATGTCTAGTTACGATTAGTTCTTTTTCCTTAAGTTTATCCAAGTCTTTTTATAATTTACAAGTTGTTTCATAGTTGGACCACGAGTCATAATATAGTTCGTCGCAGCATTTCTATATTGTGGGATCAAGTTCCGTGGTACACCGTTCACATTCAATTGATTCATAATAATCTTCTTTTCCAAGTTGCGACCTCTCTCCATTTTCCATTGGTTTACGACTCGTTTTTTAAGGCTGTCCACATCCCGTTTAAATGGAATACCTGTTTTATTCCCATTCTTCAATTTATTGAGTTCGGTTTTCATCATCCTCACATCATTATTGAGAGAAGGCATCACATTCTTGTAACGGGACATCCACCGCTTACCATAAAGTTTCAAGATGTCTTTACGAATTGTGTTTTCATTGAGACCTCTCCTTTTCATGACCTCTTCTCGTTTTGTATTCTTCTTTTTCTGTGTGACTTCTTTTCTTGTGGGTTTTGGTGGTGGTTTTGGTTTGGGTGCCGCCAATACATTGCGCGCCTTTTCAATCTTTTTACAGAGAGATTCTTTGGTTTCCTTCTCATCCAATTTGATATTGAGAATACCCGCTACACGAAGAAGTTCCGTTTTGCTATAACCCGTACAAGTCGCCCTACCAACTCTAAATGTATTACCTGAACCCGAAAGTGTTACATTCTTTTTCTTATTGGTATTTCTGAAAGTGGCGGTTTTCACATTTGAGATCTTCTTAATCTTTTCACAGATTTCTCCCTTCTTAGTTGACATTGTGATCCCAACGACACCCATCTTCTTCGCGAGATCCACGAGTTCTGTTTTTGAGAGACGCATACATTGTTTACTATCAATTCTGAGAGCAGCCTTTTGATTCTTACTCAAGACAGTGGTACGAGTCTTTTTTGTTGGTGTCGTCTTACCCTTTACGAGCTTCTTTGGAACTGCCGCTGTGAGTACGATATCCCCCCTTTCATACATCATCTTGACGAGTTCAGCGCCATCGGTGTAAGAAACAAGCATTTCAGCGGGTGTTGGCGCACCCGATATTTGAACATTCCCACTCTTTGCGATAATGTATTTGTGACCCTTGTATGTGGCATACATGAATGGAGAAATATCTGGTTCATAACTCACATAGCTGACACCATACTTTGTCATCATGTTTCGTGTGAGTGTACCCATGTCCTTGAAAATGCCATTGACTCTGAATTGCCCACTGAGATTGTTGTATTCAAATGGTGTGTAAAGGAACGCTTCACGCTCGCTATAAGTATTTACCATAAAACGACGAATGAGTTCTGGTTGGTTTGAGATATTTGTTCCTATAAATCCACCCGAAAAACGAATCTTACCATTTTTGTAAAAGTTTACAGTTGCACCTTTAGATTCCGTTCCGTCGGATACGACAACTTTAATCTGAACTGTAAAGAAGTTTTTATTGATATCACCCTTCTTTCCATACTCCTTCGTGTGTGAGAACCCCGTCTCAAATCTCCCATAAACACCGTTGATCTCTTTTGTGTCTATATAAAGACCCTCGCCAATAGGAGTTTTTGGGAGTGGTGTTTTGAGAAGGATTTTTTTGAGATTGATGCGTGTCTCTGAAGTGAAATTCTTGTTTACGGTTGCATTAAACATACCTGGATTTAATTTGCTAACACTAAATGTGAGTGGTGATGGTTGTTCAACCATTGCGATAATGTTATCGATATTGTCATTGTTGTTTGAATCGCTGACATCTAAAAACTGTGCAAATTCACCATAATTGGTATTGTTAATTATATTTTTTTCCAATCGTGGTGGAAAAGCCATCTCAGCTTCAATTTCCCGAACCAATGCATTATTTGACGCGGTTGTAGAGACAGAGCTTGGGCTGTTCGTGGGACGTACCTCTATCCCCGACTGCCTCACAAAGTCTCTGGGTGACTGGCTCATATTACTATTGTGCGGTATTTTTTTTAGTAATCATCGGTGAAGCCCAGACTTTCTTCAACCACATCAAGTCCATAGACGACGGGCTGTCTGGGGTATACCCGACCCTTGTAGTTGACGACTTCTTCTCTCACTTCAATGTCACGGGAACTGAACGGACCCGCATAGAAGTCTTGATTGAACTTGGGCTTGCCAAGGTTGTTCGCTTGACAGTGTTGGTTGAAAACCTGGATGAAGAGCTTCTGAGGTACAAAGAGTTCTTTCCCAAACACGATGTTCGTGGATTCCAAGAAGTTGTGGAGAGTACTCGCAACCATAGCGACCTGCTTCTGGATTTTCTTGAAATAGTCGGGCACTACATTCCAGATATCTTTGTCCCTGTATTTGTTTGAGTAATCAAGGTACGCCTTGATACATTTGAGTAAAATGATTGGTAACTCACGATTCAACTTCTCGTCAAGTTGTGGATCGGCATCCCTCACTTGTTTGGAAAAGTTCCAAGGAAGAATACGGCGAAGAACGGAGCCTGAGTTATCTTTCCAATTGGGAACTTCATTCCCACCCAGAACGCCTGGAACCGTCCACTCGATGGAGACTGCAGTTTTGTTCTTGACGGCAACAGAGACATCTTCCCCAGAAACCATAGACTGGAACTCCGCCTGTTCGAGAGCAAGGTCTCCCTTCACTTCTGGTGCGATGAACATGAAGGAGTCCTTGATCGCTGAGAGACCGAACTTCTTCTCAATGTTGTTTGAAAGGGTGCCAACGTCTTCATTTTCATAAAACTTTTTGAAGACTTTCGTAATGAGAGTAGACTTCCCGGACCGAGCGATCCCCTTAAAAAATGGAATGATCTGCCACCCATCCAACTCTCCAATATCAAAACACAAACGCCCACCCATCACATACGCCCAGTTACACACCTCATCTTCGAACTGCTGGTACTTGAGGATTGAATCGAACCAGGGGGTTGGAATATCTTGCCATCTCTCTACGTGTGAGAAGTCATCAAACTGTTGATCAAAATACTTACACGCGATGATTGTTGGGTCAAGGCAACGAAATTCGCGACTGTCATATGGGTAAAAGCAGCAATCATAGACGCCACGATCTGGAATCCATTCCTTACCTACAAACACACCATTTTTGAAACTCCAAACATGACGACGCTTGGTAATCTCCGGAAACTGAGCGTCGTGGCACTTGCTTAAATTATCAATGACATCGCGAAACACACTACCTCTGCTTGTAAAGTGTTTCCATGTAATGAAGTCATCGTCCTTCTGTGCCAGTGAATAAATAAACTGTTCAATACTAAACTTTGGTTGCCACGCACGCGTACGATGTCCCTCAACGGTTCTAATTTCTTCGCAGCACTGTCCCTTGTACCGGCGATACCCAGACTTGTATGTCTGATCAAGCGAGTACAAAAGACATTTTTGAAATGGGGTTGAGTTCTCAATTTCATCTTCGTCCATAGTAGAAGGGTCACCTGAATTACTGAACTGTGGTTGTGCGGTAGGATTGTCTACCCTCTCAAACGATGTGTAGTGGCGACGGATATTGTCGTAACCATCACTCAGTTGTTTTAACACATTGTTAATTCGCCGCACGATAGTCATACCATCGTCGTTTGGTTCGAGTTTGTGAATCTTTAGGTCTCGCGAATGGTTTTTAACATTAATTAGGAAGGTTCTCTGTCGGTCGCGGTTACCTTTAATGGCGAGAATGTCAATTTGAGCTGGGATTGGGTTTCCAGACTCGTCGAAATATTCGGGGTGGATAAATTGTCTATATCCCAACTCTCTGGCATTTCGAAAGTCGTTCGTCTTGAGAGACCACGCCTGTTCAAATCTATCGACAACATCGAGAACCTGTTCTTCTTTCATTGATTGGATATGCTGCTTCTGAAGTTCAACGAGAGCTTCATACTTATTAGGTTCCTTATCAATGAAATGGGTGTGCTCCATTTCTATTTATTGAGATACGATTTTTGTTTCTAAGCTGATTTTGAGGATTGCATCTTGGCAAGCATCTTTATGAGAATCTTATTTTGGGTTTCTAATTGGTAACAAAGATTTACCAGGGCAGAGCAAATAGTATCCCCGTCTGGGGTCGCGAGAAGGGATGTCATGAGACCCGCGATATCCATACCTTCATCTTCATCTTCTTGGAAGAAATCTTCATCTTCACCCTCGGACACGAGCATTTCTTCTTCGTCGGATACAATCTCACCTTCTTCTATTTCATCAGCTGATTCTTCATCCTCAGGACGAGACGACATTTAAACTAGACTGAGAAAAATTGATTTTGAAATTTTCGCACCAGTGCGATTTCAGCCAGAAAAAAAATCTTGGTATATAGTACAAAAACTCTCACAATGGCCGGTGGTCTCATGCAACTTGTCGCTTACGGCGCCCAAGACGTCTACTTGACTGGTAACCCAAAGGTTACCTTCTTCCAAGCTGTCTACAAGCGTCACACTAACTTCGCGATGGAAAACATCGAACAAACTGTTAACGGTACCGCTGCCAACTCAGGCCGCGTGTCCGTCACCATTGCCCGCAATGGTGATTTGGTCGGCGACATGTACGTCGAACTCCAATCTGCTGCGGCGAACACCAGCACCGCGGATGGTGATGATGCTTGCTGGGTCGCCGAGCGTGCGATCGCGTCCGCTGAATTGTCCATCGGTGGCCAACGCGTTGACAAGCACTACCAACGTTGGTGGCGTTTGTACTCCGAGCTTTACTTGGATGAAGCCAAGAAGGCTAACTGGGCGAAGATGACCACTGCCAAGGACGGTAACACCGTGTACTTGCCTTTGATCTTCTTCTTCAACCGCAACCCAGGTTTGTACTTGCCATTGATTGCGCTCCAATACCACGAAGTCCGCATCGACTTCGATTTGACCAGCACCTTCTCCACCTACTTGAGCACCTCCGTGTTCAAGGTCTGGGCGAACTACGTGTACTTGGACACCGAAGAGCGTCGCCGATTCGCGCAAAAGGGTCACGAGTACCTCATCGAGCAAGTGCAACACACTGGCTCCGACACCGTCACTGCGGGCTCGACCTCCAACAAGCGCCTCAGCTACAACCACCCAGTCAAGGAATTGGTGTGGTGCTTCAACGACCCAGCGGCGGCGAACGTTGCCACCTCCTTGTGGAACTTCACCTCCGAACCAGCGGCGGCTGACATTGTTCTTGAATGCGATGCCCGCGCGGGTACCGCCGCCAACTGCTATGTGCCAATCGGCCAAGCGGGTGGTGTCCCACTCTACAACGCCGATGCGTCCACTTCCGACTTCGACGAAGAGCGCGTTGGTCCAATGACTGATTTCAAGTTGGTCCTCAACGGTCAAGACCGATTCAAGGCCCAAAAGGGTAAGTACTTCAACCAAGTGCAACCATACAACCACCACAGTGGTAACCCATACGCGGGTGTGTACTCGTACTCCTTCGCCCTCAAGCCAGAAGAACACCAACCAACTGGTACTTGCAACTTCTCCCGCATCGACAACGCGCAAGTCGCGGTCACTCTCCCAGCGGCGGTTGCCTCCACCACCATGCACATGTTCGCGGTCAACTACAACGTCCTCCGCATCCAATCCGGTATGGGCGGTCTTGCGTTCTCCAACTAGGCTAATTATGGCTTAAGTATGTGATCTCGTCTCGTTTCTCGTAATAAAAAAATTAAGTTTAAAAATTGGTAATAATCACAATTTTTAAATCTAGTATGATAGTAAAATGGGTGTTAATGTTACAGAAGAACTTGTATTGGGATCAGGTGTCTCAGTGAATAGTTATTATGTGTCTATAAATACAAATGAAATCAGAATCCGAAAGGATGTCAGAGAAAACCGTGAACACGTGTATGATGCGGAGACCGATACACACACGGATCGTGTTACAACTACAACTAAATACACAGCGCAAGCTGGTTTTACAATGTGGATTTCAAAGGAAGCTAAGGAGTCTGGAAAATCTTCCATAGGACATAAGTATGTCAGCATCGAACAGGACACACCAATAACTGGAAATATTTATGATGTTTTGTACGCTGAAATGAAAACTCAACTTCCAAACTCTACAGATGTATAAAAAAATATTTTTATATAATAAATGGCTGAAAAGCAAACCAAGCAACAACAAATGGGAATCTGGATTCCAGTGTCAATCCTTGTGGTGGGTATTCTCGCAACCTTTTTCACAATTTCACGCAATGGTCGTAATGGATATTTCAAACTTAAATAAATGACACATGTAATAACAAATGCGGGACATTTACACGGATGGTAGTTGCCTCGGCAACCCCGGTCCAGGTGGGTGGGGTGTTGTTGGCCCAGGATTGAGAATCTCTGGGGGACAAGACAACACTACAAACAACGCTATGGAAATGACTGCAGTCGTTAAGGCACTTCAACAGTGTCTCGCACGCGACATTCTTGAGATAAGGCTATTTACCGATAGTAACTATGTCAAGAATGGTATAACTTCATGGATTAAGAATTGGAAAAGGAATGGGTGGCGTACAGCTGCGGGTACACCCGTTAAGAATAAAGAACTGTGGATTGAAATTGATACACTCTCTCAAAAAATGAAGTCTGTAGAGTGGCGTTGGGTCAAAGCACACAACGGAGACCCACAGAATGAATTAGTAGACTCTCTCGCGTATCAGGAGGCGACAGAGATTAAAAATGCCCGCGTAAAATAATGGAAGCACACGAGGAGACTCACCCATGGTGTGAGAAGCAGGAGAGGCTTCTTAAATCGTGGGCAGAGAGAGCTGCAGGATATCGCTGGTTGCACAACCACGCAAGGCTCCACTATAAAAAGCAAAATGATTACCTCTCCTACCCAAGTATAGTCATCGCAAGTATCACGGGTGTTGGTGGTTTCGCTGTACTTAATCCAAGTGGAAATGAGAGTATTTCATCCGAGACAAGGGCTAAAATCATGATCGTTCAATATATGTTTGCATTCCTCAATGTACTTGGTGGAATTCTTACGAGTATAGGTAAGTTTAGTCAAAGTCTCAGTCTTTCAGAATTACACTCATCTATGTGTGTTCAATATTCAAAGTATTATAGGAATATTGATATGGAACTTTCACTAGACCCACAAGATAGAACATGTGTTATTGAGTTTGTCAAGAAGTGTCGTGAGGAATATGATAGGCTTCTCGATGAGGCCCCTGACATCCCTGCGATATCTATACAAGCCTTTAATTTAGAGTTCCCCGAACGCACAAATAAACCAGATGTGTGTAATGGACTTAGTATCATCGTGAGTGATGAAACGTCGTCGCAACTCGGTTCTAATCGCGCCGTCACGAGGTGGTTGGGTGCGTTCAAGGCTGTCACACGTAAAAGTAAGGATGGAACTAGTATAGATGATTTAGCGAGAATGGAGAGTGTTTAAAGAATAAAGAACTATGTAATCATATGGACGAATATATTTTAGAAATACCTAATTTCATACCAAACGATATATGCGAATCAATCGTGCGACGATTTGAGGCAGACCCTCGAAAGAAGCATGGGTACTATTACTATACCACAAATGGAGTTGTAGTCGAGCGAGATAAGCTCAATACAGAATTGTCTCTTGGAGGTACAGAGGGATGGGTGGACATAGATACCCTTTTTCATAACTATGCTACGAAGGCATATAATGAATATATGACACGGTTACAGACTAACTTTGCACATTACAACACAGATAATCACGTGTACGATAGAGAACTTGATAATAAAAGTATATACTTTACAGGATTTCCCTTACAACGGATAGAAAAGGGGAATTTCTATGCGTGGCATCACGATGGAGATCCCAAGAAAAGTTATTTTTTACAAGTACTCTTTTATATGAATACATTGGAAGAAGATGAAGGTGGTTGTACCGAGTTTATACACGGGAGAAAAGTCAGACCCGAAACTGGTAAAATGTTAATCTACCCTTGTTCATGGATATTTCCACACATTGGTAATGAAGTAAAGGGTGGCCCCAAGTATATATGTACGACGACAATTGGTATTAGTTAAGCTACAAAAGCGTAGACACAATATATGTACAAGAATTGTGTGTATTCAATTATTAGAATTTTTTTCAATTATATAGTAATGGATCCACCTTGTTACTACTACGAAGAGTTCCATGTAACTCAAGGTAGTTTGGATCCAAGTGTGGATTGTACATATGTACTGATAATGCATGGGTCACCCCGAAAGCAACAGATATACCAAAACATTGTCAAGTCAAATCTCACCACAAATGTCGTGTTTCAGTACAACTATGGATACAAAAAATGCGACAAGGACCTCAGGAAGAGGGGACCCAACTACGACTTGGAAGATGCTAACAAAAAAGCTTTCAAACATGCACTTGATAGAGGTTACAAACGAATCCTACTCCTTGAAGATGATTGCGAGTTTGATGAGCGTGTGAGAGATCCCAAAGTTATTGAAGATCTTAATAGTTTCCTTATTGAGAAAAATCCATCAATTTACAGCCTTGGTACAACCTTTTCCCTCTCTTCACCAATTGATATTGTTACACAAAAGAAGCATCATCTTCTTCTGTACAATAGTGCTGCACACGCAGTCGTATATAATGAAGACTATATGCGTTATGCGATAGATGCTGATTTTATGTTAGGTCACTCAGACTTTGAAACAAATAGACACACTTCTAAGTATACTTATCACAAACCCGTGGCGTATCAAAAAGTTGAAGAGACCGAGAATGCGCGGGAAGGTTGGGGATATATATGGCCAATCCTAAATAATTTGATTGTAAAACCAACAGGAATAGATAAACAGGTTCAACCTGGGTATGATATTATGAAAACTAGTAATGACATACTTGTTCTTATCTGCTCAACACTGATCATCGTAGCTATTTTTCTCAGATTTAAGTAGGAATGTTTATAGTTATCCTACTATTCACATTATGGTTTTTTCGTTATGCGAGACGCTGTCCTTGTGACGAAAAAACTACAGACTGTTACAGGACAGAATTCTATGGCTTCCAGTATGGTCACTTCTTCCTTTACACACTTTTGGGTGCCATGTATCCCAAACAATTTTGGTTTTGGATAACCCTGGGCATCGTTTGGGAAATATTTGAGTACTGGCTTTCACAGAGAATGGACATTGTGAGAGAATTGGGTGGTTGCCTTTCTCCATCAAATGAAGAAACACCTCTTTGGTATCGTAAAGTTTATGGAGGATATCAAAAATATGAAAACTTTATTGACAAACTATTTGGTATTAAAAATTCATCTAAACACACATGGCATTACTCAATTGGTGAAAACTTAACAAATGTGATTGGTTTCACTTTGGGAAAAATCATACATAAAAACTTCGCGCGCATGTAATTCAAAATGAACATTGGCATCCTCACCGCCGGTGGTGTTTGTCCAGGTGTCAACACTCTCATTCGCTCAATCACTCTCCGTGAGAGAAATCAAGGTAATAAAGTCCATGGTTTCTGTGATGGATTTAGAGGTCTCAATCAAAATATCAAGGAGTACTTTGATCAAGAACACATTGATGATGGACCAGGTTCACTGTTAAAAACATCATACGACTATGTTGACATTGACCGTGCCGTAAAGAACCTTGGTGATTACGACCGTCTCTATTGTATTTGTGGAAATGAGTCCATGAAGTCTGCGAGAGATTTAGCCCTCGATGATCGGGTGGATACCAATATTATCGGTATCGCTAAAACAATCTTCAATGACATGCCAGGTTTAGAATCTATTGGTTTCCAAACAGCTGTTCAAGAGCTTGCGAGGTACATTGATTCTGCGTACATTGAAGCGTCTTCAACAAACTCCATCGTCTTCCTAGAAGTACCTGGAAGACACAACAGTGGATTGACAACACACGCAGGTCTCGCGAGAAACTCAAAGATAACGAATGTCATCACACCAAGTACACGCGGTGATTATCGGACTTCTATTGAATACAGCTATGGAAATCGTGGGTACGCTGTTGTTGTTATTTCTGAAATGTGTGAATATGACTACTTAA
>Ga0255765_1006271_pt1 | contig 10876 bp, 19 predicted proteins | sample 041ome_8_FD_179965 | JGI IMG/M metagenome (GOLD analysis project Ga0255765, IMG submission 179965) | Coastal salt marsh microbial communities from the Groves Creek Marsh, Skidaway Island, Georgia - 041407BS metaG (version 2) | ecosystem: Environmental > Aquatic > Marine > Intertidal zone > Salt... | reverse complement strand
CTCGCAGTATCAATACCTTGGAAAAATCGAGGGAACAAACGAAAGCATCGAATCCCTTATGTTTGAATTGAGCAAGATTCTCGAGTCAAACGGCGTGGACATGCTGAGCCTGTAACAAGGTAGTTTAACTACCTTGCAAGCCCGCACTTCGGTGCGGGCTTTTTTTTGCTTTATTTTTCTTACCCCTACCCTGTTAGCCTCATGGCTAGCGGGGTTTTTTTTGGTCTGCCCTACGGGAATGCCCCTACTACTATCATGGGTAATGTACCTGAGAACCTCGTAACGTAGCAAAAGCCAACTACTATCATGGGTAATGTACCTGAGAGCACCGCACTTCGGGGCTTGTAAGAAAAAACAGGGCTTTGTAAGAACCTATTTACATTAAGTTTATAACGTAAGACCATGTTATCAATAGGTTTTTAGCCTTTGTAAGAATGTAAGAGGAATTTTATTACATACAGGCACGGAAGAGGGCGAGCCTTCCTTACAGTGCAAAGGACGAAATGATTTCGATTTCCCCCTTATATTATTATTTTTTTCTTACATTATTACATTACCCCAATTTTCCCCACACAAGCCCCGTTTTTACTGGGTTCAACCTTGTAAGATCGTTTCTTACAAAACACCCCTTTTTTCTTACAATCTTACAAACTTCCACCCTGTAAAAATATATCTTCCCAAACCCGCTTGACAAACGTAAGACATTTGTGTTATAATGGTTTCTCAAATAGTAATTTTTTAACACAAACACAAGGTAGTTCAACTACGTTGAGAGGTGACTGTATGTACTATAGTAGTGACAAGGTATCTAACAGGTGTTTAGTGTGTGGTGATACGTTCGCCATGCAAAGAGCAGATAACGGATATACGACGTGCTTACCCTGCGGTGACAGGCAAGCTAAGCAAGAGCGAGCGCACTGGTGTGTTGCTCCAATGAACAAGAGTAACTATATGCTGGTGACAGACCCCGAAGTACTGCGCCAGCTAAACCCAAAACGCACAACGTAGTTCAACTACCTTGGAGGTAAACAAATGAATAAATATCAAGTAGGTGTTTGGTTAGAAGAGGTTGTACTTATAAACATCGAAGCCGAAAACGAAGAGCAAGCCAGAGAAGTAGCGGAGGAGTTAGTAGACGAGGAAGGCGGTAGTACCTACGAGCTTAGCCACAAGCACAGGCATAGAGAGTTTAGTGTTGTTGATATAGAGGAGATTAACGATGGAATATAACCGTGAAGAACTAGAAGCCATGTTGGAAATGGTAAGGCAAAAGATAGCCGAGCAAGCACCGTACTTCGATGCAAGACTGCTCGATAAAGAGCGCAATCTGGAGGGAGCGATAAACAATTTACAACGTAGTTCAACTACCTAACGGAGGTAAACATGAAATACAAAATAGATAAGAACGTACCACTAAACGGCAAATATGGGCGGTGGATACCTTTAGTTAATGAGATGGAATCAGGCGATTCTGTCCTGTTGAAGAACAGAAGCGAGGCTATGTCAGTTTGTCGAACCCTACTCCGTAAGGGCTTTGCGAAAGTGCCTACCTGCAAAGAGGGAACCGGTATACGGGTTTGGGCATTTAAGACTCTTAAACATTACAAAGAAGCTATGGAGAAATAATCATGCTCAGGAACAACAATAACGAGAAGGTGTTTGTTGGTGACATAGTCTGGTATGGGATAGGCAAAGCCAGAAAGTCATACATTGTAAACGTGTTGAACCCTACTACTAAGCGAGTAGGTATAGTAAGTACCGATGAGCGCAAGCTGCATCTTAATATAAACGCCACAGCAATTAACTGCCAGTGGGCTAAATAAGGTAGTTCAACTACCTAGTGAAAGGAGAAACAAAATGACTATCGAGTACACCGCAAACGCATTAGTGAGTATCGCCAGATTTTGGGGCAAAGACATAACAACAGAGCAGGAAGCGTGGCTGGCTAATGAAGCCGACACTCTGCCGGAGTCAGAAAAGGGCAAGTTTTTTGACCTCCATTATGGACGCGAAGTTTAAATCAAACGGGGGCGCAAGCCCCCAACACTTTCAGGAGAAACAAAATGAGTAATTTACAAGTAAACGAAGCAACCTATGTATCCCTAGAAGAAGTTAGTAGAGCTATTACTACCTTCCCCGAAAAGAGATACGCCCTACTGGGTAGCGCAGGTATTGGTAAGACAAGCATTGCATCTACCCTTGAGAAGCGTACTGGGCACAAAGCCTACATAATACCCTGTACTGACATAGAGCTAGGTGACGTTGCCATGCCGGTAATTGACCACGAGGGCAAGTTGACTAGGTTCTATCCATCGGAGAGGTTCGGGCTACAACATGGTCAGCCTGTAATCATAATATTGGATGAGTACTTTAAGTCATCTCAACCTGTCCAGAATATGTTACACCCACTACTAGAGCAGTATAAGCCTAGGCTAGCAGGTTCAGAGTTACCAGAAGGTAGCATTGTGGTCTTAACTGGTAACGAGTTAGGTGGTGGGCTGGGTGATAACATGAAAGGGCATACCCGCAACCGCATCATACCAGTGACGGTGCGCAGTCCGAGTAACAGAGAGTGGGCTGGCTGGCTTGCTGAGAACGGTGGTCACCCTGTTATGCAAGCAGTGGCTATGGAGAACCCTCAGTTATTCGCCGACTACCACGACGACCCAGAAAACCCACATATATGGAATCCATCCAGACCTGACGATGCTTACTTCTCTCCGCGTAGTGGTAAGACAGTTAGCGATTTACTATGGGGCAAAGAACATTTAACGCCAAATATGTTTAGGGCTAGCCTAGAAGGTGCAGTCGGTAAGCCTACCGCAGATTTGATACTTCAATTCGATAGGTTCCAAGAACAAATACCAGACTGGGACGACGTGATCAAGAATCCTACGACTACTCCGTTACCTAGAGACAACGGCGCTCTAGCATTGTTTAGCTTTATGGCTGTGGAGAGGTTCAAAAGTCACGATGAGTTGGAAAGCGTGATCACTTACCTACAACGCACTAACGAGTGGGACGCTATATTCTGTATCACTACCGCTAGGCACAAAACCAAGAATGTCATAGCGTTCAGAAACCCTAGGTTTGCCCAGTGGGTGTCTGACAACGAGGACTTACTGTAGGTAGTTCAACTACCTTGTGAAAGGAGAAACGATATGAATAAGAAAGTAGATCAAGCGCGTAGGTTTCGTAAGGTCAAGCTAGGCTTAATGCGCCACAGGCATACTATGTTTATGTCAAGCATTATGATGTTGGGCAAAACTGAGCTTGTGGATGACATACCAACCGCGTGTACCAATGGTAGGGATGAGAAGTACGGCATGGAGTTGTTGCACTTACTAGATGACTTAGAGTTGGGCTATGTGATTATGCACGAGAATACCCACAAAGCCTGTAGACATCTGGCTATATACTCCGCTTTGTACAAGATAAATCCGATGGTAGCGAACATCGCTATGGATGCTTGGATAAACAATGGACTCAACAGACTAGACCCGAATAACGACATCATCAAGATGCCCATGAAGGATGGCAAACCTTTCGGTGTGCATATGCCAGAGTATGACGGGTGGAGTGTCCTTGATACATTCAGAGACTTAATGAAGAAAAACGAGGATCAACCTGATTCTGGTAATGGACAAGGTAGTTCAACTACCTTGAATGATGAATGTTTTGATGACCATGATTGGGATGGTGCAAGCCAGCTAAGCAAAGAGGAGGAGGCAGAGCTTGAGCAAGATATTAAGACAGCCATATCACAGGGTAAAACTCTGGCTAAGCAAGCAGGGGCTGGGGCTGGTGGTTCTATATTTGGGTTCGATGAGATTATAACCCCCAAGGTGAGGTGGGGAACTATCATGGCAAGTTTCTTACGCCAATGTTTCACGAACCGCGATGAGTCCAGCTTCCGTAGACCCAACCGTAGATTCCTACACTTAGACTTGGTTATGGCTACGTTAGTAGGTCAAGGTATAAACGAGCTAGTAGTCGCACCCGACGCGAGTGGTTCTATGTACGGTGAGCCTATGAAGATTGCACTGGGTGCGATCAAGGAACTGGCTAAGCAGTTGAGTGTTGATAAGGTTCATGTTTTGTATTGGGACGGCGAAGTAGGTGCGCACGAGGTGTACGATGCAACTACTTTCCAAGAATTTACTTATACCACTAAGGTAGTAGGTGGAGGCGGCACTACGCCCGCGTGTATTCCTAAATACATGAAAGAGCATAGGATCGACCCGCAAGCAGTAGTCGTTTTAACCGACGGTTACATTGATTCATGGGGCAAGTGGGATCATCCAGTTATCTGGGGGATTGTTTCTAAAAGTGATGTGAAAGCGCCAGAAGGCGTGACTGTAAAAATAGAGGTGTAACTATGTTTGTTGGTACAGCTAGTTGGGATTTTCCAAAGTTGTCAACCTACTCTGAGGCTAATGAGTACTTTGTTAACCAGAAGGAGTACACGAAAGGCAAAAACAAAGGGCTAAAACCCTTGAGGATAAGCCATGCAGGCAGGCGGACTCCGCACTACCGTATTGCCAAACTACAGGATGGGTCAATAGCGATCCAATTGTATGATACCAATGTTGTGAAGTTCGATAAGGATGGCGATATATTTATCAGTAGCTCTGGTTACGAAACGCCGATGACCGGTAGTCTAATTAATAGGATACTGGGAGATTTACCTTTATTCGTTGGTAGCGCTGGTGGTTTTTGGTGTCTTTATTACCACAATAGGTATACAAAAAAGAACGAGTACCAAACTCGTACCGGCAAGCACAGGTATGACTTTCATTTGCGCTACTCTAAAAGCCATAATAGGTTGGAAGTGGTTAATCCCCATGAGTGGCTTAGACAGTACGTACGGCTGGGTAAGATGAGAGAGGTACGTAAAAAGTATGCTAAACCTATTAAATACTTAGTCAATATGGCAAAGGTACAAGACGCCGAAAGAGTAAGGAAAGAAGCTAATTCGGCAAAAAAACTCTCAAGCCTCGAAGCGATCAACTGCTTAAACTCAGAAGATATTAATGATTGGTGGACGTTGGCGCAGGCTATATACCAAGAATCTTTTTGTGTTTCTTGGAAATACGGAGAGGGATACGTAACTAAATTAACAGTGAAAAGCGTGAAAGACAAAATAACTAGTATGCTAAAAACTTTCTTTGCGGAAGAAATACTAGAGTATAGAGTTCGACCCGCACACATGATACCAAAACCCGAAGACATAACAAGGTAGTTCAACTACCTAGTGAAAGGAGAAACAAAATGTCAATATCATCATCTGCATTATTATTACAATTAAATATTAGTACTTGGACAGGCAATAAACTGGACAAGAACCACACGGAAAAGCTCATTGCACGTACTGGAGCACAGACAAAAGCCGCTAGGGTATACAAAGACCTTATGGCTGGAACCACTGCGTTAAAAGATGTAAACAATTTCGCGGCAGGGTGCAGGCTCTGGCATAACCAAATGACTTTGCCCTACGAGGATAGGGGTAACAGGATATGCCCGACTAGTTTGTTTATGGACTACAAACAAGAGTACAACCTGAAACGTGCGCAGTTCAAAATGATGGTCAGTGAACTCAAGGATAATTACAGCCACTTGATACGTACAGCCAGTAATTACATGGGTGAGCTATATGATATAAGAGACTACCCCACTGCTAGTGAAGTAGAGAGTAAGTTTGATTTTGAGTTATCAGTAAGACCAATGCCTGAATCGGGACATTTCATTCTTGATATTCCCGCCCAAGACATGCAAGAGCTACGCGAGCAGCTGGATGCCGAGAATGAATCTAGGCTAAAAGATGCGAGCAAGGAAGCATGGAGTAGGCTATACAAACTACTTAAAGGCATGAGTGATAAGTTAGAAACTGTAGATGGTATGGATAAACGTAGGTGGTACGACTCGTTTGTTGATAACCCGAAAGAGCTATGTTCTATGCTTACGCACTTAAATATAACTAAAGACCCTGAACTTGAAGACGCACGCAAGATGCTGGAGGGAGCTATGGCAGGTGCGGACATAGAGGTAATAAAGGATAGCGAGCTTGAGCGTATAAAAATAAAGTCTGACGTAGATAAGATACTTAATAAGTTTAACTGGTGAGAGGAGAGAAGTTATGAAGTTAGAACAAATCATAAATGAAATGCCACAGGTAGTTACAGTTTCAGGTGGCAATATTTCTAACATATGTGTGAGAGAAAATAGTGAGTCGGTGGCGAATATTATACTCAAGCTAATTAATAAGAGACCGAAATGGACTTATAAAATAGTCCACAATAAAGTTGTTATTTACATGGATAGTGAAGAGCTTGGAAGTATAAAAGTTTTATATGGTGAGTTCCATGTACAGAACAGAAGAATAGCTAATGCGATGGCTAGAAAGAGTAAAATTGTGACTGCTAGCGTAACTAGAGTAGTACGCGAAACCTGCAAACATTTTTATCCTGCGACAGCAAAAGAGATAGCTGAATCTGCATCACAGTCTTGCCAGAATATGCTATACAGGGATGTACCTTTCTTATCAGGAACACAAAGCACTATTAGTTCTATAATGGATACTATACAAAACCGTTTGCTCGATGACGTCCTTGAGTTCAAACCTTTTTTCGCATCCTCTTTTTCTCTTAGCGACGAACAGCTACTAGCATATGCAGAGGAAAAGAAACGGTACAATAGGCTGGAAAAACTTAGACGTTGCGCTGATATAACCGGCTACCAAATCACAGACGTCGACGGAAAGTTAGTTGTAAAAGATAATGAGTCAGAGGTCTGTTACTTTGCAAGCGAGGTTCCAGATCACCTTATGCAAAAATATGTGTTGCTAAAAATTGCTGAGTTTGACCATTACTATTTGGATGTAGGTATTAAGCGTAAATATAAGATGGCAACGGTAAGTAACGACGGGCCAGAAGCAATTGTATATTATATTGAGGGTAAAGTTTATGAGTGAGAAAATGGAAACAGTAACAATCAGATTGCCAAAGCGTGTTATAGACTTTTATAAAAAGTCTAATGTTGGTCATACTACTGCTATGCGAGAAATACTATGGCAAGCGTACGCCAAAGTCGCCGAGGACTTGACACCAGAAGACGAAATGCGGAAACTCTACGCGCTATCTAAATTCAACCCCGACAGGGATAATACAACGTAGTTCAACTACCTTGCATAAGTTTGTTTCTCTCATTTGCCCCGCCTAGTGCGGGGTTTTTTTTGTCTTGACTTTGTAAAGTAGACAAGCTACTATTACTAAATGGCACTTACCCCCGAAAAGAAAGTAAAAAACAAAGTGGTCAAAATACTCAAGGCTCACGGCGTTTATTACTTCTTCCCCGCTACATACGGCATGGGGCGCTCAGGCATACCAGATATAGTATGTTGTTACAAGGGGCGGTTCATCGGTATTGAGTGCAAGGCAAATGGTAACAAGCCAACCCCACTACAAGAACGCGAGCTTACTGCTATTAGAGAAGCGGGGGGAACTTCACTTGTGATTGACGAAAACAATATGAACGAACTGGAGAAAATTTTATGAATAATTTTAGTATGCAAAGTGACATCCTTATCTGCCCGAATTGTAGTGGAGAGAACCTACATCAAGAACGTGTGACTGCTTATTTCAGACACGAGGACTCTGACGTGGGTATGGTGGCTGAAGTTGACAGGGACACAGTCAGGGCAGATGCAAACGGTGATTGCTTAACGGGTAACCCCAGTGCACGCAGGGACGGTATGGTAATTAGTTTTAGCTGCGAGAGTTGTAACGTTATGCCTAGCTTAGCAATCATACAGCATAAGGGAGTTACTAACTTTGAGTGGTTAAAAAAGTAACAAGATGGAAACTGCCAACTACTATCATCAATGCTACAGACCGGTCGCTATATGGCTAAGAAAGGGCGCAAAATGGATTTACTGACTATAGATTTTGAAACGTATTACGACAAAAAATTTAGTTTGTCTAAACTAACTACCGAAGAATATATAAGAGACTCAAGGTTTGAAGTAATTGGCGTGTCGGTTAAGAAAAACGATGAACCTTCCGTTTGGTTTAGCGGTACGCACACAGCAACAAAAAAGTTCTTGGCTAAGTACGATTGGGAAAACTCAGCGGTGCTGGCACACAACGCCATGTTCGATATTGCAATTTTGAGCTGGCGCTATATGTTGTGTCCTGCTCGCATACTAGACACACTATCTATGGCTAGAGCTATACATACTATAGAAGTGGGAGGTAGCCTAAAAGCCTTGTCGGAGTATTACGAGCTGGGGCAAAAGGGCACGGAGGTAGGTGATGCTATAGGTAAGAAACGGCTCGACTTCACCAAACCCGAACTTGCTCAGTACGGGGAGTATTGTAAGAACGACGTAGACTTAACCTACAAGCTAATGCAGAAGATGCTACCGAAGTTCCCTGTTTTCGAGTTAAAGCTCATTGACTTAACGCTACGTATGTTTTCCGAACCAGTTTTAGAGTTAGATAAGAAAGTCCTATCCGATCATCTTGAAGCTGTTAAAAGAGAAAAAGAAGAACTTATGGATAAGGTAGCACATGAAGTTACCACACTACGCAGTAACCCACAGTTTGCTAGGTTGCTTGAGAGCTATGGTGTAGCACCGCCAAAAAAGATAAGCCCTACAACAGAGAAAGAAACATATGCTTTTTCTAAGACAGACGAAGAGTTTAAGAAATTACTTGAGCACGAGAATAAAGACGTACAAGCACTTGTAGCAGCTCGTTTGGGTGTTAGGTCTACTATAGAAGAGACAAGGACTGAGAGGTTTATTTCCATAGCAGAGCGAGGTAGCCTCCCCATACCACTTAGGTATTACGCTGCTCACACAGGTAGATGGGGAGGTTCGGACAAAATTAACATGCAGAACTTACCCCGTGGCAGTGTGCTTAAAAAGGCTATGTGCGCACCAAAGGGGTACCAGTTTATCGACTATGACTTGTCTCAGATTGAAGCACGTACCCTTGCGTGGCTCGCAGGACAGGATGACTTGGTGGAGGCATTTGACAAGGGTGACGACGTGTACAAAATAATGGCTTCCGCTATATATGACAAAGACCCCGAAGACATAAACAAAGGGGAAAGATTCGTAGGTAAAACCACAATACTTGGGGCTGGATACGGCATGGGGCACAATAAATTTCAATCCCAGCTAAAGAACTTTGGTGTTGAGATGGAGCTAGAGGAGTGCGATAGGGTAATAAGAGTCTACAGGGAAACTTACCCACTTATACGCAAACTCTGGTACAGCGCGGCTAAAGCGTTAGAGTGTTTACTTAAAGGTAGAAGCGCAACGTTAGGTAGGGACTCTATCCTTAACGTAGTAGCTGGAGAGGGTATAGAACTACCAAACGGCCTGTTCGTTAAGTACCCAAATCTAAGGCAGGTTTCTACCGAAGAAAGAAAGTCCGAACTTGTGTATGACACTAGGCGAGGGAGGGCTATAGTACCTAATAGGATATACGGCGGAAAAGTTATAGAGAATGTATGCCAAGCCTTAGCTAGAATAGTTATAGGTGAGCATTTACTAGCGGTCGCAAAGAAGTATAAAGTAGCCATGACCGTCCACGATGCGATAGGATGTGTAGTTCCAGATGAGGATGTGGAAGAGGCTATAGCTTATATAGAGTCTTGTATGAGGGAAAGACCTGTATGGGCACCAGATTTACCATTGGATTGTGAGGGTAGCTACGGTCGTAGCTACGGTGATTGTAAATAAGGAGAAATACTATGGTACGCAGACGTGGGGTACGTCCCCCAGAACCTGATTTTATTGAAAAAACCATTACTATAACCACACCCAGTACGTACAGCTCGCGAAGTTTTATGGAGCCTACAGATACTTACAAAAAACGAGTGAAGAAAATGCGTAAGGAGCTAGGTAAAAAAGATGATTAACAACTCAATACAACTAGCCACAGACCCAGTAGACGTAGCAGAACAGCAACGTGACTACGACGAAACGTATGGTACGCCGGAGCAGAGAGCCGAGGATAAATACGAACATGCTTTATATATAGCTGACATGGAGAGGGACGATGAAAAAAACCGTTAATAGCAAAGTAACTATTTATTATGCACCGAAAGTAGAAGAGCCTAAACCGGATACGTATCCAGAAATGATACCACATACCCCAACAAGCCACTCTTGCCCCGTTAAAAACCCACGAAGTATCGTAAGAGTTAAGCGTAGAGACGGGTGTGAGTATGAATCTCCCGCATATAATGTAGGATGGGGGCCAAAAGGTTATGGGCGCCATTTCTTGAGGCCGGAGTATGAAATTGTTGCTTACAAAGAAACAGGCCGAGTTGCTTTGGCTATGTACTCTACTCCTCCTACCAACAGACAAGATGAATTTGATGATTTAGGTATCAACTATGGCTAAATTAAAAGTTTACCCAGAGGGATTGGATGCCGTAATGGAAGAAGTTTATGACATCATAAACATGGCGCCGGAAGATACGGACATGCTAAACGTGATTGAATTGTTGTACATGATCGCTTCCGGTATGGCGTTTGCGTCTGGCGTACCTAAAGATTTAACGCTAAAAGAAATAAAAAGAATTGTAGATGACGTGTATGACCATGAACAAGGGTGGTGCAGGTTAGAGGAGCACCCATTACATTGACGGACACACTAGAAAAAATAAACTGCTCATGCGGTCACACGCAAGACCAAGTAATTAATGTGACTACGGGTACAAGAGTTGGGTGGTATTGCGGTAAGTGTAGGGCTTTCACAAAAGCTATAGGTAGAGAAAAGGTTTGGAGGCCGTGGGATGAAAACAAGGATACACATAAACCAACATAATATTCGCAAGAACAATAAGGGTGCTGACCTACCAG
>Ga0255765_1006253_pt1 | contig 10892 bp, 12 predicted proteins | sample 041ome_8_FD_179965 | JGI IMG/M metagenome (GOLD analysis project Ga0255765, IMG submission 179965) | Coastal salt marsh microbial communities from the Groves Creek Marsh, Skidaway Island, Georgia - 041407BS metaG (version 2) | ecosystem: Environmental > Aquatic > Marine > Intertidal zone > Salt... | reverse complement strand
TGTAATTTTGAAAATACTATATGTAAATCGTATTTTTCCAATAAACGTTTTATATCATCATCACTCTTTTTATTACCGTATTTCATATTGTCGAGGACATTACCATTAAACATGGATGTTCTCTGATTGATATAATTAATATGTTGTCTTAATTGCTCCTTATTAATATCATTAACACTTGTATCTCCAATCATTATTTCGCCGCTTTCATATGTATGTAATCCCACCAGCATTTTCATCAATGTCGTTTTCCCAGAACCGGAACGCCCAACGATACCCACCTTTTCACGATCCGCTATTTTCATATTCAATTTATTAAAAATGTATTCGTCTTTCGTGTTATCATAACGGAAATTCAAATCTTTTATATGAATGTCTCCCGATTTTATATTGTCCGTATTTCCCTTATCGTCCAAATGTTTTAAAATGTCCTCTAAAAATTCTTTATGTGATGAGATTATACCGACACGATAACTTATTGAAAACAATATACCCCAATTGATATTCTGCATATATGTCACGTATTTTCCAAGTGTCAATAAATAAGCAATCATATTTTCTACATTTATTTTCCCTTCTCGTAACATATTATATAAAATAAAAGTACATAGCCCATACGATATAATTGTGGATGATTGTAAAACTATCATTGACGAGGATTCTGAACGCATGATATCCTCCATCATCTTTTTATTTTTCTCTTCTAACATATCATTATCAGTAATAGCATTGTTGCCTTCGTTATTTGTTACAATATTCATCATATTATGTAACTTATCTTGAATACTTTCAGCTAATTCTTTTGAGAAGAAATCTTCGCGTTTTTGGACGATGGTGACAATACTTTCACTCGCATATATACTCATTAATACTAATGCAAAAGTAAAAATCACTAATATAAATGCTATTTCGGGAACCATGACACATAAATAAATAATAAGAACCGTTCCAACTAATAAATATGGTAAAAATTGGGAAATAATATATTGAAATAAATCACGAACACTACGTGTTAATTCCATTACTTTTGAAATATATTCGCCCGTTTTAACATCACTATATTCTTGTTGATATTTCTTGACAGTTCCTTCAAAAAGAATACTTCTTAAATATTTCAAATAGCTTGGACCCGTATATGATTCTATATAAAATTTACCCTGTTCTGCAATAAGTGTTACAAAATATATGATAACTATCCATGATAACAACCCGGGCGTATTTAATGACTTCATATTTTCATAAAAATTCATTGGATCTCCAAATGACTTTGTATTTCGTATTGTTTCGTACAATTTACCGAATATTTTAGGGATGATTATATCCTCTAGAGGAAAAATAAACAAAAGTATTAATATATAAAATATAAATTCAATGTAATGCTGTTTTACAAAATCAACCACTAATTTTTGAAACAACATAGTATAATATTTATACTATGATGAGAATATTTTACCCTAAAAAATAATTATTATATTGTCGATGCCATATCGACGCCATCACGAGATCCATATCGACACCATATCAATAAATTTGTTCCACCAACTCTATTATATTTTCAATGGAAGTAGACACATTTTCACGGACACACATATTGGTTTCTTGTTTTAATTCAGTGTTTTCCATTTTCATTTTTTCGAATATTACTTTCAAATCTTGTATCTCTTTACGAATTTCGGCTAATTCCGTTCGCATTTTAATATTTTCCTCTATAAATGGATTCTTAATACCGTCAATGTCGCGTTCACGTATTTTTTGCTGCATATCTAAATCATTCGTTGATACTGGTTGATTATTATTCTCCAAAGCGAAATTCACTTCTATTGGTTTGGGTGCTTCCAATAATTGTCTATATTCCTGTTCGCGCCGTTCATAATCACTCATTGTTGTCTCATTGGTTATTGTTGTCTCATTGGTTAAACCATATTGGTTATTATCGGGGGTTTCCGAATATGAATTTTGATTTATAACAGCACTGTATTGTCTATTTTTTAAATTCTGTGCCATAAATTGTAATACACGAGTATTCATGGATTTTAATTGAACGGGATTATATGCTTCATCATTGTTTTCGTGAAAATATCCAATCATACTCTTAAACCAATCCTCCTTTTCTGTTTCATTATCAAAATAGTTATTTATTTTATTGTTTTTGTTAATAATCGTCCATAATAATTGTTGATTATCCCTTTGTATAAACAGCGACATGATAATATTATATATAACATACTATTTATTTTCTTTTCTCGTTTTATTATTAATTTTTTTTATTGGCCTTCTTGTATTGCGTTTATGTTTTATTTTTACCACCCTCTTTCGAGAACGTCTTGTATTATTTTTTCCACCTCCTCGTTCTTCTTGTTCTTCTCCATCATCATCATTGGATTGTATTTGATTTCCTTGGTTGTGTATATTTAATTTAACCTGTTGATTATTCGGTTGTATTCGATTTCCTTGGTCGTCTGTTCTAAATCTAACCGGATAATGAACCATTTTTCTTGTATGATTTTTAAAATGTGTTTTATCGTCTTTGATTGCTTTTTGTGATGAACGTTCATCTTGTATTTGATTATATAAATTATATAAGTAATGATCTACTGTATCCGTACTAGTATATGGTTTTTTTCCTGTATGTGTTGTCGTAATATTCCCTATATGGAAACCTAATGAATTTTTAAATGGTACTGGGAAAATGTTTGTAACGACTTCTAAAGGTCCAAATGAAGATTCTTTTTTTGCTTCTTCTTTTTGTATTCCCAGTTTTCTTTCTAATATTTTTACATCCTTTTTATGTTTGCGCTTTTCTTGATGTAGTTGTTGTTTTAATTCTTCTAATTCATTGCGGGTTTTATCTCCTTGTCTTTGCCATTTTGTAATTATATCATTTGTTACATCCACAGATTTTTGTAAATCGTTTATTTGTTTTTCCTTTTCTTCATCGGTAATTTTTGAATTTTTTATTTCTTTTTCTCGTTCGGCTGTTTGTTTCTTAAGTTTGGCTTTTAGTTCATTTATTTCACTACTCGCACGAACCATTTGTTGGTTTAATTTGTCCGCATAAGTTACCTTAGCTTCATCTAAATTATTTTGTAATTGTGTTATTCTGGCTTCACGATCTTCCAATTCCATTTTAGAATTATTAAGTGATTCCTCGCCTTTTTGTAATTTAGTCTCCAATTCTTCTAAATAATCAATAGCTTCGTTTATAGTATGCTCGTTTTGTTGTATTTTAGCTTCATATTCTCGTCTTAACCTGGATAAGTCAGCATTATATGAGAATATATCAAAGTTTCTAGTTGCGTTTTGCATTTCAATAATAGATTCTTTATTCCCAATTTCTTTGTTAGCATTATTTAAATCTTGTTTTAAATTATTTGCATATTCTATTTGATTGTTAATTGAATTAACAATTTTTCGACGATCGTTTTCATTTTGTAATGCCAAGTCAAATAATTTTACATTTTGGTTTACACCATTTACATATAGATTTATTTTTTTAGTTTTTTTTAGTATATCGTTATCACTTGATTGTTGTATTATTCTTTCGTTTTCAATAGATGTCATTGCATTATCTAATAGTTTCATTATTTTACTTTTTTTATCTTGAATATTATCTCCTTTTTCTTGGTAAAAAAAATTAAACACATTACCTAAAAAATTTGCATCTTTTGGTGGTTCGGGTAATGGAATTTCGTTTATGCGTTGATATTTGTCATTTATATATTTTTTTTTGTCATCTATATATTTTTTATTTTCATCCACTTTTTTATTAAACTCATCAAATAATTTATTAATAGTTTTATTGAATACTGTAGATAGTTCTACTCCTTCGTGCTTTCCAAATTCTTCTTGTAATGGATTATTTTTAATTTTATTCCTAATAATTTTCATTTCGTCATCACTCAATAGGTTTTTTGTAAAATCATATTGTTTTATCATTATATATTAATATATAATGATAAAAAATCAGTTGAAATAAATATCACGACGTTTGAATACATAATCATCGCTTATTCGTCCATTCAAAAAATGGGATTTTAATTTAGATTGTGTAACCTCTTTACCATTTATCTTCTCATTCAACATGGTTATAATAAAATAAAGTGAATACATCCCGCATTCTGTACTAGTATGTTGATGTCTAATTTTATTTTCAATATATTTCATATCAATATCCATTTCTTTTCCTTGCTGTTGAACTTTTTTTACTAAATTGTTTACTTCATTTGGAGCAGTTTTTCCGCCACTATCAAAAAACAATATATATCCTTCATTCAGATTAATAAACAAAGAAACCCAATGACTACCACGTTCAGTATGTTTCGACAAATTAAATATAACGCCTATTTTCGTTTTCCCTTTATTTTTCATTGAGGCTAAATCAAATTTACAGATCATTTCATTCACACATTTTGTAAATCCGCCATAATCATATTCCAATTCATCAAAATCAATCGGCGTTGGACCTAAAATTACAAAACAGGGGTATTTCTCTTCATACTGACGCAATACTTTCAAAATATCGTAATTCGATAACCATGTATTCGGGTCGTGTTTCCATTCACTTGGTTTAAGTGGAGCGAATACCTTTTTCTTGATTGCATTTCTAATTTCAATATCGTCAAATTCATCTATCCAACACATTTCATTATCACAATGATGTAATTTACGTCTCAATGTGCTCCATATATATTTTGGATTATTCGTTGTTATTTTATTATGGTTATATTTATTGTAATTGTTTTTTATTTCCAATAACACATTGGGTGTGAGACAACTATGTTTTTTTATTGTTTTACCACGCACATTGGGGTTGCAATTAATTTGTTTTAATTTTCGTGTTTTTGTCATTATTCTAAAATATAATGATAAAAAAAACAGTGTAAAAATTGAAACGTGAAATCTAATACTCTATATTACAAGTATTGACTGTATTTCTCATTACAATGAAAATGATATTCCAACGCATAAAACAATTTGTATATTACAATCAGTATACGAGACACACTACATTATCAATAGTGTGTAACACTGCGTTTCAAAAATTGCAATCATATTTTCCTTATACGTTTAAGATTTATGAAAAAAACAAAGAATTGCAGTTAGGACGTTGGAAAAATACGGATTGTCAAGATAAAACATTTTCTCGGGTTGATTACAACAATATAGATCATTGCGGTCCATGTGGTCTAGGTGATATTGAAATGATAAAGAAAAAAACAGATATATCAAAGGAATAAATACGAAGATCAAAATCAAAATCAAAATCAAATTATTTACACATTTGGAAACAAGTATTTATCTATTGTTGTGCGAACACAAAATAACCGATGAAGAAAAATCCCCAAAACAAACATTGATATCAATACAATAGTGAAATGAATATTAGAAAAATAAGAAATAATGTACGAGCCGATAATAGTCATCAATACGTCCATAATAGCAATATTGTAAATACGAATACTATGGATACCTTTTTTTGGTTCTCCTAAAACGTGCGAGTATTTACATAAATCCATAATATATATATTTGAAGATATTCTCCTCCACCCCCTCCTGATGAACCCTCCTAGAAAAGAAATAGTAAAAATTGATTGACATGAGTATGATATACATATTGTAAATTATTGTTGATTCCCCTATTTACCATGCCACACATTGATTTCAAAACAAGCGAAGAAATTGCGTTATATGACAAAATGAAACAAGCTTTGAGCCAACACAACTCGCGTTCAGTGAGAAACAAATACTATCCTAACAATATGGATGTCTGGAAAAATGAAAAAGACAAGATCGAATCTGTATATCGTGCGAAGATTGCTAATATACAAAATAAACGTGTAAGTTTTGAAAAAGAAGAAAAGTATCATGATGATGAAATCGCTGCTGCAAAAGCATTACTACAAATGAAAATTATTAACGAACGCAGAGAAGAAAAGGCGTTTAGAGAAAAGAGAACATCCAAACGTGTATCAAAACACATCACCGTTTCAAAGACAAAGGATGTGAATGTGAATACACCAGTTGTGCGTCGTTCCTCACGAATTGCGAACAAGAATAATTAAATCTTCAAGGGTGTAAAACGTTGGGATAGATGAGAGAACCCAACATATTGGAAATTTAGATAATTATAAAAATTAATAATCGTTAAACTTTTTTTATTTTTTCACTGCTCCAAAATGATTGAGTAGTATTCTGTTGTAGTACGTCTTCTACATTTCCGAACATTGTATCTTCGTCACTATCACCATATTCTTCTTGTTTTTCTATTGTTGTCGTATTAAACTTGTTATTTTCCTTTACCTTTAACATCTCCCAATGTTTAAATATTTCTTTAACAAATCCATCGAAAGAATGTATTATTTCATTCGAATAATCTTCAATCCGTTCGTCAATTAGATTTTCAACAATTGTAATAATGGCTGCTTTGTGATGTTGAATTTTTTGGTCGTCGTTTTCATCATCGTCGTCGTCATCCTTTTTATTTCGATTTTTGAGAACCTTACTATAGTTTTTTTGATTTAATAATATCTGTAAAGTGATATCATTTACCGCATCCATTGTATATTATTTATTATGATAATCATTTTGTATTATGAACTAATGAAAAAAATATATTACTAATATATAACAATTATGTTTCAAGGAATTTCACCAAAACCAACATTATTAGGAAAAAAGCAAGGAGAAGAATCACAAACAAGACAAGTATTGAGAAATGCATGGAATAAACCTGCCGATGCTACACAAACAACCCCTTATCGTAAAGTATATAATTTAGGTAAACATGAAACTTCGTCTGGTTCCGATTACGCTCGTTTCAAACGTGAACGTGCCACTATGAATAATTACAATGACAATAAACTATAAATTTGTAAGAGGTTAAAATGTGTCGTCAAATATAATGTATTATCATAATATATAAATATACTATGATAAAGAATAACCTAAATAATGCTATACTATCAAACGCAAATTCTTCGCCATTAAAAGCAGGAACAAGTGACTCCACTAATTCTCTTGCACGTAATAAAATGATTTATGCATCATCCAGTTCTAATTATAACTCTATCCAAAATCCTCAAAAGAAATGGATTGGTGGTTCTCGTAATGCTGGCTCTGTCATTGAACGTAAAAAATCACAAGCATTGGGAAAATCATCGTTTAATGGAAGCGGTGTTCCAAAGAGTTTAGTATCTACAAAAGATATTAATGTTACAAAACAAGCATTGTCGCGTGTTCGTGCCGGTGGTGCTGTCGCGCCACCTAAAAAATCCATGGTGTAAAAATATATAAAATATAAAACTATAATATAGCATCAATAACATCTCAATGTACGAATATTTAGCTGAATTTATTGGTAGTGCCATTTTTGTATACATTGTTTTAGCAACTGGAAACCCATTAGCAATAGGCGCTACATTAGCACTCGTATTATTATTTACAATACCCATATCAGGAGGACATATAAACCCAGCCATTTCCATTGTAATGGCATCAGTAAATAAATTACCCGTGGCTGAAATTATTCCATATGCCCTTTCACAAGTGTTTGGTGGTCTCGTTGCTTTGGAATTATACAAACGTTTTAAATTTCCCTCTCTTGTAACAACTTCACAATAAATATTTATTTGGGATTATTAGTTTGGAATAATTGCGAGAATCTCACAGTATCCATTTTGTATATTTGTAATAATATTTACAAATACACACATTTACTTTGTCATATTTACTTTGTTTTGCTGTATAAACGATAAAACACAAATAAACCAACAACTGTCATTGAACCTATAAACATTTGTGTCATGGTATCAAATGGTTCTTCTTCATAATCTTCGGAGTCATCATCCTCTTTTATTTTTTCGTTGCCATTGTTGTTGTTACCGTTACTATTACCATTGTTGTTGTTACCGTTACTATTACCATTGTTGTTATTGTCATTTTTAGAAATATAAAAAGCATAATTTTCAAAATTTTCTGTATCTTTATTCATTTCTATTTCTTTTTTTTCATTATTTGTTCTATAATCTGCATATTGAGGTATTTTTGACATATCAAGCGGTGGAACTGTTACATTTTTAAATGCGTTTAAATCGTCATTGTTTTCTAAATAACGATTATTAATTGTTGTTTTGGTTTTATAATTAGTAAACATATATATGTTATAAGTATATTTTTTATGTATATAAAAGTAATTAATAATATTATAATAGTGTTGTCATGTGTGGTATTTTTACACTCCTTAATAACAAGGGCAAATACAACAATGAATTTATAAAAAAGCAATTCATTAAAGGTAAAGGGCGGGGTCCAGAATTTTCTATTTTACAACCCGAGTTTTATGACTATATATTGGGATTTCATCGTCTAGCAATCAACGGAATAGATAAAAAATCTAATCAACCGTTAATATTGAATAACGAACTAATACTGATTTGTAATGGAGAAATATACAATTACAAAGAACTGTATCATTTAATGAATATTGAACCGAATACAAACTCTGATTGTGAAATTATTCTTCACTTATATAAACATTATGGTATGATGCAAACACTTCGCATGTTGGACGGCGTTTTTGCATTTGTATTATTAGACCTTCGCATTATGAATGATGAACCCTTGTTATATGTAGCACGAGACCCATTTGGCGTACGTCCATTATACATGTTAAATAGTGATGATGTAAACAATACATTAATTGGTTTTGCGTCTGAAATGAAAATGCTTTTTGAATTCAAAGATTATGGATATGATATCAATCATTTTCAACCAGGAACGTGCGAAATGTATAGACATTCAACTGGGTTATGTGCCAATTGGCAATACAATAATTATGTTAAATATCACAATATTACGTTTGAATCCATATTAAATGTATCCAATCAAAGATATTCAATGCAAAATATTTACAACAATATTATTTTTTATTTGAAAAATGCTGTTTATAAAAGATGTAGAAATACTGATCGACAAGTCGCATGTTTATTATCAGGAGGATTAGATAGCAGTTTAATATGTGCTTTGGTATGTGAATTCAATAGGGAAAATGGATTACCACCACCGGAAACATATTCAATTGGTTTATTCGGTTCACAAGATTTAAAATACGCCAAGACAGTATCCCATTTTTTACAAACATTCCATACCGAAATTATAGTGTCAGAGGATGAATTCGTAAATGAAATTGAAAATGTAATATATGCCATTGAAAGCTACGATACTACTACTATACGTGCTAGTTTGGGTAATTATATTCTCGGTAAATATATTTCACAAAATAGCAATGCAAAAGTCATTTTTAATGGTGATGGTTCAGATGAATTATGTGGAGGATATTTGTATTTTCATTATGCACCTGATAGTATAGAATTTGATTCCGAATGTAATTCATTATTAGATAATATACACAAATATGATGTATTACGCAGTGATAAATGTATTTCATGCCATGGTTTAGAACCCAGAACACCATTTTTAGACAGATCGTGGTGTCAATATTATATGAGTATTCCAATTGACATTAGAAATCATAACAAATTTGGATATATTGAAAAATATTTATTGCGAACAGCGTTTAATAAAGATAATTATGGGAGCACATTATTACCATACGAAATACTCTGGCGTTCTAAAGAGGCATTCAGTGATGGTGTATCTATTCAAAGTAGATCATTGTTTGAAATTATACAAGAACAAATAGCATCAAAGACCATAAAAAATATATATAATGAAAAAACGAATTATGTTGAACCCAAAACCAAAGAACAGCAATATTACCTAATGTTATTTGATAAATATTATAAAGGATGTGGAAATATTATATCAAAATATTGGATGCCACGTTATATAGATGCTGACGACGCAAGTGCGCGCACATTAGATATATATCAAAAGAAAAATAACAATGTTATTACTGGTTTATCTGATGATACTGATACAATGATGATGAACGCAATAGTGTAACTTGTTATATCAAAATGTAATAACTACTATCATATGTTGTTATTACATAATACGCACCAGTTTTCATAATTTACTTACTTTTTGGAGGGTGATTTTTTGGAGGGCGTTTTTGATTTGGGTGATTTGGAGGGTGTTTTTGATTTTGGAGACGATTTCTTTAAATAATCTCTAATTATTTTTTCTAATTTTAGTTGCTCGGTAGAATCAATGACACCTCTTGATGAGTAATCACTAGCCCAAAGTGCGTATTCATCATCTACTTCCTTTCTTTCTTTATCTAATGATTTGAGCGCACGTTTAATTTCATCAATTAAAACATTATATTCTTGTGAAGTCATACTTTCTTCACCGATAACTATAGCACGTCCTTTACTTCCATAAAATTTAATATCAGCAAATTTATGTGGTTGTTTTAAATCCAATTCATCTCTGATATATCTATGAAGAGGATTACCGCCTCCGCCACGTTTCACTCTAATTTTTCTAGTTCCTTTTCTAGCTTTTCTTGAAGCGTTCTTACGTCCACCTTTATACGTTGTCATCTATATTATACTATAATAAAAAATATTACGTCTAAATAATGATTTCCCATTTATGCAACTAATTTTACCCTATTTTCCAATATTGCTTTTCTTCCACTTGTTTCATGTGTACTTCTAAACTTATCAAAACTACATTTATACAATTCTCCCGTGATTGTACTAAATACAATATATTTAATATCGAATTTTTTCATTGTTTCAAAACAATCCAAACAGGGTGAACTCTGTGTATAACAATCATCTATTGAACGACGCACAATATACAAATTCAGTTTATTCGTAATATTCAATTTCTTACATTTCCTTAATACATCTATTTCTGCGTGACAAGAACAACTATTGTAAATCAACCCATCTTTCGAATATGTTCTACATTTATTATGTCCT
>Ga0255765_1006248_pt1 | contig 10897 bp, 11 predicted proteins | sample 041ome_8_FD_179965 | JGI IMG/M metagenome (GOLD analysis project Ga0255765, IMG submission 179965) | Coastal salt marsh microbial communities from the Groves Creek Marsh, Skidaway Island, Georgia - 041407BS metaG (version 2) | ecosystem: Environmental > Aquatic > Marine > Intertidal zone > Salt... | reverse complement strand
GTTATTTTGTGATGTTCCAATCTGGTCAAAAGGTGCAATCCAACCCGCGTAGTCCGGAGATGGATGCAGGACGTCATTGTGGACTGTGTTCTTTCACTAGGTTGTAGACACAGTTTTGGTCCCTGGATTCCCAACACTCGAACACGCGAAAAAGTGTGTGTTTGGTGTGTTTTTGATTCCCACACGCATAGCGCTAGTGAGCGAAAATTAAGTCATTGATATTGTTTTTGAAAGTGGTGCCCGGGGGCGGAATCGAACCACCGACACGAGGATTTTCAATCCATTGATCGAACACCCTTCTCCAACAACAGCGCGCGATCAGCAATACATTAATTATGTTCGTTTTCCAGATTGTTAATAATCTGCTATTATTATTGGAGCATGACCTCTATCCACGCAGCCCTTGTTCGCCTAAATGTCGCCCCTCAAAAAATTGGTTTTTGGGAGGTACAACTTGCGAATGCGATAAAGCGCGCTGAGTTTTTGAATGACTTTGATTCAAAGCAAGTTTCAAAAGAGAAGCAGACTACAATATCTGAGATCTCAAATTTTGAACGTTCAATTCGAGCGGGTACGCGCTCCTTGTTGTTGCGCAAACGGTTTGCCAATTTATCCAAACCAACAACTGAGATTATAAACTCACAGTTGGCAATCCGATCAAATGATCGTGTAAATTTTGAAGATCTGGATCTCGATAATGATGATCAACGGCAAGTACTTCAAGATGCAATTAAAGGCTCTAAAAAATGGCTGCATGAGACACGTGGTCTCTCGCACGGTGTGAAGGCCACCGAGATCGTGAATGCGACGGTTGTCATTTACAAACAGATTACGGGTAAAGAGCCTGGGATAAGTAGTACCTCCACCACAAGTGGTAAAAACTACACAACACCCTTTGAACAATTATTAATCGCATCGCTAAACAGCGCTGGTGTAGCTATCTCCGCACAAGGCGCACGCGCGCTCTACCTGCGTGTTTACCTAAAAAAGAAATAGTCAAAATTGGTCGAGTTATGCGCCATACTCATATTTTTAGGATCGGAACAAAAAGCCGCGAATATAAATTTGCAGCCAGAAAATACACACAATAGCAACGAATGTAATCTGTGCTAGATGAAACACGGTGAGTTCACCCACTATCTGTGCCCTCGCTTAAGTTTGACATCCAACAAGTGTTTTACAAAATATTCAAGATTTTTACCGATATCTGCGCCAGAGATCTCTATGATTTCGAAACCCTGATTTTCCAGAATCAACCGCTGCACTTCACTGATACTCGAAACTAGCAATCTGACTTATGCTTTCAGTCGATACTTGCAAATCCGACGCGACATTTGCGCCATCAACATTAGCAATATTTATCAAACCATCGCCTCCCAGAAGTGCTATGTTATGTATGTTTTCTGTATGTACTGCAATAAAAGTTGATCCATTCCCTTGATGATTTCCAATATTTATTTTGGCCTCACAAACGATCTACCATTGAGGCAGAGTGAGCACCGGATGCGATAATTGTGCCAATAATTGTAACGGACATATATTTAAACATTTTGTTCATTCTGTTTCCTTTTAAATTTCTACTGCAACACCAACTTGCGCCTGCAGATATCACAAACAAAATTTTAGTCGGTGCTTCTTGCATAGTACAAAAAACTGTACTGGCGGGGCTTAAACAGCAATCATGATACATAGGTTTCAACATTGATAGCTGCGCCTGTGTAACCGTGTTTACTCATCAGAAACAATTTCTGCAGCTTCATATAATTCTGAAATTGTCTTCAACAATTCGACTAACGCGAACAAAAAGATACCGTGATGCGCACCTAGTTCTTCAAAGTCAATGACTAATTCGTAACCAGACGTGAAAACCATGGCTAGGCAAATCAAAATTTTAAGAACTCTATTATTCACGAAAGCACGAACCATTTTGGACTCCTTTGTCTTTTTCCAAATATTACATTCTTGTTAAGGCTCTTCAGAGAATGTCGTCATCCGACCCAACACGATTATGAACTATTCGTGTTGGGTTAGGTTACTTTCTCCATTTGTTAACGATAGCATAAATTCTTAAATTTCTGTGCGAATTATTTTTTGATGTGCATACTTCATACGTTGCTGTCAGACAAACGAGCCCAAGCATCAGTATTCATTTGATGAGTATTTCTATGAGGTCACTAAAGAACGCCACTCTGTAAGAGCAGAATCGAGGTTTAGCTTGAAATTAGTGCGAGTTGAGAGTGACATTTGCGAGTTGAACAGATTGTGAAATGAGGCGAACTTTAGGAGGCTGTGCATACGCCTGAACCGCAGCATCGTACGCTCTTCTGGTCTTCTTAATTTATATACATCACAAATTACAACTTTAAATTGTTTTTTAAAAATTGGCTTTTGAAATGAACAGGATACCTATTTGCGTGGCCATGCCCCACCCCGTCGGTCCCTATACCCCCCTAGTTCACATATACCTTGCAACATACTACAACATAGCCATTGAATGGAATTAGAAGTGCTGAATCGGGCTCTCAGTTAATTGGCAGAAAATCAAGCATTCGCATTATAAGTGGGTTATATAATGGGTAGCACTCAGGCTTGCATATAACGTACTGATATCTTTAGGTTAATGGCGGAGACGAAGGGATTCGAACCAGGTGGACGGTTTGCATAGTTCTAACGTAGCAATGAACGCGGCAATATTTCTGCAGTGCTCAGTGATGTGCTAAGTGCCGATGGTCTTAAGAGACTGTATTTGTGTGGTTAATTTTGGTTGCGGGAGCAGGATTTGAACCTGCGACCTTCAGGTTATGAGCCTGAAGTCAAAACACAAAATGTACAGATAACTTATGCCAACAGGATTCATAGGGAATAAAATTACCATCAAGCTAAAAATCTAAAGTAGCCTTGCTTATAATTTCAACATCAGAAGAAAAGAATATTATCGGTTGGATACCAACAACAAAAATTTGGAACCCACTTGGAACCCCAGAAAAACAAAAGGCCCAGCGTGTTTCAGCTAAGCCTTTGAAAACAATGGTGCCCCCAGAGAGCAGATAAACAAAAACATTAATAAACAATTTCATATACTTAGAAGTCAAAAAATTTATAAAAGTGGTCCGCAAAGCGGTCCCATTAGTATCTGTTTTACTAGCAGCGACATTTGCCTTTGATGCGAACCAAAACAGTTATTCTATTGCAGCTTTAATAAATTCTGAAACAAGTTTAAGACGACTTCTGTCTTTTGTGGAAACGAGGTACGTGTGTAATGGTTCCGGCATTTCCTCGAGCGAGATTTGACACAGGTTGTCGTTGTTCAGGCTACTGTTTTGCAAAAACAATGCAACGCCGATCCCCTGCGCTACGGCCTCGCACATCAATGGAAACGTTGACATGGATGCAGTTCGGGTCAATGAGATGCTAAAGCGGTTACAAGCCTGATCAAGCAATTTTCGAGTGAGTGAGCCTTTTTCTGGAATTATAAGTACTTCACGCCGCAGGTCCCTAAGCGAAGTTTCTGATTTTTTTGAAAGCGGATGATCTTCCCTACAATATAAAACGTAGTGGGATGTTTCCACGTGAATCCGATCCCAATTTTCATTTTTTGGTGCACTTGTGATCAAGCCCACATCGGCAAGTCGATTGTTAATCATGGATTTGGCTGTGGTCCAGTCAAACAGCTCAAAATCCACGCGAATGTCGGGAAAGCGCTGTTGAAAGCGAGCGATGATCCGTAAGGCAGGCTGCGGCGCATTCCCGATAATCTTGAGCCGACCTTCACGCATCGCATGGAACCCCTCTAGGCGTTCAGCCACCTCTGAATTCAGTGCGACCATCCGGTCTGCCAGATCGTAAAAATCCTGCCCTGCAGGAGTCAATTGCACTCCATCTCGACCACGTAATAAAAGGACGGTGCCAACGCTTTTTTCAAGGTTGGCAATATGCTGTGTGATTGTTGATTGCGTCACATCTAATCGTGCCGCGGCAGCAGAAAAGCTACCCTCGCGCACAACAAATGCAAATGCTTCGAATTGATGGTGGTTAGGGCGCATTATCTGTCCTTTCGCGAACCAAATATCACCTATCGGTTTCACTAATATGACAACACAAAACTTTTACAGCGATTATTTATTCCTTGTGTCAAGGCCGAGGAGAATCACATGTCTGGCTTGCAAATTGACGCTGTAACAAAAGACTTTGGCGAGACATCCGTTTTAAAAGGGGTCACCCTAAATATTAACGACGGCGAATTTGTTTCGTTGGTCGGTCCATCTGGATGTGGAAAATCGACACTCCTAAGGATAATCGCTGGTCTAGAGACGGCGACACGCGGCAGTGTTTCAATTGACGGTACAGATGTTACGCATGTACGCGCCGCGGACAGAAACCTGTCGATGGTGTTTCAATCATATGCTCTATATCCACATTTGACAGTTGCTGAAAACATCGCCGTTCCGTTAAGAATGCGCCAAATGTCGACAACTCAACGCCTGCCCGTGGTTGGTGGGTTAATTCCAGGTACTGGGCCGCTAAAGCGAGATATTTCGCAGGCCGTGCGTCATGCCGCTGAAATGCTCGAAATTGGAGCACTCCTGGATCGCAAGCCCGGACAGCTGTCCGGTGGCCAGCGCCAACGTGTTGCTTTGGGGCGTGCATTAGTACGCAATCCGGCAGCGTTTCTATTGGATGAGCCGCTATCAAACCTCGATGCAAAATTGCGTGTCCAGACTCGCGCGGAGATTGCGCAACTACATCGCAAGTTGAAAGCAACATTCATATATGTCACTCATGATCAAGTGGAAGCCATGACCATGTCAGACCGAATTGCAGTCATGATGGGTGGAGAAATTCTGCAGTGCGCGGCGCCGGACGTAATATACGAGGATCCAGACGATATTAGAGTGGCCGAATTTATCGGCTCTCCCAAAATTAATATTCTCCCATTGGAGCATACGGATGACGGCGTGGTTTTGCTAGGCCGTGTACTGGATTGGCCGATGCCGGCTGGTATGCCGCATTTGATGCAGCTAGGCTTGCGACCTGAGGCGCTGCGCCTTGTGGAGGGTCCGAGCAAACTCCGGGGTCGCGTAGTCCACTTCGAAAATCTAGGGTCTGAAATTTTTGCTCAGGTTGTCTTGTCTGATGGAGACATTCGATTAACTCTCCGTGCCACGCCCGCTGATAGGCAACGTTTATCGCTGGGGAAAGAAGTCTCACTTGAATTTGAATTACGGTCTGGGTTGATTTTTGATACTGCGGGTAAGCGGCTACGCATGGCCGAAGTGAAAACCCGCGCTGCAAAAGAAGTAGCTTAGTATGGCTTTAATTGAGGCATCACACGGGTCTAAGGTATCGCAGGATAACCACCAGGTTCGCACAGCCTGGTCAATGACGGCACCGGCATTGGCACTCATGTTCCTTATTCTTCTAGCGCCAATTGTAGTTGCGGGAGTCTTATCGTTCAGCAACTATTCGCTGGGTAATACCGGGTTCGACTGGGTTGGGTCGCAAAATTATGAGCGGCTCTTTAGTCGCTCCACCTATGAGAAAATGTTCATTGCGACATTCACATATGTTGTGACAGTCGTTCCCATTTCAGTCGGCCTGGGCCTTGGGGCAGCTCTGTTAGTACATTCTTTGGGTCGCGTCGGCGATATTTATAAAACAATCTACTTTCTCCCCGTCATGGCAACCCTTTTAGCCATGGCGATTGCGTGGGAATTCATGCTCCACCCAACAATTGGTATGGTAAACCGCACACTTGAGATTGCATGTGGTACGTGGTTAGAGACCATCCCCTTCTTTTTGCAGGGTTGCGAGGGAAGCTTCCCTCTGTGGCTTGGAGATCGGGACTACGCTATTTGGGTAGTGTGCTTTATTGGCATTTGGCAGGGGTTTGGGTTCAATATGGTTCTCTTCCTCGCAGGCCTTACCTCAGTACATCGCGAGCTTTACAACGCTGCGGAAATGGATGGAGCAAGATCAGGATGGGAGCAATTTCGGCTAGTAACCTGGCCTGCACTGGGGCCAACAACCGTATTTGTAGTCACGATTTCTTGTATTCGCGCATTCCAGGTTTTTGACACAATTGAGGCCTTCTGGCCCCAAGGTGGTGGCCCAAGCAAATCTGCGTATGTAATGATGTTCGCAATATTTGAAAAGGGTATCCAGCAAAACTTGATTGGGGTCGGCTCTGCAATAACAATGCTGTTCCTCTTGTTCGTGATGTTTCTGACTCTAATTCAGCGGTGGCTGATTGAACGCAAGGTACACTACGGATGACTAAGAATTGGTGGAAACACTTAATCCTAATCGTTGGCACAATAGTTGTGCTGGCACCTTTCTATATGATGGTCAGCTACTCATTCAAAAGTCCAGGTGAGATCGATCGTGGTGAGGGCGGCTTTTTTGGGCGTCAAGAGATGATGGTAGATCCGCGCTGTGTAGCCCTGCGACAACCTAACCGCGCTGATATTGAAGCTGCACGTACACGGTTTACCGGGCAGGCTGACACGGAGATACAGGCTGCGCTTCTGGCAGAGGCGGAAGCCGACTGCAGCATGCGTCCAGTTGTATTCAACTACTCGAAAGCCTTCACTGAAGCGCCTTTGATTCTGTATCTGCTGAACGGAGTAATCGTAACGGTATCAATCTTTCTAATTCAGACGCTAGTAGCGCTTCCTGCTGCCTATGCATTGGCCAAGCTAAAGTTCTGGGGCCGTGAGGCAGTCTTTGGTTTGGTGCTGTTTTGCTTATTAATTCCCGTACATGCAATCGCACTTCCGCTTTACATCGTGCTTGCGAAGTTCGGCCTCACAAACACCTACGCAGCACTCATTGTGCCATGGACGATATCAGTTTTCGGAATTTTTTTAATGCGTCAGTTTTTTATGACTGTGCCGGACGACTTAATCGATGCTGCGCGTATGGACGGGATGACAGAGTTCGCAATCGTATGGCGCGTCATGCTACCCACCGCGGTCCCTGCACTGCTAGCATTTGCTATTTTTTCCATTGTAGCGCATTGGAACGACTACTTCTGGCCACGCATAGTCGTTACCGGAAATAGAGAGCTCTTTACACCGCCTTTGGGCCTACGCGAATTTAAAGGCGACGGTGATGGATCATTCTTCGGTCCTATGATGGCCACCGCCACCATAATCGTCACACCTTTGATCGTAGCATTTTTACTGGCACAGCGTCGCTTCATCGAGGGGATCACACTATCTGGAATGAAGTAGGACGAGATTTAACTCGTCCTACCCATACCCCCAAAAAGGGGGACTTTCACTCCCTGCACGGGGAACATCATCGGGGTCTGTTAATCGTCAAACCATCAGCCCCAACACTAGGAGTAATGTAATGAAAAATACAGTAACTGCAATGGCTTTCGCCCTCGCTGCCACCTCGGTATTCGCCGACGACAAAGTGACAATCGAGTTTGCTTATCCATACAGCCACCTTTTCGACGTGACCTACGAAGCTATGATGCCTGCGTTTAGAGCAGCACATCCCAATATTGAAGTAAAATTCCGCGCAACATACGAATCCTATGAAGACGCAACTAACACCGTTCTGCGTGAAGCAGTTGCTAACAACTTGCCCGACGTCACAATGCAAGGCCTAAACCGTCAACAAACCTTGGTGGAAAAAGGAATCGCACAATCATTGGAACCGTTCATCGCAGCCGAAGCTGATTTTGAGAAAGAGGGATATCATCAAGCGATGTTATCACTTTCAACCTTTGATGAAGACGTGTACGGCCTACCATTCTCAATTTCGCTGCCAGTTGGTTACTATAACATGGACCTACTGCGTGAAGGCGGCATCACCGCACTGCCAACAAATTGGGATGAGGTAATAGCAGCTTGTAAAACAATGAAATCCAATGGGATCGACAACCCGATCTTCTGGGGCTGGAACATCACAGGTAATTGGTTCATGCAGGCTCTACTATGGAGCCAAGACAAAGCGATCGTTGAAGATGGACGCGTGACAATGGACAGCCCTGAAGCTTTGGTGGCTCTCGAGCAGATGCAGGAAATCTTCACCGAATGCGAGATGCAGAACCTCGAGTGGAAGGCTGCGTTGTCTTCCTTTTCTGCTGGTGATATCGGGATGATGTTTTGGTCTACATCTGCTTTGGGCGCGGTTGAGCGAAGCCAGGGTGATTTTGAATTGGTAACTGGTCCGTTCCCAGGTCTCGACAATGCACCTTTGGGTCTACCCGCTGGTGGTAACGCCGCAATGCTAACATCGACCTCCGAAGACCCTGCAGTCCGTGAAGCAGCTTGGACATGGTTGAAGTATATCACATCAGGGGAAGGTGCCGCAGAGGTTGCAAAGACTACAGGCTACATGCCTCCTAACAAAGCAGCAAATGAGATTATTCTAGCTGATTTTTATGAGCAAAACCCCAACAAACAGACTGCCGTGGACCAGTTGCCTTTGTTGCGTGATTGGCTGGCCTATCCTGGCGACAATGGTCTTGCTATCACTCAAGTGATCTATGACGGGATCGAGCGCATTGTTACCGGCGAGGCAACAGACATGAAAGAGCTCCAAGAAGAATTAGTCGAAGAAATCGCAGACCTTCTGCCAAACGGCTAACTATGCAGTTGCCCGCCCAAGTTCAAATTGGGCGGGTGATCCTCTATTTGAAAGATACCAGTAATGAAACTTGTACATATTTCTGACACACATCTAACAGTTCCTGGCGAACGTATGGGCGGGTTGAATCCTCACCTTAGATTAGCTAAGGCGCTAGATGAAGTACGTACCCACCACAGCGATGCTTCTCGGATCATTATTACCGGCGACCTAACCCATTGGGGAGAACCAAAAGCGTATTTATCGCTTGTTGATAACTTGAAGAATTTACCATGCCCTGTGCGCTTGTTGGTTGGAAACCATGATGATCGTGCAGCCTTCCTAGCGGCATTCCCCGATTACTCAGGAAATCCCGCAGGCTTTATCAACTATGCCGAAACTATCGAGGATACGCGCCTAATTTACCTTGATACAACGCAACCGCGGACCCACGCAGGCCATTTCTGTGCTGCGCGGCGCGACTGGCTAAGGGAGGAGTTAAACAAATGCACTCGTGCCCGTCTGTTTATGCATCACAATCCTATGCCTCTAGGGTTGCCAGCTGAAGATAAAATCGCGTTAGTGCCTGAGGATCGTATACCGCTTGCAGAGCTTTTGAATACTTTTCGTGAACGTATAGATTACATCCATTTTGGACACGTACACGCTCCGATACATGGCACATGGTGCGGTATTCAGTTCGCTTCTGTCCGCTCAACCGGGAACCAATCTATACCTGACTTGATCGAGCAAGAATCGTTACAGGGGGCTCCGATGGCACCCTCATTTAGTGTAATCCTAGTTACCGAGGAGGGAACCACCATTCATGAAATCCCCTTCACTTGGGAAGGCCCAGTTTTTAGCACGGGCACAGCATGGGAAGACTGGGCCAAACCGACAGCTGCAGAATGAAATTCATACATCTCACGGACACACATGTTATCGGCAAAGGCTTACTGTATGGGCAGGACCCAGCTGCAAGACTTCGGGCGGCTGTCACCTCAATCAACACAGAACATAGCGACGCAGCGTTTGTTGTGTTGACAGGTGATATGACGCATTGGGGTGATACTGCTGCCTACGCTCGGTTTTCAGCGGAAATCAAGAAACTGACTATGCCGTTTCATTTGATGGTTGGAAACCACGATGACACGAATGCATTTTCCGAGGCGTTTCCAGATACTCCCCGCGATACAAGCAATTTTGTGCAGACAGGCTTTGACACACTTTATGGTCGGCTGTTGTTGCTAGATACAAAGGAACCAGGGACGCATGCAGGTGCATATTGCGATGCACGCTCTGCATGGTTGCGGCACGAATTGGCGTTTTCTAATGGACCAATAATACTGTTCATGCACCACCCACCGTTCAAAACAGGAATTGCATCAATGGACAAGATTATGCTGCAGAATGCAGAAGGTTTCTACGATGTAATCGCTCCCTACAAGTCACGCATTCGGCATCTATTCTTTGGCCATGTACATCGCGCCATCTTTGGAAATTGGCGTGGGATCAGTTACTCCTGCATGCGCGGGCTCAATCATCAAGTAGCATTAGATTTAAGTGGTGACGAGTCTCGAATTTCGGGGCAATTTGAGTCCCCTGCCTATGGCGTTGTGCTACTGAGTGACGATCAGATCACGGTCCACTTACATGACTTTATGGACCCGTCAGAGCGGTTCTTTTTATGAAACTGGATAAGTAGACAGCTTGCGGTTTGCCCAGCCCCTTTCGGGGCTGAGCGTTTTCTCATCATTAGGCCACCCTACCCCAAACGTTTCCTCTCGACATAGACCCTCAACCAAGCCCAGTAGTGCGCCTGATTGCGGAAGCCCTGGGCCTGTGCTGCAAGGTCCTTGGCTTGGTCGGTTGGAATACCACCCTCGTGGATGTGAATGGCCACCCTTTCCTCGAAGGCTTCGATGTCAGGGATGAGAGCTGGGTCTGCGATCGTAGTTGGACTCATGATGTGCCCTCACCATTGCTAGAGCTGACTGGCAGCCTGATACCATCCACAATCTCCCGCTTTTGAGCATCGCTGATGCCTCCTGAGTAAAGGGCATAGGTCAGCTTGTTTGCAGAGCGTGCTGTGTGATGTCCCACCAGTGTTGCCGTATAGTGCTCTGGTACCCCTGTCCGTTCACACTGGGTGATGAACCATTTGCGGGTTGAGTGGAACACGGTTCCAGTGAGTGTGGGATAGGTTATGCGGAGTTTTGCATAAGCCTTCACAACCTTGTCCACGGTGAGCGTTGGAAACAACCTGCCTTGCTGTGGCAGGGATTTGTCTAGGAGCTGCTCCAGCTTTGCATGAAGC
>Ga0255765_1006245_pt1 | contig 10898 bp, 10 predicted proteins | sample 041ome_8_FD_179965 | JGI IMG/M metagenome (GOLD analysis project Ga0255765, IMG submission 179965) | Coastal salt marsh microbial communities from the Groves Creek Marsh, Skidaway Island, Georgia - 041407BS metaG (version 2) | ecosystem: Environmental > Aquatic > Marine > Intertidal zone > Salt... | reverse complement strand
GCTTTGCGCGACAAATGAACGCCGGCGGTGGTGGTTTTGGTGGTGCGAGTGTCGTCCAACACGAACAACAACACGAACACCAGTACGACAACGCCAACCCGTTTTCGCTCGTGAATAACACGAATACTAAGAATAACAACACCAAGAGCAGCGTCAGCGTCTCCCGATCCCTGAGAGAATGGAAACGAGAGAAGGAAAGAGACGTCGTGAAAAGCAACGAGATACTGAGAGATCCAATCGATGCCCGGGAGATTTTCTCGCACATAAAAGACATCAACGACCCGGAACACCCGTACTCGTTGGAACAACTCGCGGTCGTCTCGGAAGAGAACGTCAAAGTGGAGGACGAGTTCTCGCGAGTGACGGTGTTTTTCACCCCAACGGTGGAACACTGCTCCATGGCGACCTTGATCGGATTGAGCATTCGCGTGAAACTGATGAGAGTGTTACCGAAAAGGTTTAAAGTGGACGTGAAAGTCTCCAAAGGCTCGCACGCCTCCGAGGCGCAAGTGAACAAACAACTCCAGGATAAAGAGCGAGTCGCGGCGGCGTTGGAAAACGGGAACTTATTGGAGAAGGTCGAGTTGACCTTGAGCGGGAAAACCGCGATGTAATAAAGCGAAAGCGCATCATCTAGAGCAGCGATATAGTATGTAGAGCAGAGAGAAAGAGCGTCGCCGTCGTCTAAATCGTCGTCGCCGCCCAACGCGCGTATTCGCGCGTATACGCGTTGAGAGCATTTAATTGTGTATTTTAAAGAGCAGCCGCATCATCCACATTTACCCGCACAAAATCACGCGCAAAAAGAATACCACTTGAGAGAGAGAGAGAGAGAGAATCTCCGCTGCATCCTCTGCGCTTTGCTCGCGTGCGCCCGACTCGTCTTCGCGCGCTTCCTCCCGTGCGGTGTTCCAGCGAAAGCGGATTAAGAAGACTTTCGCTCTGGGGAAATCGTACCCCGAAGAAGGGCCGCGTCTCTCTCTCGCACGATGCGACACGAGAACAACGTTCACCTTTTCGAAGCGTCCTCCTCTTCTTCTTCTTCTTCTTCGTCGTCGAGGAAAGACAGGAAAGGACCGTCCTCTTCTTTCGCGTCTTCTGGGAGTTCGCGTCGTTCGCGTCGTTCGCGTCGTCGGGCGCTCGAAGTCCTCCTCGTGCTCTCCTCTTTGTCCCGAGGGAAAGGCGCGCTCTGCGCGGAGAATGGGAACGCGAGCAAGAACGACAAGAGCAAGAACAACAACAACGACAACATCAGCGCGAAAGAACAACAAACGCAACAACAGTTTCTCACGGACGAGACGTTCAAAGACGCCATCGAGAAGTGCGTGAGAACGAACCCGGTGGATGGGATGTGCGCGGAGCTTCCGAAATTCGGCCCGATGCCGAGGTGGGATACGAGCAAAGTGACCAACATGGACCTGGCGTTTGCGTCGTCGACGAGCGAGAGAAAAAGTCGAAAGAGCGGGGAAACTTCTCACCCGGTGAAGTTTACCGAGTTCAACGCGGATTTATCGAAATGGGACGTGAGTTCAGTCACGTCTATGCGAGATATGTTTTCCGATTGCAGAGACTTTGAGGGCGTCGGTTTAGAGAGATGGAACACGGCGCGGGTGGAGACGATGGCGGGAATGTTTCGAAACTGCGAGACGTTCGCGACGGACGTTTCCGGTTGGAAAGGGAAAGCAACGGAAACGCCGATGAAGGACGCGGTGAAAGGCGCGGTCGCGTTTCAAAGAGCGTTTGTGTGCGAACGAGACCCGGCGGAGGGCGTTATGTTGAACACGTGCGCGCCAAACGAATCGATCGATTCGAGTTTAGGCGAAGACGAAGAAGACGAAGAAAAGAAGGAGAAGCTACCGTTGACGGACGAGACGTTCCATAACGCCATAGAGGAATGTTTACAATCCAACCCAATCGGTGGTATGTGTAAAGGAAGCGAGTACGGAATCATGCCCGATTGGGACGTTTCCAGAGTAACGGATATGTCGAAAGCGTTTTACGACATGTGGGACTTTAACGGCGATTTGAGTAAATGGGACGTGAAGAATTTGAAAAACGCGCAGGAAATGTTTTACGGCGCGGATACGTTTAACGCGGACATATCGAAATGGAACACGCAAAACTTACAAAACTGTCAAGATATGTTCCACGACGCGAAGAGTTTTAATCGATCCATCGACCATTGGAAGACGCATACGGTAACCAACATGAACGGAATGTTTATGGGCGCGAAGAAATTTAACAGCGATATTTCAAACTGGGACGTGCAGAATGTGCAGTCTATGCGCGACATGTTCGCGGAAACGCTCAACTTTAACCAACCGATCGGCAAGTGGAACGTGAAATCTTGCCGAGACATGCGCTTCATGTTTAGCAAAGCGAAAACGTTCAAGCAAAAAATCAACAACTGGAAAGGTCCAGCCGCGAAAGAGGCGCAGTTTAAAATGTTCAGCGACGCGTACAGCTTCTTGGGTAAGTTTCGATGCGAAGAACAAGAGCACGGGCCGGCGCAATCGTGCAAACAACGCCAAGTGTACAACTCTAACGCGGCGGCGGCGTTGGGAGAAGCTAGAGGCACAACATTCGCCCCGGGGGCGTTGGGAGAAGCCGACGTGCACTTGGCCAGCGGCGCTATGTTTAGGCATAATCCAGTCAAGGAAGCCGTGGCAATGCTTAGCCTCATTACAATCGCTTTGGCAGGGTTCGTGTATACCACCAAATTGGAAAATAATAACTACACCAAAAAACAAGTCATCACCAGCAGCCGCTATAAAACGACCGAGGACGACGAAGAGTCTCCCGGTATCTTGTAATAATACGAATGATCGTAATAACAATCACATCAGCACACTAAACTATTACATACAGTATACAAGCGACGTAAATTTTCATAACAACGATGTGATGAATTCCTTCTTCTTCTTCTTCTTCTTCTAAAAGTACTTATTAACTAATCCTTTATTCTTTCTCTTCTTCTTAACCGACGTTCAGGCGAAAGACGTCGTTGAATATAAAATAACTCCCCGCGGGTAACCCGACCGAATCCGTCGGCATCAGCTGGAACGTCTGCGCAAACTTCTGCGGTTGCGTTTCGCTGTCAATCAGTAAGTTCCCGCACACGAACACCAACACGCCGCCGTTCGGCGTCGGTTGCGTATCGATGGTCACCACTTGGTGTTGGACTCTTTGGAACGGTAAAGAGACTAATTTTTCGACTATGGATTGGGCGCCTTTAAACTGCCCCGGGCGGGAGGCGGAGTGTTCAAAGTTCAGCATGGAGTGCGTTTCGTTGTATAAAGGGCCGAGTTGCGATCGGTCGCCGTCGAATTGTTGGTAGTAGTGCTGCGCGAAAGCCTGTTATTATACGCGCCGTCGTCGTGGGACAAAGGGGAGAGAAAGAGAAGATTTTTGCGTCAATCAAAAGCCATTAAAGCGGAGGAAAAGAGAGAGAGAAAGAGAAAGAGAAAGAAAGAAAAAGAAAGAAACGCGCACCTGCCCGACTTCTTCAAAATTGGCGCATATGTTGCTCATCGCCGGTGTCGCCATTGTTGCGTGACTTTTGCGAAAGGCGCGTGTGAACAACAAACTTGTGGGGGAGAAAGAGGAACAAAAGAAATTGAAGCAAAAACGAGAAAGGCACGTATTCGTACGAACGCGATTATTAGTTACTAGTTTGTATGCACGATGCTCTGTATACAATGTCTCTCTCTCACTCACTCTCTCACTCACTCTCTAAATATAAATGATCTCTAAACCGCTCTTCCTTCAGTGCGAATGGTATCCTAGTTTTGCGCGAAACGCACTGTCCGACTAAAAACCGAATTGTTGATACCTTTGCGAAGAAGAGTTGTCTCTCTCTCTCTCCCTCTCTCTCTCTATTACGCCTCTCTCTTGCCCCTTGATAAAAAATACAAACGCGCATGGGTGACGTCATGACCTATCTTACCAACCACGCACACTTCGACACCTTATTATATATTCTCTTTCTACGTCTTTAAACTATTTCGACACGAGCATTTAGTTCGCAGCCTCCTTCCATCCAGAGAGTTGGTCGATGCCCATCGCAGACATAATCGTCACCACAACTTCCGCGCCTTCGTCAAACTTCTTTTGCACTTCTTGCGCTAAAGCAAACGCAGAGTCCCCGGATCTGTCATCCGGTAACTTCAAATCTTCTCTCGTGTCTCCCTTTTCATCCATCAAAGACATGTGGTCGTCGTCGTCAATGTCCAACAACGTGTATTCCGTCTTGGAGACGACCGGAACTTCCAAGTTGTGGCCAGCTGGGACGAGTTCGTCGCATCTTTTGCCGGTGAAGATGTCTTCGGCGACAAAGTGGCACTTGGCGTGACCGTGCTTGCCGGTTTTGGACGTGGAAACGTCGATGACCTGTTCGCGAAAAGTGAATTGTGAGTATTGAAGAGAGGAAGAGGCAAGAGGTGAGTACAACAAAAAGAGAAAAGTGAGAGGGTTTTTTTGAACGCAATCGGGCGTAAAACGCATAATGAAACGTTTCAGACGCCACCACAAAAACTCGAAAAGAGTAAAACGCGTGGGAGCGCATTCAAAACGCGCGTAAAACGCCCAACAATCCGTTCGCGACTGGACGGGCGCGCACGAATTCGTTTCATTTTTCGACACAAATGCGCGAAAAAATGATGGAGGAAGCGCGTACCTTGCACGCTTTGCCTTTGATGACGATGTAGCCACCCTTACGGACGGAACCGGCTTGCATCGGTACCGTTTTAGAGGCACCGGCATCGGTGGATTCAAAAGTTTCGACTTCGTGGTCGCTCATTGTTCGCAAGTGTGTGTGGTGTTTTGAGTTTCGTTGGTGATAACTGAATGAGGAATTCAACGAGGGGAGTGTGCAAAAAATATAGGGGGGAAAGGAAAAAAAAAAGCAGAAAGGAAAAAAAATGTCGTTTGCTTTTACTTTCTCTCGTATTCTCTCTCTCTCTCTCTCTCTCTCTCTCTCTCTCTTATTACAAAAACACAGTAGTAATTCGCTGTTTATCTCGTTCACTTGCAGTCGTTCTTTACTTTGTCGTGTCTAAAATGTACGTTCGAAACGAATCCAACATCCGTTCGTACGTCGCCCTTTCTTTCTTGTACACGTTATCCGGCGCGGAAATGATCAAAGCAAAGAGCCTCCCGGTGCTATCTACGGTCGCTTTGACCCCGTAATAAATAGCCGCCTCGATATCGTACTGGATGTATTCTTGTCCCTCAACGTTTGAGCGATTGGTTTTCACTAAACCGTTCAAAAGTGCGTCTTGTAAGTTTGGATCCGAGCCGGCTAAGGCGTTGATGGTCGTGTCTTGCAACGAAAACTCTTGCCCGTCTTCGCCGGCGCGATTTAAAGTTACCAACACAGCTTTGACGCCTTTGACGCCTCGCGGGACCCATCGAGAGTCTTGCCCACCCGAGCCCTTTTCAACTTTCGACGTCGGCTCTTCTTTCCACGTGGACGGAACTTCGTAGGAATATTTCGCTCTGTTTGGCGTCGTTCCGCCGACTTTGCCGTACGTGGCGGGAGGTTCCGCCGCCCCGTAAAAAGTGGAATACGTGACCGGTTGCGACGCTTCGTCGCCACCCCCTGACGCGGTACCGTACGCGGCAAATGCAGCCGGAATAGTTTGTTCGTTAAAAAGGAGAGTCGTCCCGGCCGCCGCGGCGAGAGCGAACGCTTGTCGTCTTTTCACGGTTGCAGGAGAGGAGAAGAGACCAATTTTTTCATCATCACGAGAGGAAGAACGGGACGAAGACGAGGCTTCTTCATCGGGTTCTTCGCGCGCTTTCGCGATGACGACGATGCTCTTTTTCTTCTGCGTTTTTCGAACAGATTGCGGGGCAACCGCTCGCGTCATCATCGTCGTCGTCATCTTCATCATCATCGTTCTTCGTCAGAGATACGGTTTGGTTTTATAACTGAATTGACCCGTCGTGTGTATCACAAACGGGAGAGATAGTCTCGAAGAATAACAACAAGAATACCAACACGAACACCCTCTTCTCGAGTGCAAGAGGAAACGATCCTAAAAGTCTCTCTCTGAAACTCTCCGCTCGCAAAGGAAGAGACGGACTTTTGTGAAGAATAATTTGATCGCAATTTCTTCCCATCGTGTGACACGTGGACAAAAGCAGCACAAAACGATAACGAGACGTAAACGACGAAACTGAAACGAGCATCAGAAGGACGCACGACACTTAAGAAGAAAGAAGAAGATTATTATTTCGTCGCTCTTCGTGATGTAGGTGTGGATAGGAATTTCTATGATGTTACAACTGTGTGGTCTCACGTATACGCGCTCTTTCTCGAGTACAAACGCGAAGCGAAGAATATTATCGCGTTAGTGCGCTCCTCCGCCCCCGACGCGTTTATGCACGAACCATTCGTCTCCGATTAACATCGGTCCTTTCCCTTCCTCTAATCGTCCCCAGATGACGATCGAATCGTCGTCTGGATCGGTCACGCCAACCACTCGATATTCCATCTCGCTCGTCACCACGCACGGCGATTCTTTGGTTCCTTTCGGCGCTCGGGTGAAATCGTAGTGGTCGAAAATGTCTTTCCCCGAGGCGAGACCTTCCAACTCGGCGCGGTATAAACCCGTCGAGTGTTCGAAATCGGTCACCACTGCATCCGTCGAGTACTGTTTTTGATGTTGTATTCGTAGTAATAATAATAATAAGAGAGAGAAAGAAAGAAGAGAGGAGAGAGGGTCAGCGCACAGCGAAAGGGGATCTCCCTTCGTTCACGGGGACGAAAGAGATCACATCGAATCGCATCACACATCGTTCTAAAAAAAATGAGAAACGAAGAACGCGTCGCGTACCGAGAGCGCCACGCGAGCGTTGCCTCCTCCTCGTCCGGAAGAGGACGCCGCGCCTCTGTGTGAAAAGGACGCCAAAGCGCCTCTGCTTTGCAAAGTTCGCTTCGCTAAGTATCTGAGCATGAGTGTTTATACTTTTACGTAGGAAATGGCGACGTTTTTTACTTCGAGAAGGAAGAAAAAAAGAGAAAACCAACCCCTTTTTTCCTTCCTCGAGAAACTCTTCGTCTCGCTTCATAAAAAAATTAAGAAAAGGTACGCTCAAAAGAGACACACGTGTGTGTATTCTCTCTCTCTCTTTCAAATCCGTTCGTTTTCGCGCGAACGAGAACAGGTTGAATTGAACGCGCGATGGAGCGGTTGAAAGCGCCGTTCGCGTTTGGTTCTTCTTCGGCGCTGCTCTCGTTGAGATTTTTCATTTTTTTTTTTCCTCGTTTGCGCGGAGAAAACCATCGCCTCTTTTTGCCTCGAGCGAGAGAGAAATGTGCTGCGCGATGAGGATGAGTGTGTTTTATTTGATGAGATGCGAAGATACGAACGGGCGGATGCGACTGTTTTTGTATCGTTGTGAACGTATTCGTTTCGGATGTTATGGTCGTTTCCTGGTGTGGTGGTGTTTTGCGCACACCGACGACGAGACGACGGACGCGCGATTTTGGTCCTAAGAGAAAAGACCTTTTTGGGACTGTGTGTTGTGCAAATGTCTTCTGCAACAAAAAACGTAACAAAAAGCAGAATACTAACCTCTTCTTTTCTCTTCTTTTCCAAAAAACAACAGAACACTAACTTGCAAACATGGGTCGCATGCACAGCAAAGGAAAAGGGATGTCCAAATCGTCCATCCCTTTCAAACGATCGGCGCCGCTCTGGTGCAAAACCTCCCCGGATGAAATCAAAGACATGATCGCGAAGATGGCGAAGAAAGGCATGACGCCGTCGCAAATCGGCATCATCTTGAGAGATAACCACGGCATCCCGCAAGTGTCCACGGTGACCAACTCCAAAATCATGCGCATCTTGAAGGGTCAAGGTTTGGCGCCGACTTTGCCGGAAGATTTGTACTGTTTGATCAAGAAAGCCGTGTCCGTGCGCAAGCACTTGGAGAGAAACCGCAAGGACATGGACTCCAAGTTTCGATTGATTTTGATCGAATCCCGAATCCACAGATTGGCGAGATACTACAGACTCGCGAAGAAGTTGGAGCCGAACTGGAGGTACGAGTCTTCGACAGCCTCCACGCTCTTGACGAAGTAAATGTGTATCATTACACGCGTATATATACTAGAAAAAGAGAAGAGAGAGTGGACCGAGAGATAGCAAGAGAGAGGAGAGGGTGTTTGGAGAGAAAGAGAGAACAGGAGAGATTGATGAGACGCGCATCATCATCATCATCATCATCAGTATCGGATGGTAAATACAACGTAGCTAGATTTTTGAAATTATATTGAATAAGTAGCATCTTTATATAAAACAATACATGGCGCTCGCGAAGCACACACCACCCAGTTCGTTCTCAAATCCAATTCAATTCCTCAGAACATCTCTCACTATATATAATCACACACACGTATCTACGCTTTCCTAGTAGCGAGCACTCATCAAACATGCCTCCGAGGAGAAAAGCGTCCTCCTCCCCCTCCCCTTCTCCTGCGCTCACCGCCGAAAAAGATCGTCGTTTACGTCGTCGTTCTTCGTCTTCCCCTCGCCTCCCGAAGGAAACTCATGACAAGAACGACGACGACGACGACGACGAGTCAGAAGAGGAAGACATTCAACCGACGATGGAAAAGAAAGGCGTTCGACGATTCCCGTCGTCCTCTTCCCCGAATAATACTAATACTAAGCGGCAGAAGATGTCGACGATGACCAACGCGTACGAGGAAACGAATCTGGTCAAGACTGAATTCGTCCAACAGTTCAAAGCGCAAAGCAAACGCGCGATGAAAGCGGAAGAGGAGAACGTCGATTTACGCATGAGATTGGCGGAGAGCGAACTGAAAAGAGTTTCCACGGAGGCGAAGGTTTTGGCGATGATGCCTGAGTCTTCTGCGAGAGGAGGAGCAAAGACGAAAGAAGAAGAAGAAGAACAACAACAACGACGAGGGAAGAAGAGGAGAAGCGCGTCGCCGATGGTTTCGCCGAGGAGGAGGTCGACCAGAGCGACGAGTGTGGATAAAGAGAAGGAGACGAGTGCTATTAATAGTAACGACGATGCTGCGATTGTTTTGGCGACAACAACCGCGAATAATAATAATAATAAGCAGCAGCAGCAAAACTATTCGCCTTCGATGATAAAACGAGAAGTCGAGGCTCGAGAACTGGCAGAAACCGAACGCGATAAACTTCGCGAGCAGTTGCTCGCTTTGAAAACGAGACACGCGGCTCTGGAGAAGAAAGTGATGGACGACGAAGGCGACGAGTTGGAGGATAAGGTGAGAGAAGAAAACGAGGTGATTGAAAAATTGCGCAAGAGATTGGAAAAAGCGGAAACGGTCAACGCCGAGTTGGAGATGGAAGTCGCGGATTTGCGAGGGAAAAGAAACGAGAGGAAAACGGTCGAGGCAAAGTTAGAGGAGGCTTTAGAGATGAACGAGGGGCTGAAGAGCGCGCTCGAGGAGGAAAAGAAAGCGTTGTTGGAGAATACGAATTTGAACTCGTTGCCGAAATCGCCCGGCGGCGTCGGCAAGAAAGGAAAAGGGAAGAAAAACGACGATGAAAAAGAACACACGATTAGGATTTTGAGGCAAGAGATGAAAAGTTTAGAAGCGTCGGCGTCGAGAGGTGACATGTTGCACTCGAAGATGGTTTCCGTGGAAGCCGTGGAGGAACGTTTGCGCTCGACGGAGGCGAAATTATCGCGCGCGAAGGAAAACGTACGCGCGAAAGAGATTGAGAACGAAAAGTTACAGCGTGCGTTGATGAATGCCGGGAAATGGACGTCGGCGTCGTTGTTAGATGAAGGACCGGAGGAGTTGAAGAACAGAGTTGGCGCGTTACAAACGGAAACCATAGCTCTTTCCGAAAAGTTAGCCGAAGCGACGAAAGCGTTGAAAGTCGAACAGACGAAGAGAGAGTTATTCGAATCTAAAGCCAAGGAGGAAGAAAAACTGAAAGACGCGTTGGAAAAAGAGTTGGAAACGGCTAAAATGGACGCGTTAAACGCGAAGTCGATCGTCGAAGCGAAAGACTCCGAGATTGCCAGTTTACAAAAGATGGCTGAAAACGAGAGAAAAGGCGAGAAGATTTTACAAACGAAATCGAGCCCGTTTACGAACGAAATCATCCGAGGCTTGGAAAAAGAAATCACCAGGTTGAAAAACAACAACAGCAGTAATAATAACATCAATAACAACACTTCTTCCTCGTCGGATGACATCATATCAAAGTTACAAAAGAAAGAGCAGCGTTTACTGGTGGCGTTCAAATCCACGGTGCTCAAATTTCGCGAGGCGGTGAAACTTTTGTTTGGATTTAACATTGAACTGGTTGGCGAAAAAGCGTCAAAGACGCAATTTTTAATCACGAGCAACGCGAACGAACACGCGCGTTTGTTGTTCAATTACGACGAGGAGAAGCATTCAGTCTCGCTAGAAAAAAATGACCCGTCCTGGGAGAAACAAAGCGAAAGTTTAAAGAAAAATTTTACGCTGTACGTCGAGAAAGAAGACGACGACGACAAGAAGAAGAGCATTGCCGGAGTGCCGGCTTTTTTGAGCAACTGGAACATGGAGTTTTATAATAACAATAGTAGTGTTAACAAATAGTAATTTAGATCGCAACAACATGTGATCGATGATGATTGTAAGAAGTAGTACTCGTCGTAGTTTTAAAAAGTGTTGGGTGATGAGAAAACGTGTGCTCACACAAAAATGAAACCCTAACTTATCTATAGTTTATAATTACTAATTCCAGCCCCGCTTGGGATAGGTAGACTCTCATCTCTTTAGAGATGTGGCCTTTGGGGTGTTAGCTCAGTTGGTAGAGCGTGCGCTTAGCATGTGCAAGGTCAGGAGTTCGACTCTTCTACGCTCCATACTCTTTTTTTTTGTCGTGTACCGCGTG
>Ga0255765_1006231_pt1 | contig 10915 bp, 19 predicted proteins | sample 041ome_8_FD_179965 | JGI IMG/M metagenome (GOLD analysis project Ga0255765, IMG submission 179965) | Coastal salt marsh microbial communities from the Groves Creek Marsh, Skidaway Island, Georgia - 041407BS metaG (version 2) | ecosystem: Environmental > Aquatic > Marine > Intertidal zone > Salt... | reverse complement strand
CTAAAGCAGAAGAGGCAGCAAGGATGAACTTATCAGAGTCTGAGTTGTCAATACCCATCGTGTACTGCTGGGTACTAATCTTAAACTGCATACTGGCATCACCAGTGTTACCGTCTTCAATAAGAAGTTTAGGGTCTGTAGTTTGATAATCAAATACGTGAAGCTGTGCGGCTGCATCTATAGATTGCTGATATGTACCAATACGAACACCACCAGAATTGTAGTATATATTGTCGTTTGAAGTTGTGCTCCACGTGTTAGACGAAGCGTAATCAGTTCCAGCAGTTGCTGCAACAATATCACCGTTAGAATCAACTTTAAGTATAGAGCCAGCGGTAACATCGCTGAGGTTTATTCCGCTGAGAAACTTTAATGCCATAATGAATATAGTCTAGACTAGTAGCAAAAATACAAAAAAAAGAGGGGCGTTTGCCCCTCCTATTTATCTACTATTCAGTATGAATTATGTTGTAGGTTCAGTACCATCAACATTAGCAACTAAGGTCACCATACAAATGTACGCTCCGTTTGAAACTGTAGATGCAAACGAAACGGTTACCGTATTAGTCGTTGGACGTGCGGTTTCTACATAAATATTTTCAAACGTGCTAGCATCCACAACTTGAACCATAACGTATTTACTTCCAAGGTCGTGTGTTACAGTGTATACATTTCCAGACTTAGATACATTTGCTCTAGTACCTGCGTGCAAAAGAACAGAGTAGTTACCAACACCCATTGCGGTAGCGACTGCAGATGCTGATTTTTTACGAATTCTGTTTGTTGAATCACCAGAAGCAATAACAGCAAGATTATCTACTAATGTAAATTCAGCTTCCTCTGGAATTGTATCAATACCCAAAGAACCACCTACTTGCCAGTAATCAGATGTCTCGTTCCATTTGAAGGTGACGTTATCATCTGTACCACGCTCGATTTCAATACCCGCATCTTGACTTGCTCCCTGCGTCTCATCAGCGTTAAGAACAAGAATGTTATCACCGATATTAACTGTGTTCGAGTCAATAGTGGTGGTTGTCCCTTCAACCGTTAAGTTACCGGAGATGATAAGGTTATGTACATCATTTGACTGACCAATAACGATGTTACTAGAGTTGTCAAGTATGATAGGAGAGTTAATGAGTTGACCATTAGTGCTATCCCACATCAAGATGTTGTCATCACTCAGGTTTGCAGTGTTTTTCAACGCTACATCATCAGTATTTACTGTGATACCCGTACCAGCGCCAACCGATAGAGAATCAGAGCTCCCCAAAGATGTTGGTGACGCACCACCAGTCAAACCAGAACCACCAGTTACTTGGAAAGTAGAGTTGGTGAGCGATGAGTTAGGGATACTAGCAAGTTTCAAGTCATTGTTTGCAGAATCAATGGTAATACCCGAAGCTGAATTCACAGACAAGTAAGCGGCTGTACTTGCACTGGCGTCATACATGAAAATTTCATCGGCATTTTCTGAAGAAATAGCCGTTAGACTTTCAAGACCTAAGTGTGAAAAAGATACCTCAGCGTCTCCACCGGAACCATTGCTTACACTAATACCCGTACCTGCTGAGATAGAACGAATATCACCCGTTACATCCAACCACGAAGTTCCGTCGTGAACATAGAGTTTGTCGTCTCCCGTGTTAAAATAAATTTGTCCCTCAGTCCCCGTAGGTGCTGAACTCAATGGATGAATTACAGCATTCTGTAGCTGTAATCCTCCTAAATCAATGTGACTTTTAAATGTCAGTGCCATAATTTTTTAGTTTAGAAAGGCTTTACCGCTTGTTGAGGCTACAAAACGGATAATTAAGTTATCTTTATCAATGTACTCCACCTCAGTGTACAATATTGTATCTCCGCTATCTACTATAGTAACGGAGGGATATTTATTTAGGTTGTGCTCAACTGGCCATGTGTTTGACAATTCGTCTTGGACATGAACGTAAGTCTTCGAGACAACAACTGGCGTTGTGAAAGCATAAGAAACATCTTGAGACAACGTACCTTGACCCACACCATTAGAAATAGATATCTCTAAGAACCGAGGGTTTTGTACGTATGTCTGGATGTTATCCACTTGAAAAACCGCGTAATCATTTGGTTTTGTTGTGGAACTCATCTTCAGCTTATCTTCAAACATCTCTCTCAATAGAGTTTCAATGTTTTCTCCTTGAGTTGAATATTTTGACAAGTACACCGTTTGGATGTCTGTCAAGTTTGAATCTGCTCCTACAAAGTTGTTAAGGAAAAATGTTCCGTCCGCAACATCTTGAGAACGGGTAACAAAACGCATGTTTTGCTGTCCATCAACAGCCACAACGTTGTTGACGGTAAAGTAATTCGCAATCGAGTCAAGTGTATAGGTCTTGGTCGTTCCGTCTGAACTGGAGCCTATCAAGTTGTCGTTGCCTTGAACAATATCGTCCTGCTGATATGTAGAAATCTTAGCCATATATAATTGTTACAAAGATAGCCTTTATTCTATTGCTTTTTTCTTCCGCAATTAGCGTAAGCACACTTACCGTTACATTCTTGTGGTGCAACTTCGCACCACTTCCGCACCACTACTTGTGTTGTTTTTTTCTTTTTGCTCATATATCTAGATACCTTGAAATTAACTTCTTCACTGCAAGCAGCACAATGGCTACTAAAATGAATAATAAAGTCAACTTCTGTATCTTATCGAACAGACTTTCTTTTTCTTTATATATGATTTTCTCATAAGGGACTTCTATTGTTCTAATAATGGTATCAGAGTCGCATTTCGCGTCTATAATAAGAGTGTCCAGCCTCTTTATTATTTTGACCTTCAGCCTCTCCTTTTCTATTATTATAGTATCGTGTTGCTTCGTAGTCACAGTATCCGTGATACCCACAGCTGGGAGTACAACCGTGTCCATCACAACCAGCGTGTCTTTTTCCAGAATGAACGGGTCTAAACGCACCGCTCTCTTCAAGTGCCATTGCGCGCTGCAACTGGTTAATAAGACGAGCAGAGTTAACCTTACCAGCCATTTCATGATTTATTTTTTAGGTGCAAACTTTTCTAATCCAGCAATTCCAAACGAGCCTAACGTGACAAACACAAAACTATTGTATGTGAACTCATTGATTGGCAGGTCTTTACCTATTGCACCGGTTACAACATCTGCAACCATTACAAGAACCATTACAGCAAACGACAAAAACCCAATAATAGTTTTCTCGTTCCAGTCATTGGTGTCTTTAAAGATTTTAATGAAACTCATGATATATTTATTTGATAGTATCGAAATCAGTATAAGTGATAGTAACCTCTTGACCCTCTTCCACGGCTTTAGCGATAGCAGGATAAATTCTTTTATAGGCAACAGTAGACGAACCAACGAATCCATTAGAAGCGCCAAAATTCGCTTGTTGACTATCACCAACAAGGAGACACCCAGCAGTGTGTTCATCAGTATTACCAGTATGAATAAGGATATACTCAAAGCCAGGCACTTCACGAACCCATAACATACCTTTGTGCATATCGCCATACTTCTTTAGATATCTACCATGAAATCCTCCAGTCTTCCGCAGAGTAATCCTATATGTTCCTGCAGGGACTCTGGTTTCTGCCATGATTTTTGTTTTGCGGTGTTCGTCTTCCAATGTGTAGCACAAGAAAGTTCGCTCACCATCTGTGATGTCAAATAATAGTCCATTGGTTGAATCGTCTTGGCTGCTAAAGCGAAGTACTTCTAATTTCATTCTATTTCTTTTTACCGCCACCACGTGCACGGTTTTTCTTTTGTGATTCTAACACTAGACGACCGTTCTTGTGTGAACAGTCTTTGTTGTCTCCCTTCTTTGAGTTTTTGTTCTTTTTATTGTAGGCATTGCATTCCACGCGCTTTTTTACGGCCTCACGTTTCTTCTGAGCCTTAGCACTAGTCTTACGATGCTTTTTACGAGCCTCGGGATTATCTCTATAATATTTAGCTGTTCTGCTAAGCATATCTTAATATGGGAACATTCTGTTTAGGCGGTCTTTTCGAGAGTCGCAACCACAGTCCTTTCCAGTTTTTTGAGCGTAGGTATCTACAGCTTTTTTAATTCCAGTTGCTTTGGTTAGCTTTTCAATGCTATCTCCTAATCCTTTTGATTTCATTAGTATTTACCTTTTCTTGATTTAGGGCTGCTTTTAGTACTACCACCTTTACCTGCCCACAAGTTTTTACACGCCCAGTAACGAGCAGTTAACTTGTTTGTGGCGGTTCCACATTTGTGTCTCGCTTTGAAGCTCTTGCGCGCTGCTGCTGAGTAATTGTGTCCATAGCCAGTTGCCCCAAAATGGATAAGCTTTTCTTTTCCGCCAGAGCAAGCTTTAACCATTTTTTTCTTTCCTGCTCTGTCACTTTTCTTAGGCTTGTTACAAGCCATTTTACTCTTATCGGCCATTACGTCATTCTTATTCTAACCTCTCCAGTCGGTGTGTGGTATAAGCCCCCTAGAGGAACACCGCCACCTGCTGCAGCGCTATCGTTACTATGCTCTTGAATGTTTGCTACGACTACTTCGCGAGTCGCGTAGAAATCTGCATTTACCGTTGTTTGTCCGTTTAAGGTTCCAGTTCCGTTTACGGTAGCCGCACCAGTTACGGTGAGTGCTCCACCCACGCTAGCATCATCGGACATGGTAGCAGTTCCAGCTACACTGATGTCACCGCTTATAACAACGTCTGATGCGTCCAAAGTGTCTCCCGATACAGTCAGGTCTCCAGCAACAGAAACGTCCGCAGAAAGCGTTGTATTGCCGCTGACGCTGAGGTCTCCTGACAGCGTTGATGCGCCACTTACAGATAAAACACCAGCACTCATTGTGCCGGTTGTTCCGATGTTTCCAGAACCCGTAATGCTGCCACTTGCGCCAACAGTTAATGCTGCTGAAAGTGTGGAAGCACCAGTGATTGTTGAGGTTCCACTAATTACAATAGTTCCCCCGATATTTACTGTACCTACTAGCCCGTACTGAGCGATGTAGGCAGAAAGAGAAGACACGGTATAGTTCTTAGTCTTACCTGCATCAACTCCTTGTGTACCATCAGACCCGATGAGCTTATCATCAGCGTGGATGATGGTGTCGTTTGCGTATGAGTTAATAATAGCCATATTATCGTTTTGTATGTGTTTTTGTTACTCGACCTTTTTTTGTGTTTGATACGAATTGCTTTTTACGACCATACTTCTTCTTACGCTTGGCTGTAGCAGCTCGCTCTGCTTTTGACATGGACTGAGCTTTCTTTAGAGGTAAACATCTGTCTGGATTAGATTTGTTCTTGCTTGTACCACATGCACCGGCTATATCGCCCGATGTGGTAATGCGAACCCATTTTTCATCCCTCCATTTTTTTAACTCACCCATGCTTTTAAAGTTAACTTCCGCAAGCTTCGCAATCTTCTGGATTTTCTATGTTACACATTGGTTGTTCCGCGTTTTCCAGTTCCGATACGAAGTCGGCAAAAGAGTTGTCTGTCATGTCAAAGGACTTAAAATAGTTAAACAAAGATTATGCTGTAAAGATACAATTTATAGCCTATCGTTTATCTACTCTTCAGTCGGTCGTTTTCCTTTTCAAGGTACTCTACCTTAACTCTTAACGCATGAACTTCTGCCGTTAAGTCAAGTACTTGTTGTCTTAATTCGTCTTTCTCGTCAGCGCTTGTTGCAAGCAAAGACTCCAGGTTTCTCACCCTATTTTTTAAATCATCACGGTATTGCACTCCGTCACTGTTTTCGAGTTCTGATTTTTTTTCTTCAGACTTGACTCTTAGACGAGCCTCGAAGAATTTCCATATACCTGCAGAACCTGCGACGGTAGCAAGTGTAATTACTATTTGGGTGATATTATCCATTTCTATGTATCTGTTCTGTTTTTAGTCTTTTCAAATTGCCAAAAGAAGATATAACTAATAACACCCATCCATAGTGTGACGGAGTTGGTAATCCTATTGATAACCAATACATCACCAACGTAGATGTATATAAGCCGAATGTCAATAAAGAAGCTCTAAGTCGGCATTCAAGGTTTCCTTTGGAAATACAATAAAGCTGATACGCACCAGCAAAAATCAAGCACAATTGATAGACGGGCATGAAGCCTAGTTCTAGTAATGTGCATATAGGAGCCAGTATCATAAGTGCAGCACCCAAGGTTATTTCCGTAGGTTGACTATCACTGTACTTCCATAATTGACGAATTTCTTTAAGCACCTTTATCAATTTTTTCTTTATAGACTCTAACCGTGTTCCATAAAGCAAAGAGCAAAATAATCGCCCAGCCTACACGACTTCCATTCATCAATCCGCTAGCAAATAGGTTTTCAACCGTACCCAGAGCGATAAGCCCTGCTACTTGAACGGCAATTAACCTCATCTTTAAAGTTCCGTTATAGAGTACTGCCCACATTTGAAAAGAACCAGCAGCAACACCACCTACGATAAGTGGAATAGAAGGATTATCAAAGTCTACACAGAGTGCCGCTGGCAAGGCGAATATGTGACAAAACGCAATGAGAACCTCATTGGGTTCACTGTCGCTATACCAGAACAATTCTTTTACTTTTGCTAATCCTTTATTCTTCATTACATGCTTATTGTAGCGTGAAGTGCAATCACCATACGTATCCATAGGCGCTTGCATAATGGCAGTTCTTTAAACTCTTTGGTTTTGAATAACTCTTCCGGCTCTTTCACTATTATTTCTTTTTACCCTTTCCGTAGTTAGGGTCTTTGCAATACTTAGAGGCAGCCATATTAGCATAGGCGCTAGGATATCGGTCAAACGTTCGTTTAGCCCATGCTATCCCAGCAGCACAAATCTTATTGCCTTTCTTACGCGATTTTAATTTCGATGCCATTACTTGTAATCGTACATTGATTTCTTAACTTTTCCTTGGTTATCGTATTCCGTTTTAGGAACCGACATGCGGAAACCGTACATCTGATTTTTAGCAGCTTGGTGCTGTTTTGGCATTGAAGATACATTGCGTAGGCCGTCGTATACTTGAGATGCTTTAGCATCAGCTTTTCCTTGAGTGAAAGCCTGGTCTCCCATTTTCTTTGCAATATCTGGGCTTGCTCCCGTAATCTTAGCGTTTTGAAGCGCATTGTTTTCTTGAGATACTGCGTAACTCATATAGTTTTGTCCAGCACGTGGCTGTCCTTTTTTCTTACCTGGCATAACGTAATAATTTATGCCTCAAAGATAGAGAAAAATGAAATGTGTAATTTAGAGGCATGAAAGAGCCAAGTACATACCACAAGGGCAAACAAAAGAACCTCTCACGCCAATACAGAGAGCGTGAGTACAACTTTCTCAAGTACTGGAGGGTGGTAAGACACTACATCAGAAAAAAATACAGTATAACGGCTGCGGAGCACGATATGCTTTTATACTTGTACGATATGCCCTACTTCAAAAAGACGGATTTCAACTACTATGGCAAATCCATGAGTTGGGATAAGAAGCGTTTTATTGAAATGAAGCGCAAAGGCCTGGTTAGAGAATGGCAGAGAAGAGGAAATGAACCTTCGTTGTTTGAGTTAACCACTCTTGGGCGCACTATATGCAACGTCACTTACAAAAAATTGATGGGGGAGAAGATTAGCGTGGACTCTAAATACAATCCAGTTGTAAAAAGAGAATCATTCAGCGACAAGATGTACAGTCAGATGATAGAGAAGATGAATGCTAGTCGTCAGAATGATAACGACCAACAGCTTCCTTGAGTAGTCCGTAATCTCTAATGGAGGAGAGTTTTTTTAACTGCCTCATTTTCAGTTTATTACCACCGTCTGTAAGTTCGTCTATGATTTCCATTGCTTTTGCAATGTCGTTTTCATACTTGATTTCATGGTTTGCCTTTTTAATGCTCGCCAAAATCTCATCAGTAAAGTACCATCGGACTAAATAGAACGTAGTTTCTAATTCTTCCGCCACGCGACGTATAGTTATTCTCTGCTTATCCATCCACAGCTCTTGAATTACTTCTTCTATTTCTGCTGAGGTAGGCTTTTCTTTCAGGTGAATCAGTTTGTTTACAATGCTATTCTTGTCCTCTTTGGATATTGCGCGTGATGGGTTGAAGATGACTTTGCGAAGACGAGGGCAGAAGGGAGTCATTCTTTCACCAACAACTCTGTCTACCATCTCGTCTACGCGTGATTGAGTGTAAGTTCGAACGATGTGTCCGGATTCTCGGTCTGACAATGCAAAGAAAAGTCTTTTCATCTTATCCACGTCAAAATCTGGGTTAAGATGTATAAATTTTTCAGCTACATAGGTCAGTTCGGCAAATGAATTGAGTTTTCGTGTTGACCGATACAAATGGTAGTACCTCACCCCTTCGGGGAAGAACAAGTAGTCTTCCCCTCTAAAGGTGAAATTTGATTCCATTATAATCCTATGAGCTTCGTAATCAAATAGGGGTATACGCATGTTACACGGTTATCACCACGTCGCGCTCTCGTATTGCTTTATAACGGTCTCCTTTAAATCTAAATCCAGAGCCAGCTACCTTATCGAAGTATACAGTTGAGCCTTCAGTGATTTCCTTGACCTCACCGCCTACCGATACTACTTCACCAGTAATGTATCGGATGTTGTTATCGGTCATTTCAGTTACTACTAAACCAAGGCTATTGGTTTGTTGTACGGGTTCGTCTTTAACGATTATGTAATCACCTACCGCTTTCATCTGCTCGTTTATTTGATATTACACATGATGTTGTTAAGATGGTTGCTGCAACTGATGCTGAGTTCATCACCGCGTTCTTAGTTACCTTGAACGGGTCTATGATTCCCATCTTAAACATGTTTCCAAACTTTCTGTTCTTTACGTCGTATCCAATGTTAAGTCCCTCCATTTCCATTAGAATAGCACTTGGATTTTCTCCGCTGTTACTTATAATCTTGTGGATTACCTGGGGAAGGGCGTTAATCATGATGTTATACCCAATGATGTACGAAGAGTCTTGGCTTTTAACGACGGCTTTCGCGATTTTTTGGTACGCATTTAGCAGAGATACTCCCCCACCAGCAACAATTCCCTCTTGTAAGGCAGCTCGTGTTGCATGGATGGAGTCGTCTACCCTATCTTTCTTCTCTTTCAGTTCTACCTCGGAGTTTGCCGATACCTTAATGGTTGCAACGCCACCTGCGAGTTTTGACAATCTATCTTCAAGATGCCATCTTTCATCGCGGTTGCGTGTGTCCTTGAGTTCGTTTTGAATCCAGTCGATGGTTTCATTGCGCTCTGGATTGTCTACGTCTTCGAATACAAGTATCGTTTCAACTGATGTTGAGGTTAGGCTTTTACAAGTACCGAGGTAAGTAGCATCGATATTTGTGTGTGCGTCCCCACTTGTTTCGGAAATAACCTTTGCCCCCGTCATCATTGCTAGGTCTTGGAGTAGTTCAAAGCGTTTAATTCCGAATCCTTCGGGCTGAATGAAGTTACAAGTGAGGTTTTTTTGGTTTATGTTTTGCGAGATAAACAATTTTACCTGGTCATCGAGTTCCGAGATGATAACCAGAGGTCGTTTTTGGCGTATTGACGCCTCAAAAGCAAAATGTAGGCGCTCATGCATGTCAATTTTGTGGTCAGAAAGCACAATTAGAGGGTTTTGGTACTCTACACTCTTCTTTCTGATGTTATTCACGCTAAATGGAGTGCCATATCCACGAATTAAGCGCGTACCCTTGGTTACTTCGGTGTAATCGTGTCCAGTTGTAGACTCATCCATGGTTACAACCCCGTCTTTGCCTACCTCATTGTATGCATCGGCTATGAGTTTACCTATGTACTTGTCTCCATTTGCTGAAATAGAGGCTACCTGCAGTAATTTTTTAAGGTCTACGGTCTTTTTTGACTTCTCGATAATTTTTACGATGTCTTTTGCCGCGTCCTCAATGCCCATTTTAGCCATGGTAACGTTTTCTATCTCATCGATTCGCTCAAAACACCCGTCAATGAGCGCTTTTGCGAGTACACATGAGGTTGTTGTTCCGTCTCCTGCTTCAGTAGCGGTTTTTTGAGATGCTTGTTTGAGTATTGAACACCCTAAGTTCTCTACGGGGTCAGATAGTAATATGCTGTTGGCTACAGTCACCCCATCTTTAGTGACGTGTGGATTACCGAACTTATCTTCGATAATAACTGTACGCCCGGAAGCCCCTAATGTAGACGATACTGCTTCCGCTAGAATATCAATCCCATTTTTAAGTCGTGTACGGCTCTCCTGGTCAAAGATTATTTCCTTTTCAATCATAATTATTTAATTAGTATTTGATTCTACTCTTCTTCTCTTCTTATTATGTGTGTCGTTTTTCGGCTAAAAAAAATTAGACACCCTCAAAATCGTATATATTGACCTGATTGTCAGGCTCTTCTGTTTGTCGCTCGTTTGTCGATTGCTTGTCGCTCACTATAGAGCAAGTCCCATACCAATTAATACATGAGCTGTCATATTGACAACGCCCACATTTGTAGATAGTTAGTGTCATTTGTTTTTCTTCATTTTGTACAGAAGGTAGCCGTTCCACAGCCCTACTATGATTGCCGCTAGTATCACATCAATCAGACTCAATCCCGTATTCATCTAAATCTCTTTCGTTTAGTGATATGATATTATTTGTCTTCATATCTCTTTAATTTTTTCTTTAGCTCAACGTTGTGACCGTATTGAAAAACGGCTGCGATGATGAATAAAGACGCAATACTTGCTGCGATTAATAATAGTATCATCTCTCTTTGGTGTTAAAGGTTTTGTAGAAATCTTCAAATGTTCCGTCTCCGTCACATTCATACATACCATCTTGCCAAGCAGACTCCATCACCTCTTTCTCTTTCTCAAGCATTGATTCTGCTAATTCTACTATCTG
>Ga0255765_1006224_pt1 | contig 10919 bp, 6 predicted proteins | sample 041ome_8_FD_179965 | JGI IMG/M metagenome (GOLD analysis project Ga0255765, IMG submission 179965) | Coastal salt marsh microbial communities from the Groves Creek Marsh, Skidaway Island, Georgia - 041407BS metaG (version 2) | ecosystem: Environmental > Aquatic > Marine > Intertidal zone > Salt... | reverse complement strand
CTTCTTAGAAGAAGAAGAAGAAGAAGAAGAAGAAGAAGAAGCAACGCGTGTTCGCCGAGGACATATACAACTCCTTTCCTTGTACATATGAAGAAAAGAACATGCGCGCGCGCCCTACTACGTTTTTTAAAAATTAACCAATTAAGTTCCTCCCTTAAAAAAAAAACGAACATTTTTCTTGACAAAAATCTAATCTCCCCAAGCGCGCGCGCGTTCCTTCCTCTCTCTCTCTCTCTCTCTGTCTCTTCGTGTTCTTTTTCCACACCGCGACCGGGCCGCTGCTGCTTTTCGCATCGAAGTAAAGAGAAGAAAAAGAAGACGCGCGACAAAACGAGATGGAGAAAGAAAAGAAGGAGGACTTAGAGATGTTCTTGAAGAAGAAAGAGAACGAACTGTTGGAGTTTGAGCGCATGTTGAACGGACGAGAGAGAGAGTTTCAGTTGCAGCAAGAGCTGATCGAGTGTTTGGAGAAGAGGAATCGAGAGTTGGAGGAGGAGGTGGCGAGGGCGAAACAGCGGAGGAACTCGACGACGACGAGGACGAACAACGACGACTTTGACGATGGGAAAGAGGAGGAAGAGGAGCAAAATTTGAACTCGCCGGTGTACGACGCGGTGGCGTCCATGTTCGGGAGGTTTACCGGGCTAGGAGGAACGACAACGACGACGACAACAACAACAACAACAACAACCGATGATGATGATGCTGCCGCAACGGGGAAAAACAAGAAGAAGAAGGAGGGAGATTTTCGGGACGACGATTACGACGGCGAAGAAGGACGCGAAGGAGAACGAGAAGGCATCGTGAACATCGTCGTGAGCGAGGACGAGAACAAGAGCGGCGGAACATCGAGGGTGAGTTTTGTCCCAGGTTTGGTGAGCGTGAAGGATAAGAGAAGATTGATGTTCGCGGTGGTGGACGCAGAGATTGATGCGAGACAGTTTGTTGGATTGAGGAGGATGAGCAAAGAAGAGAAGGAGAGGATGACGGCGTCGTCGACAACGAGCGGGAGCGGGAACGATAAGAAGCAAGGCAACAGGCATTTGAAAACTTTGGCGCAATATTTGATGCACCGTAGCGCGTCGCAGGAAAATTTAGGGGCGAGCACGAATGGTGATGGTATCAACAACGACGGAGGTGAAAATTCTTCCTCTTCTTCTTCTTCTCCGATGGAAATGTACGAGATTTTATGGAAAGAGGACGGGGAAATGAAAAGGTTGGCGTTTGAAGCGAACGCGGAAGGGTTCATACACGTATCAAAAAGAGTGCAAAAATGGAGCGAAGAGGCGAAAAGTGCGGTTGAAGCGATGCCTGCGGATGCGTTAGCGTCGAATACTGCTCCCGCTTCCGCCTCTGCTAGTTCGGCGGTAGAAAAAGAAGAAGAAGAAGAAAAACAAACGAGGAGAATATTAGAACCAATGCCGAAGAGCCAAGTGACGCAACAACCAGAGCTGATTGGATACGCGGTGAAAAACGCGCCAATCATCGATCAAACGATTCAATCGTGTTTGATCAGCGCGTTACCGTCCCGATTTCGTCGGTCTCCGTGGACGTTGAAGTACTCTTCCAAACGCGACGGCATTTCTTTACACTCGCTTTATCGCGCCGTTCGACATTCGCCGGCGACGGTGTTGGCAGTGAGAGATACCAACGGTTACTGTTTTGGCGCGTTTTCTACAGAAGTCTGGTCGACGCAAAATGCCAACAGGTATTTCGGTACGGGAGAATCTTTCGTTTTTGCCATTGAAAAAGACGGAGACGATACAGTCACGTGCTTCAGTTGGTCCGGGAAAAACGATTACTTTCAAATCGCGAAATCAGAAAGTTTAGGCGTCGGAGGAGGAAGTAATTACGCGCTGTGGATCGATGAAGACTTCACCCGAGGCATTAGCGGTAGTCATTGCGAAACGTACAATTCGGAGTGTTTGGCGAGCGGTGAAGACTTTGACGTTTTGAACGTAGAAATCTACGCCATCGATTAGCTTTTATTTTAATGTGATTAGATGTTGTACTATTAAAACGCTTGATGATGATAATGAACAAATACTGAAAATTTCTCCACACGGTGCTATCGTCCTTATCGTGCATACAATACATGCGTCTTATATACTTAACCGAGCGCGGCGAATCCTCCTTCGTCAATCGTGCTCGCTAAACTCTTATCCCCAGTCTTGACAATCTTCCCTTTTTTCATGATGTGCACCACATCCGGATGAATCAAATCCAACAACCTTTGGTAGTGAGTTATCAACAACAAACCTTTTTCGTCCGATTTCAACCCGTTCACGGCTTCGCTCACGTCGCGGAGCGCATCGACGTCCAACCCGGAATCGATCTCGTCCAATATGCTCATTTCGCTCTCCAAAACCGCCAACTGCAAAATCTCGTTTCTCTTCTTTTCCCCACCAGAAAACCCTTCGTTGACGTTTCGAGTCATAAAACTCGGATCCATGTTCAGCTTATCCAACTTCGGACTCAAATACCCGTAAAACTCCAACGGATCCATCTCCTCTTCGCCTCGATGTTTGCGTCTTTCGTTGCACATCATGCGCAAAAAATCCGTATTCGACACACCGGGCACCTCCACCGGTGACTGAAACGAAAGAAACAACCCCGCCCGAGCTCGCTCTTCCGGTTCCATCTCGAACAAATCCTCCCCTTTATACTTTGCCGTTCCACCGGTCACCTCGTACGCCGGGTGGCCGACCAACACTTTCGTCAGCGTGGATTTGCCGCTTCCATTCTTTCCCATGATGGCGTGCGTTTCGCCTTCGCGGACGATTAAATCCACGCCCTTGAGAATCTCCTCGCCAGTTTCCGCCACTTTCGCCTTCAAGCCAGAAACTTCGAGAATCACGTCGCCTTTTTTCGCCCGGACGATGGTTGTTTTGCCGCTGCTTCTTTGGAGAGAGGAAGAAGAAGAGGAAGATCGGCGGCGAAAGAGCACACTCGTCATCACTCGATTTCGGGAGGAGTAATTCGCAGACGAAGACGACGACGACGACGAAGAAGAAGTCGACGCCATCATCGTTTGTCGCTGAATGTTACGAGCGATGGGAGAGGAAGAAGATGCAGTCGCGAGAGCGTTTGCCCCGGTCGCGTGCACAGACATATTTTTTATCTCTGTGATGAAACGTGTCAAAATCTTATCAGAAAATTTTTGTGATTTTCTTCGCAAAAAACTTTGATAAAAGGCAAGTTTTAGGGTTTTATGTAAACCCTAAACAAAGCGTTTTATGTTATGAGAGGAAAAAGTGAACGGAGAGACACGACAAGAAGTAAACGCAGAGAGGTACAAATGATGACGATGTCGACGCGCGTCGCCGCTTCTTCTTATTCTTCATCTCTCGCGAAGAGCACCACTAAGAGCTCTTCTCGTGCCAGAAGCACGGGTTATCCTCCCAAAGCTTTTTTATCAAAGACGACGACGACGACGACGAGAGAAAAAGATTACAACTCGGGGAAGAAGAAATCTCGTTACGAGGTGACGTCTTGTTCGTCGTCTCGTTCGTCGCGCGGTACCGATGATAACGACGATGGCATCGAGGAGAAGGCTCGTTCTTTTTCTTCTTCTTCTTCTTCTCCGACGACGACGACGACGAAATTGAGCAGACGAAGCGCGCTTTTCTTTTCATCTTTCGTCGCCGGGAGTGGTGGTTTTGCACCTTTTGCGAGCGAAGTTGAGACAGAGGCGAAAGCGGCTTTGGCGGGAGAACAATTGATTGATTCTCGCACGTTCGTCTCTCGAGCGATGCAGAAATTCGAACGGAACGACGTTGAAGGCGCGACGTTAGATTTTGACGCGTTGATTGCAAAATCTCCGGGGTCGAAGCCGTATTTGTGGCAGCGCGGGATCGCGCTGTATTACATCGACGAGTTCCGGGAAGCGGAGAAGCAGTTTCGGGAGGACGTGAAAGTCAATCCAAACGATACGGAAGAAGCCGCGTGGGCGTTTTTGTCGCAGATGCGGAAAGGAGGCGAAGGAGGAGGAGGAGGAGGAGGAGGAGATGTGTCTTCGACGTTAAATAAAGCGAGGGAGGAGTTCGTGGAGTTGGCTGGGAGAGACAGCCGTAAGGTGATGGGCTCGGTGTTGCGACTGTACAAAACGGGCGACGAAGAAGCGAAGAAAACGTTGGAGTCTTTATCAAAGAAACCGGCGGATTCGACGCAAAGCGCCAGCGACGCTTTTTACGCGTCATTGTATTTAGGATTATATAGCGAAGCGATCGGTAACGCGGAAGAGGCAAAGTATTGGATGAAGAAAGCGAACGGGACGCCGTACGGGCAAAGAGCGAGCGGAGATTTTATGACTTCAGTAGCGAGAGTGCATTTAGCGAGGAGAAAGTGGGACACGATAGACGAAGATAGCAGCGATAGGACGAGACCGACTGGAGGCAACGTAGAGGTTGTTTCCACGCACGCGTTCGATAGCGCCACGCGCAGATTGGAGAGGTTTCCATTTCCGGAATCTTTTTCCATGAGAATTGTCTGAACAAAAGCTTCATGATGACAATTTTGGTGTAATTAAAAATGACGACTACCTAGTACGACTACTACAAAGAACTACTACTACTACGACGACGCCTCGCTATTTAACAACTGTAAAATTGTCGCGACGATCGTCTCCCCTCTCGCGTTTTCCTCGACATCTGGGTTTTCTATTTTTTCTCTCAACAAACCATCCAACGCTGCGCGAATTTCTTTCAACAAGACGCCGATCCTCGCGTTCGCTTCAAACGTCGCCCATCCGTCCATGCGGATTGTTCCGGCCGAGTGTTGCACGTCGATTTTCCCACCAAACAGTAAAAGTTGGTACGGTGTTACGCTCGTGCAGTCGCGCATGAAAATACTCGCCGTTTGGACGCGTTCATGGTACACGAGCCATCGCGTTGGAAACTGTTTCGCTTTCGCGTTTATAGAGGACGGATGGATTTGAATCAACGCTTCTTTGCCGGTATCCTCGGCTAGATACTTCAGTTTTGGTGGAGGTTGATTCGAGCCAGAGATGATGTTATTCGAGCGCCCTCCTCGGTTTCCCGCAGATTCAACGCGAGCGACGTTCGGGTACAAGCCGGCGACGAGGCAAGCTTTGAGCAAGCGGACGTTTTTAGAGTGACGGTTGGCGGATTCCCACGCCGGTTTTTTCTCTTCCTCTTCCTCTTCCTCTTCCTCGTTCTCGACGGCAACGACGGCGACGCCTGCGCGCGGTTTAGGAATACTGATGCCGTTAGTATTCTCACTTTTCTCCCCCGATGCGACTTTCTTTTTCTGTTTTGTCGTCGTCGTCTTTTTTCGCTCCTCGTTCAAAAATCCAGCTTCTCGTAAAAGCTTTACGAACTGCGTTCTCTGCTCGGCAATACCGTATAGACCTTTCATGCTCAAGAAGTTGTCGCGACAAAAATCCTTTTCGAAATTCTTCCCGTTATTTTTCGCCTCTCGCCACGCGTTGTACGCGTTCAGAATCGTCAAATGGTCGCTGAAATCGCCGTCGCTGAATTGCATTTTGGCTTCGTCAGCCTCTTCTCGCATTTCGAGCGGCGAGAGGAATGGAGATCGCGAGCCAAGTACGGCGGCGATCGTGAGCGTCGGGTCTAAACATCCAAGCACGCATCCGTAGAGTAACATTTTACCAACCCGAACGTCGACGGGTAAATTTGCCAAGTGCGCGCCGAGCGGCGTTAAATTATCGCGATCATCCAAAGCTCCCAGCCTTTTCAAGGTTTTCACGGCAACGTCAACGGCGTTTGATTCTGGCGGTTCTAACGCGCGCGATAGAAAACCAGAAATGCCACCAGACATGCGTTGTAGCTGAATCTGTAAGCACAATCCTTCCAAAGGTACGCGCTTGATTTCTGCCTCTTGCCGTTCGGCGAATACCTCGTCGTGGTATCTCCGCGAGTACAAACGATAACACTGTCCGGGTTGGACTCTCCCTGCTCTTCCGCGGCGCTGCTTCGCAGACGCTCGAGAAATCCACTGTTCTTTCAGTTGTAACATGCGCGTGCTCGGGTCGTAGCCGTTTTCTTTCACTTTCCCAGAGTCGACGACATATACCACGTCGTCGATTGTAATCGAAGTTTCCGCGATGTTTGTCGATATGATAATTTTTCTGCTCGATTTACTTTTTGGTCTATCGAAAGCGATGGTTGATTCTGACGTCGCCAACGCGGAATGCAGAGCGATGAGATATGTGCCGTTATCCGTCGCCTTGTGCAAAACGCGCGACGCGGCGCAAGACTCGTGTAACTTTTGAATTTCTGCGAGACCCGGCATAAAGACGAGAATCGCGCCGTCTTGCGGAGTCGTTTCAACGATTTTTTCCAAGAGTTCCACCGCCAATTCGTAGTTGATTTTCTCCTCGTCCAAGTTTCGCAAGGCGTGCAATACGCCTTCTGGATATCGTCCACTTCGTTTGAGAGATTCGTGAAAGCGAAGTTCGTCCGGCGACATTTGAATCTGATCTCGATATTTCATCTTTGGAATGCGAATGCAATACTCGGAGCCGTGTTTCGGTTGATACCCCGTGGAGTTCAAGACGTCTTCGAGGAAATGTTCTTGAACCGGATGCGTGAATCCCGGTATTGTTAAAACGCAAGCCTTTTTAAAGTATCGTTGAAATTGTCCCGCATCAAGCGTCGCGGACATCAAGATTATTTTTAAAGTCGGCCGATGCGGCAGAATGTCTCTCAACAATACGAGCAAGAAATCAGAATCCAAGCTTCTTTCGTGTACTTCGTCGACGACGATGTGCGTCGCTTTCGCTAGCAAAGGGTCTTCAGTCAATCGACGCAACAATACCCCAGTGGTGCAAAACATAATTTTCGTCTCTCTCGATTGTTTCGATTCTAGTCGAATGCTGTAACCTACTGTTTTTCCTATCGTTTCGTTTCGCTCTTGAGCGACGCGACGCGCGACGGACGTGGCGGAAATTCTCCTCGGTTGCGTGCATACTATCGACGTCGTCGCGCCGCGTTCCTTCGCGATTTCGTTATCTAAAATAAACTGCGGAAGTTGAGTCGTTTTACCGCACCCAGTTTCCCCAACGACAACGCAAACTTGGTTTCGTTCAATCGCTTCGATGAGCGCGTGTCTCTTTGACCACGAAGGTAACCTTTCTCGAACTTTCATCATCGGATCGCTCTCTTTCTTCATCAGTTTGTTCTCTAGCTGTGATTTCAAAGCTTTTGAAGTTTCTACGTTTTTCGGCAAACTCAAAGCTTTCGCCTCTTCAATTTGTATCCGCTCGCCTAAAGCTTGCAAGTTTTTCAGAGCCTCCGCGTCGCGTTGCGATTGCGATTGCGCTTCGTGTTTCAACATCGCCTTCTTTTGTTCAGCGAATTTCTTATCCCGTTCGCTTTGAATTTTCAGACGTTCTTTTTGTGAAAGAGGAGCTCCTCTGTTGTTCAAATCACTCGAGCCAGCGGCGTTTGCTAATGTCTTCGGCTGTGGAATACCTCCTTTATTGTTGTCGATTTTGTTTTCGTCTTCTTCTTCCTCGTCTTCGTGATACTCGTCGTTCAACGTTTCCGCGTTGACGCGGTACTTTTCCATCGCGTCTAATGGTCCGTCCCCAGAAAGCCAATCGATTAATCCGTCCAACATCGGTTCTCCCAAATACTCCTCGCTCGCGCTCACTTCCACCAACGCCCGCGTCACCGCCGCTTGTCGTCCGAATGTGAGCGTCGGGTGCGTGAAATGTACTCGCGGAGGCTCGAACGGATACAGTTTCGATCTTCTAAAATCCAGCGAAAGCGTCGCGTGCGTAGCTTTCTTCTTCCCGAGCGAGACGACGCCTTTCATTTGTATTTCAAACTGCGCAAAATCGTCGTCTTCGATATCTTCTACATCTACTCCTCCAATATCTGCCAACTCTTCCCTTCTCGCGTCGAGAAGAATCTCTTCGATTTGTTCTTTCGAGGCGTCTTCCAATCCAGATTCCGCGAACGCGCTCTTCGCTCTTTTCAGCGCCGTTTTCTTCAGAGGCTCGCTCATCGCCGAAAGCAAATCATCCAAAGCGACGTCGCCTTTCCTCTTCTCATCTCCTCGAGCGTTCAAAACGGCCATCCTTGCAATATTTTTCCCGAAACCGGCGAAAAACAACTCCTTCGCCACGTCGATTTCCCTCCTCGCCGTCGAAGAGGACGCCGCGGTTCCTCCGGTATCTTCATCCTCCTCCTCATCATCTTCCTCTCCTCTTTTCCCTTTCTTCGACTTCCTCACCTCTTCCGCGCTCTTCTTAAACGCCTCCGGCAATTCCTCGTACAAACAGTTCAAAATCAACCAATCCATCGCTCGATGCGTCCTCCGTTTCCTTTGCTCGTTGAAACCTTGCGCCAAATCTCCCTCCTTCGCTATCCGCGCGCTCGTCTTCTCCATCGCTTTCTTTGCCTGCGCGGCAGAAAACCCTTTCTTCTTCGTCAGCTCCTCGAAGCACTTCCTATCCACGTCGCTCTGATCCACGTCCGTCCGGATCGTTTTCGACGACATTTCGACGTCGACATCTCGACGTTGTTGTTCGAGACCAGTCGCGCTCAAGCTCTTAATCAAGCTTCCAATCATGTGTTGCTCTTTCCCGGACATGTTTATCTTCTCGCCGCTCGTTTTCCCTTCATCGCCTCCTCCTCCTCTTCCTCCTCTCCCTCCTCTCCCTCCTCTTCCTCTCCCCGGAAAAGCTGTTTCCATCTCCCTCTGTCGCCGTCGCTTCATCTTCTCCTCCTTCTCTTTTTGCAGCTTCATCTTCTCCTTCGACATCTCCTTCTGACCGGCTTGGTGGCCGCCGCCTCCGGTGCGTCGACCGCCGCCTCTGTTTGGACCCATACTTTTTTATTATTCTGTTATGTGTATATATCTTTCTCGTTGCTTTTTGATATGCGTCACGAACGAGCGGCGGGTGTCTTCTCGGTCGCGTTTGATGTCATGCGTGCAAGTGTGTTTATCTCTCTTGTGCGTGTTTTTTTGCCGATTTTGGAAAAAATGCGTCGGAGAGAGATCGAACCATCGTCAGAAACAAAAGCGCACGGACGACTGACTCATCTCGCCGCTTCAAAAAGCAGCGAGTTTCGAGAGAGAAAAGAACGCGGAGGAGAGAGAGAGAGAGAGAGGCTTCTTTCTTTCTCTCTCTCTTTCTCTCTCTCTCCGTCTCTCTCTTCTTTATTTATCCATCTATCGTTAGGAGTGGAAATTGGAAACATGAACTTCTCGGGAGCGGATTCTTCTTTCGTGGGCGGCGGCGGTAGTGGGTGCACCTCGATCGATTTCGGCTTCTCTCAGTGCTTCGGGTGGCAAACGTCGTCGGGGTCTTCCGCGGGAGAAATTGCAAAGCTTTCCGGGCAATTTCCGCCGAACGCGACCGGTGTGGACGTCACGGAGGATGTTAAAAATTTAGAGTCGAAGACGTTCATCGTGACTGGGGCGACTGGCGCGCTCGGACGCGAGTGCGCGAGAGTTTTGCGGAGGCGAGGGTGCAAGCTCGTGTTCGCGAGCAGAGACGTGGAGAAGGCGAGAGCGTTCGTGGAGGAGATGGAGAACGATGACGATGAGGATGATGATGAGGAGGAGGAGAAAGAGCAAGGCGCGGAGGAAGAAGGAGATGAAGGAGACGACGACGAAACCGACGAAGGTAAAGGAGAGAAGCCGCAGAAGACAAAGGAGAAGAAGAAAAAGGTAACGATAAAAGATGTGACGATATTAAAGTGCGATTTGAGCTCCGTGCACTCGGTGAAGTCTTTTTGCCGTGAGTTTCAAAAGTTGGCGCTGCCTTTGCACGGGATTTTGTGTTTAGCCGGGGTGGTCGTGCAGCCGTTTGCGCTGACGAAACCGGACGGCGTGGAGACGCACTTCGCGATTAACCATTTGAGTCACTACGCAATGGTGTCGTTTTTGAGCGACGAGCTGACGAGAACTGCGGCAGTTGCTGGAAGCGACGGAAAGGTGGTATTGATATCGAGCAACGCGCACCACTGGTCGTATCGAGTGCGAAGAGGGACGACGAAACCGAGTCGAGGGATTGATTTTGAAAATTTAAACAGTTCGTACGGGTATTCGGCAATCAACAGCTACGGGCAGTCGAAACTCTGTCCGATTTTACACGCGTGGAGAATATCAGAAACGATCAACGGTGTGAGAGCGTTTGCGGTGAATCCAGGGCAGTTCGGCGAGGAGTTATCGAAACAATTCGGGGAATACTTTGGAGGATCCATTTTGCACTCGTTGGTCTCGCCGTTTACAAAAGTCAGCGTAGAAGTAGCTTCGGCGACGGTTTTGTTGTGCTTGACGAATAGCGGGTTACCTCCCGGAGTGTATTATAGCGAGTGTAAACCGACGAGGAGCTCGTTACCGTCGAGAGATCCCAGGTTAGCGACGCAGTTGTGCGAAGAGAGCGACGAGATGATTAGAGAAATATTAGCAAAGAAACACGTAGAATTGAGCGGAGAGAACGAAGGCGCGGGCGGTGGAGGAGGCAACGATTCTCCGAAAATCCCGCGGTCTCCCGGGGGGATCGTGATGATGACTTCGCCAGCAAAAATGAGCATCGGATGAGATTCACCCCCCCAGAGGAACATAAAAGCAAGCGGTCAGAAAAAGGTACGTGTGCGCGCTTCGTTTGGGCGAGAAGTGAAAAAAAACTTTTCGTTTCGTTCTCTTCTGGCGAGTTGTTTTTTTATCTTCTTTTTTTTCCCGGCTGATGTATCTAGGATCCGACGCGCTCACAGAATGGTCGATATCCCTCAAAATTTAGCCAATATCATACCGGTTTAGCGACGACTTGCGACGAGCGAAGGTTGAATTACTACAATCTTTGTTCTACTTTTACTGTCTCGCACATTCGTTGATTCAATACCAACGGCGATCTTCTCTATTTATTGTACAGTTTAGCTCACCTTTAGTTTTCTTCTTCTACTTTTCCTTCTAGTGTTGTA
>Ga0255765_1006223_pt1 | contig 10919 bp, 8 predicted proteins | sample 041ome_8_FD_179965 | JGI IMG/M metagenome (GOLD analysis project Ga0255765, IMG submission 179965) | Coastal salt marsh microbial communities from the Groves Creek Marsh, Skidaway Island, Georgia - 041407BS metaG (version 2) | ecosystem: Environmental > Aquatic > Marine > Intertidal zone > Salt... | reverse complement strand
ATTGGGTCTGGACCTGACCGCCCATGAGGATGACCTAAACAACACCACATCGCAGGCCATGTTTGCCCAGAACTTTGACAACAGCTTTGCCGCACCTGACGGACCCGCCGTCATGCAGGGCATCGCTGTTTTGGGTGGCTGGAAAACAGATCGCGCAAATGATGTGACCGGGCCGGTATCAGTGATCGTTGATTTCAACGCCCTGACTGGTAATTTCGCAGCGCCTAATTTGACAAACGATGCAGGCGACACTGGGTATTTTAGCGGCACCTTTGATATTAACACAGAAACCGGCGCGTTTTACGGGACATCGGATATGAAATTCAAAACCGTGCATGCGGATGGATCGGTGATTGGTACCTTTAATGGTCAGGGCACCGCCGCAACTGGTATTGCATACAGCGACAATGGCCTGATTGGACAATTCGTCGCCGCCCAATAAATGCGGGACACGGGCAGTTTTTGGCTGCCCGTCCAACGCATAGTTACTGCAAAATGGCGCTTTCCCATTCGGACAGGAACCGCTGTTTTTTGTAGTGATCCAGAAACACCAACAACCCCGGCCCCAACCCGATGCGGTTTATTGCACTGGATTGTAACGGCTGTCCGCCAACCAAATTATGACCAGCGCCGGTTTCCGTACCAAAGGCGCGTTGCAACATGTGATCCAAAAACAAACCCGCCAAAGCAGGCTGTTGGGTTGTGTTGGGGATCAACACGCTGCGCGACATGCCAGATATCGTGTTTCACAAATCAAACCCGTGCGATCGAACATCACCCATATTTGTGCAAGAGTTGCTAGAACATATGACCACAGCCTACAAATCCCGGTCGTGATTTCAATACCACTAAACATCTAGCGGCATCATAGCAGCCGACTGCATTTTGATTGCCAACGGATGCTGATTGCCCAAAAACTGGGTCATTATACAGCCTGTGACTTGGCTGATGGGATCGACCCAGAAATAGGTGGCGGCAGCGCCGCTCCAGCCGAATTCGCCCAAGGATGTCATGCGATCGGCGCGCCCCAAATCAATCATTACCCGCCCGATCAGGTTCCAGCCATAGCCCACAAACGGATCATCATTAATCCGCATTCCCCGCGCGCCAAATGGGACACGCGGCGCACGCATCATTGCGTGCATCGGTGCCGATAGGGCGGGGGTGCCATCAGGGAATTTCCCAGTTAGCAACATGTTTGCAAATTTCATGTAATCGCCCATGGTGCTGAACAATCCGTGCCCGCCACGGCGAAAATTGGGGGCATCCATAGGCGCCGTTTTGGACACATCTATTTCGCTTAGAACATGTGGGCGTGGGTCCAAAGGCGGCAAGCCATGTAAATCCTGCGTTCCAAACATCCGCATCACGCGGGGTCGTTCAGTGTCGGCAACATAAAACCCAGTGTCCAGCATACCCAAGGGATTAAACAAACATTCCCGCAATAAATCATCCAAACGCTGGCCTGTCGCAGTTTCGATGATATGCGCCAACACGTCCGTTGCGACCGAATACCGCCAGCTGGTGCCAGGATGGAACGCCAATGGCAACTGCGCCAGTTCGGCCATAGCATCGGTTAAATCACGATCAGCACGTTCCAAGAACCCCATTTCACGGTAATAGGGGGCCACCGTACAGCCCCGCGAAAAATCATAGCTAAGCCCTGCTTGGTGCGTCAGCAGATGTTCGATGGTGATCAAGGTGCCCGTGGGTTCGATCCGGCCCGTATCATCCAAAACCCGCATATTGGTAAAATTGGGATCAAACTGCGCAATCGGTGTGGCCAGAGTGAAATATCCCCGTTCGATCAACATCAATGCCAAGACGGATACAATCGGTTTTGTCATGGAATAGATGCGGTAAATTGGGTCTGCGTGATCAGGGCATGCGCCCACCAACCCCGCATCCACCGTTTGACCCGCCTGATCGACACGCCATTCGATGGTGTCGAACAGTGAATTGTTCACAAATTGTGTTGCAACATCGGACATCGTTTGACGCATGTGAATCCCCATGTGGTTTTTCATCACCGTCCCGCAAATTCTGAGTAGAGTAAAGAAAAACCCGCGCGGATTGCACGGGTTTTCAATAACTGCGTGGGGCGCCCAGTTACCAGCGCCGTTCAAATTTGCGACGCAACCAAATCGCCAGTACGTTCATGGAAATCAAAAACACCAACAAAATGATGATCCCACCCCAAGCACGTTCATAAAACGCAGGATCAGCACGTTTCGCCCATTCATAAATTTGCGCCGGCATCGCCGAATTTGGATCCAACAAACCCGCCACTATGCCATCAGGCATATTCGTTGCCACATATCCAATCATACCAATCAACAACAAAGGTGCAGTTTCGCCCAGTGCCTGTGCCAATCCAATAATCGTACCGGTCAAAATGCCCGGTGCTGCCAAGGGCAGGACATGGTGGAAAATCGTTTGTATTTTTGATGCGCCCAGACCCAACGCCGCATCACGAATGCTGGGCGGCACGGCCTTTAACGCGGCGCGGGTGGAAATGATAATGGTGGGCAGGGTCATCAAGGTTAACACCAATCCCCCGACCAAAGGCGCCGACTGGGGCAGGTGCATGTAATTGATGAACACGGCCAATCCCAAAATACCAAACACAATCGACGGCACGGCGGCTAGGTTCGAAATATTGACCTCAATCACGTCCGTGATCCAGTTCTTGGGCGCAAATTCTTCTAGGTAAATGGACGCCGCGACGCCAATTGGCAGCGACAAAACCAACACAACCATCATCATAAAGAATGATCCCATCATGGCCACACCCATACCAGCTGCCTCTGGTCGCTGATCAGAGGCGTCAGAGCCAAAAATGAAATCAGGATTGAACGTTTTTTCGATCACACCCACTGCGCGCAATCCGTCAACAAAATCCAACTGCGCCGCAGACACGTTTTTGTTGTTTGCGATGCTATCGCGGGTCACGCGCCCCTTTAGATAGCCATCAATCCAACTGTTTGCCAAAAACCTAATTTCAACGGTCGTGCCGATTTGTGACACATCGGACAATACCAAATTGCGCAACTGTGCCACCGCACTTTTGGATAGGATTTTTGCCATATCGCCGGATTTCAGATCCGTGTCGATGTTGTGATCCGCCACGGTGCGTTCCATCGCTGCCTTTAGCAGCGGGGCATATCCAAATGTTGTGACCTTGGCGATGGCTGCGGGATCGCGTGTGCCGGATTTGTCCAGCTTGCTTTCCAGCAATTCAACGTTCAACGTGACAAAGGTTTGGGTAAATGCACCGGCCCCGCGTGTCAGAATGGTGCCAATTAAAATCACCAGCATCGCCAAGGCGACTGCAATCGCGGTCAGGCCATATCCCTTGAACCGTTTTTCGGCGGCGTTGCGTTTTTTGACACGTTCGTTCGGGGCAAAGGTACGGGTGTTTGTCGGATTGGTCATTCGTATTGCTCGCGATATTTGCGCACGATGTAAAGCGCGATGATATTCAAGCCCAAAGTCAGGACAAATAATGTCAACCCAAGGGCAAAGGCAACAATCGTTTCGGGACTGTTAAAATCGCCATCCCCTGTCAACTGGCTGACGATACGTGTGGTGATGGTGGTCAGCGCCTCTAGCGGGTTGCCAGCAAACCGTGCGATGGCCCCTGCCCCCAAAACAACGATCATAGTTTCGCCAATGGCGCGCGACGCGGCCAACAGGATCGCACCGACAATCCCAGGCAATGCTGCGGGCAAAACAACCTGACGGACGGTTTCCGATTTCGTTGCCCCCAATCCATAGGATCCATCGCGCATCGACTGCGGTACCGCATTGATGATGTCGTCAGACAGGGATGATACAAATGGGATCAACATGATGCCCATCACAATACCCGCCGTTGCAACGGATCGGGCATCACCCATCCATCCCACGCCCAAAACGCCACCTTCGCCAAAAATATCCTTAAGTAACGGACCAAAGGTAATCAGCGCGAACAGGCCATATACGATGGTGGGGATACCGGCCAAAACCTCAAGCAATGGCTTGGCGACACCACGGGTGGATTTGGCGGCATATTCCGCCAGATAAATTGCCGAAAACAATCCGATCGGCACAGCCACCAACAACGCCACGACCGAGATGTATAGCGTACCCCACAACAGCGGCAGGATCGACAGCGCACTGTCGCCACGGAAATTCGGCGCCCATTCAAGCCCAAAGAAAAAATCAGCCCATTCATGCAGCGAAAAAAACCGCAGGGTTTCAAAAACCATGGATAGGACAATACCAACAGTGGTCAAAATCGCGATGGCTGCGGCCGAAATCAGGGTGACCAAAATGAACCGTTCCACCGCATTTCGGGCCCAGAATGATTTTGTCATCCGTGCCATAGAATACCCAAATCCGATCAGGGCAATCGCACCGACCACAATGGTCATGGCCCAATCACCAATGGCGGTCAGTCGAACCATTTCCATGGCAGATTGCACCATGTCTGGGGTCATGTCTGATCCAACCGCAATACCAACTGCATTCAGGATATCGGCCATCTGCGCGGGTGCATCACCTGCGTCACCCAAGGCGTCCATATCAATCACGCCTTGCGCCGCGGCCATGGTCAACGCTTGCGCCATGCGGACCACGTCGGACATGATCAGGCCCAGACTGGACCCATTGGGAATGGATTGGGGCGACACCAAGCCACCGGCCAATGATGACACGACCATCGGCTGGACCAAGACCCAAATCGCCAATGACAACATGGCAGGAACAAGGGTCATCAAACACACAAAACCCCCGTAATAATGGGGTCTCGAATGCAACAACCTTGGGTCATGATCCGCACTGGACAATGCCCTGTGGCGCCCCATGAAAAACCCAATTCCCCCCAAGAGTGCAACGGCCATTATCAATGTTTGTGGTGTCATTTATTACCCCAGTTCCGCGAAACAAAGGGCAGGACCTACGGCCCTGCCCTAAGTCGGTTAATTATAGCTTACTTCATTGTTTCTTCTGCTGAAACCGCTTCTTGTGTCGCAGCCAATTCTGGATCAGAAACCAAGCCGTACTCAGCCAAAGGTCCGTCTGGGCCTGCAACTTCATCAGAGATAAAGAATTCTGCGTATTCTTTCAAACCAGGGATAACGCCGATGTGTGCTTTCTTGATGTAGAAGAACAATGGGCGCGATACTGGGTACTCACCAGCTGCGATGCTTGCAGTTGATGGCATAACACCTGACATAGTTGCAACTTGCAGCTTGTCTGTGTTGTTTTCGTAGAACGCTAGGCCGAATACGCCGATGCCATCTTTGTTTGATTCGATGGATGCCAGTGTTTCTGTGTAGTCACCGTCGATATCGACTGAGCGACCGTCTGTGCGAACCGCCATACATGCGGATTCTGCTGCATCTTCGTCACCGCCGTTGATTTCCAAGATAGCCGCCATTGCGCCTGTTTCTTCACAACCAGCTAGCAAAACTTTTTCTTCGAATACTTCACGTGTACCGTGCTTTGTACCTGGGATGTAGGCTTGGATTGGCTGTGATTTAAAGTTTGCGTTTACTGCTGACCAATCAGTGTTTGGGTTTGCAACCATCTTGCCGTCAACTGGCAATTCAGCAGCCAAAGCAGTGTAAATGTCTGCAGGCTGGAATGCAAAGTTCTGACCGTTGATGTCGGATGCGAAAACGATTCCGTCATAACCGATGCGAACTTCGATGATGTCTATCACACCCGCTTCGGCGCAAGCTTTGATTTCTTTGTCTTTGATTTTGCGTGATGCGTTTGCAACGTCGATTGTATTTTCGCCAACGCCTTCGCAGAAACGTTTTAACCCACCGGATGAACCGCCTGATTCAACAACTGGTGTTGGAAAGTCAAAGTTTTCGCCAAATGCTTCGGCGACGATTGACGCATATGGCAGAACTGTTGATGAACCCGCAACTTGTACGTTGTCACGTGCGGTGGCGGCACCAGCGGCCAATGTGGCCATTGCCACGGCGGATACGGTCGTTTTTACAAAAGACATGTCTTACTCCTTAGATCTGTCCAAGCATGATGTTTCGTGCTTTGCGACAGGGTTAGACCCGTTGTGCTAAGGTTTTGCGTCAGTTTTGTAACAGTATTATGAATGCCTAAAGATTTACGTTAACATTCTGGTAATATTGCAGAAATAAAGAAAGCCTCGGGGAACCCGAGGCCTTCACATGTCATATTTCGACAGAATCAATCGCCTAGGTAGGTCGTGGTTAAATAACCATCATCACCTTGTAACAGTAAAATTCCGCCGGCAGCTTCTGGATGACCCGTATCTAGGTCATAGCCGAAAAACTCACAAACAGACGCTGAGGTGGTGTTTGCGCCGGTCAAATTCACAGTCGAACCAGATTTCGAAATCAGGATTGCGCCATCCGAAAACCCAGCGTCATGCCCGTGATTGCAATTTTGTCAAACGGACCGGAACTGGTCGAACTGCCGGCCTGATCTTGGAATGTAAACGCGTCCAAGGTGACGTTTACGGTCCCACTGGTGCCAAAATCCACATCAATTTTGCTGGTCCCATCCACGATATCAACGCCCTGTTCGGTGGTTATGGCCGAACCCACGACATGGCCAGTGAAACTGGCGGTACCGGTGCTGGGCATATCTGCTGCAACGGTCGGCACGCCGACGATCCCGATTGCATTGTAACTGATCCCGTCTTTGACGTAAAACATATCAACCATATTGGCATATCCAGCCGTTCGGATGCTATCAGCATTCATGACAGTCAGCGTGCCCGTTTTGGAATCATCAACATAGGTGCCGCCAGACGTGCCGGTTGTGTTTGTAGTGAATTCATACGTGCCATTGTTTAGCACCAACTGACCGTTTTTATTCCCAAAGGTGCCCGTCAGATCCACACTTTGCGATGTTTGCGTTGATGGATTGATCAAAATCGCAACGCCGGACAATTTGGACACTAAGTCATTGGTCTGATCAAGCGTCACGTATTCAGTACCTGACGCGGGCGGGAATTTTGTCGTTTCTTCGCCACCATTTTCACCATCACCGCCAGATCCGTCGCCGTTGTCACCGCCGCTATCGGATCCATCGCCACTATCACCACCGGATCCATCTCCGCTATCATCATCGTCAGAGCCGTTATCAGTATCCAACATACCGGCAGTGATCGTTGGTAAAAGCGAGCCTTCTAGATAGGGGTATTTGGTATCAACCGAATATTTCAACCCAGAGCCATCTTGGGATTCAATTTCGAATTCAAAATCAGTGGCCGCCTGCACGTCGACATTCCCCAAACCAGGATTCGTAACGCGCAATTGCAGACCCGAAGTCAGGCTAAGGTCCAGCAGAAATGACAAAACCTCGCCACCTTCAAGCGTGATGTTCTGCGTGTTGTCCCCGTTCGTTCCCGTCAGCGTCATCTGACTGGGTTCAATTAATGTAATGGTGGCTTGCTCTGGAAACAGGTCCGCAAATTCGTTGCTGTCCCAGTCATAACCATCCGTCGAAAACTGCAAAATTTGTGCAAAACTCATATGTACCCCCAACATTTATTACTAAACGAAACCAGAAAATTACACGCAGACAGACCAATACTTTGGGATCAATGCAATTTAACTTTAGTTTAATTATTAACATATACCGCTATAAATCAATAGCATAAATTTTCAACCATAAGTAATTTTTGCCCATCGCGCGCAGTCGCCATTTTCTGGATAAAAATTTGGTGGCATTTCACAGAGATCAGCCCTAGGGTACCGTCACCATCCGGTTTTACTAAATGAATGCGATCCAAGTTATCCCTAGGATTTTACATGACCAAAGATATTGAATTTTGGAACAAACTGGCCCCGAAATACGCCAAATCTAATATTTCGGACATGGCCGCATATGAATTCACATTGGAACGCACCCGTCATTATCTGCGCCCGGATCAGCATGTGCTGGAATTGGGCTGCGGAACGGGGACGACAGCACTGGCACTGGCACCCAATGTTGGCACCTATGATGCCACCGATGCCGCGCAATCTATGATTGATATCGGCAATCAGAAAAAACACGATGCGGGTCAAACCAACCTGACCTTGTTTCAATCGGTTGATGTGCCAATGACACAGGGGGATGCGCCCTATGACTGCATCCTAGCGTTCAATTTTTTGCATTTGGTTCACGACCAAGATCGTGTGTTTCAAAATATCCTTGATCGGTTGAAACCGGGGGGATTGTTCATTTCCAAAACATTTTGCATGCCGCGCGACCTATGGGCGCTGCCCATCTATGCGATGCGGGCGGTATTGCCGATTTTGACCCAACTGGGCAAGGCACCCAACGTGCATTTTGTCACCATGCCCGACTGGGACAAAAAAATCACCAATGCAGGGTTCGATATTATCGAAACGGGGGCCTATCCGTTATCACCGCCCCGCAGGTTTGTGGTGGCGCGAAAGCCTGAATAATACGGGCGTGACATACCCCAAATGCCCTGATGTCGGTTTTTGCAACCCAATATCGGTCTTTTATCAGCACCATCAGTGATTCCTCGCCAAGCTATCAGCAAGAGGAGACCACGACACATGACCCCATCACAGCCCATTCGGACCCGCGCAGGCGGACGCGCCGCACGCCGCGCCCTGCGCACCGCGCCCAATTTTGACATGCTGGCAGGCCTGACCAATGCCCTACCCCTAAGCGAAGTCATGGACGGCGCCCAAGTTGAACGCATTGACGCCGCATCCATGGATATTTTGGAAAATGTGGGCGTCGTGTTTCGCGACGACATTGCGCTGGCCGATTGGCGGCGCGCTGGGGCCAAGGTGGTGGGCGACCGCGTGTATCTGGATCGGGGGTTGGTGCGCGACCTGATTGCCACCATTCCATCCGATTTCACCTATCACGCCCGTGATCCGCACAAAAATGTCAAATTGGGCGGGCGACATGCGGTTTTCGTCCCGATGACAGGCGCGCCATTTCTGCGCGATCTAAACGATGTGCGCCGCAATCCAACGCTGGATGATTTGGCGATGTTTCACAAACTGTCCCATATGATGCCTGCCTTGCATTCGTCAGCCCATCACATCGTGGAACCCTATGATCACCCGATCAGCCAACGACATTTGCGCATCACCTATAGTTCGATGAAACATTCCGATAAAATGTTTATGGGCATGACAACCAGCCCCAAAAACGCCGAGGATGTCATGGACATGTGCGCCATTCTGTTTGGGGCCGAATACATGGAAAACCACCCCGTCACGACGGGGAATTGTAACGGCAATTCGCCCTTGGTGTGGGATGAAACCATGCTGGGCGCGATGCGAGCATTTTGCAAACGCAATCAACCCGTCCTGTGTTCGCCCTTTGTGTTGGGGGGGGCCAATACACCTGCCTCTGTCCCCGCATCTGTCGCACAACTGAATGCCGAGGCGCTGTCCGCCTTGGCCTATACCCAAGTGATCCGGCGCGGCTGTCCTGCGATTTATGGGCATTACCTGTCAACCGTGTCCATGAAATCGGGCGCGCCCATGGCGGGGACCCCTGAAATCAGCCTGATGAATTTCATGATTGGTCAAATGGCGCGGTATTACGGGGTGCCGTGGCGCACATCGAATACGCTGGGCGGGGCCAAAACATTCGACGCCCAAGCCGGATATGAAAGTGCCACGACCCTATCCGCCGTCATGCACGCAGGCGCAAATTACATCTGGCATTCCGCAGGCTGGAACGAAGCGGGCATGCATTGTTCCGTGGCCAAATTCGTGGTCGATGCCGAACAATGCGCCATGGCCTATCGCATGGCGCAGGGGCCGGATTGGGCCGGATTTGACGATGCCATCGCCGCCATTTCCGATATTGGACCGGGCGGCCATTATCTGGGCCATCCCCACACGCAGGACAATTTCCAAAGCGCGTATTTCATGCCCGATCTATTCGACAATAATTCCATCGAACAATGGACCGCCGAGGGCAGCAAGGAAATCACCGCCCGCGCGCTGGATTATGCCCGCCGTCTGTTAAACGAATACCAGGAACCCACCCTAGACCCCGCCAAGGACGAAGCGTTACGCGATTACATCGCACGCCGCGAACGCGAAATTCCGGCAGCGGATGAATTAAACCAAACCTATTAGGGGGCAAGCGGTGATGAACGGGCGCGGTTTATTCTGACCGCGCGCGCCATTCTTTGTATCGCAATACGGCATTTGCGCCAATGTCGCGGATCAATCGGGGCGGCAATGCCTTGGGGGCGGTTTCGTTTTGAAAATGCGCCGTCAAATCCGTATTCAACCCACAGGCCATTTCCGCCGCCGCAATACCGGTTAATGTGCCGCGTGCCGTGCCCAACCCGTTTTGCACGCAGGCCGAAAACAGATTGGTCAGAATTTCACAGGTCACAGACACCCCATTGCTGGACAAACACAAATGCCCAGCCCAAGTGTATTGCATGTTCAGCCCCGCCAGCTTTGGAAACCTTTCATCAAATTTCCGCTGCATAATGCGAGCCGCGCGGGCAACATCATTGGGGCTGGCCCGCAAACCTGATCGCAACACCGCGCAGGTTCGCGTGATAATCCGATTGCCCCCTTGGCCCGTATCAATCCGACGCATTGTCGTACCCATCGGGTCCGATGGCGTAATGCCCCAACGGGGTTGCCCCCCCAATGCGGCCAAGGCATCGCGATCCAATTCGGGCGTCATGGCGGCAAACAGAAATACCTGCATCAACCGACCACGGGCATAGCCAAAGCTTTCAAGGTGGCCATTCACGCCCAAAATAACCTGACCACAGTCAATGCGCGCGCGATCTGTGTGCAACACCCAGTGTGATCCCGATTTTTCAAATTTGATCACGGGGCTGCGTTCGAAAATATCCACACCTTGGCGTGCCAAACCCGCGGCCAACCCGCGAATGTACCCTGCGGGCTGCAACATAACGGTCCCAG
>Ga0255765_1006212_pt1 | contig 10932 bp, 9 predicted proteins | sample 041ome_8_FD_179965 | JGI IMG/M metagenome (GOLD analysis project Ga0255765, IMG submission 179965) | Coastal salt marsh microbial communities from the Groves Creek Marsh, Skidaway Island, Georgia - 041407BS metaG (version 2) | ecosystem: Environmental > Aquatic > Marine > Intertidal zone > Salt... | reverse complement strand
CACGGGCGCGGCGGCGGTGGTGGTGGGAAGAGCGCGGCGACTGGTGGTGGCGACGCGATGGGCGACGGCGGGGTCGGGGAGCAGAGGCGGGCGAGTCGCGCGGGCGCGGAGGCGGAGGCGGAGGCGGAGGAGAAGGCTCGGCTGACGCTCGCGGAGGTGTCGAGGCAGCAACAGGCGATGTTCATCGCTATGGGGCCGCAGATGATGGCGAGTTATGCGGCGTATATGGCGGCGTATGTGCAGGCGGGGGCGTTTCATCCGGGGGCGTTTGGCGCCGCCGCTCTGGGCGCGGGCGGCGTCGCGGGCGGGGCGGCGACGGTCGGGGGGATGTCGTCGCCGCTGGGGCATCGATATCATCATCATCACGGCGGCGGCGGCGGCGGCGTGATGCATGGTGAAGCGACGAGTGCGCGACGGGCGATGGGTGGTGGGGCGACGACGACGACGAAGACCAAGGCGACGAAGGCGACGAAGACCAAATCGATGAAGGCGAGCGGGACGTCCGGGAATCGCGTCGTCAAGGCGCCGACGTCGTCGCGGAAATCATCCAAGCCGAAAGAGGCAAAGGTGTGTGTGAATTGCAAGTCCATGGATACGCCGTACTGGCGTAAGGATAAGGATGGCGTTGGGTCGCTGTGTAACGCGTGCGGGTTGTACTTGGCGAAGAACGACGCGCCGCGACCGGCGCTGTTGTGGCGTCGAGATTCGGCGTCGTTTCCGGGATCAGGATCGGGTGCGAGCGATGGTGAGCGGCAAGACGCGTCGGCGACGCCACCGGAATCGTCCGAAGGCGATGACGCGCGCGGCGCCATGCCGGGCGTATACGTGGACAAGGAGCAACCGCTCCCGGGTGAAGCGCTGGAGAGCGAAATCAAGTAACGAAATCACAAAGAAACACATCACCCACCGTCGTCGTGCGCGCGGCGACGGTTGCGACACATAGCTTGTAACATGTAAAGTGACACATGTAATCACATCATAATCTACTCCGCAGCGCCATCGGCTTTCATCGCTTGTCGTTGACGCTTGCCCGGTTTGGATTTTTTCTTCGTCGCCGATTTCAAGCGCTTACTTTGCGCGTGACGTCTCGAACGTTTCTCCGCCGTCTTGGATTCTTTCTTCGCCTCTATTTCCTTGATGAGCGTTTTCCTCGCCGCGCGTCTCGTCATCGCGTCGCTATCTGAACCATCATCGTCGTCGTCGTCGTCATCATCCGAGTCGTCGAATTGGTCGAGGGAAAATTTACCACCCTTGGCTCCGCCTACGCCCTGCTCCGCCTTGAGAATCTTCTGCGTTCGCAAACGCGCTAATCGCTCGGCGTGCGTCTCGGCGTCACCATCACTCACTACCCCATCGTCCTCTTGCACCGCTGGGTAAAAACACACGTACCCGTCGTCCCCATGCTTCCCCAACCGCTTGAGATTCTTGACGTGCTTTTTCGACGCCGCGTGCGTGGTCAACGCCGCCGCGCTCAATAACAACGTCCCAGGACATGCCCGACACTTTGCCGCGACATTCAACTTCTCATCACTCGCTCCAGATAACACACTCGCAATCTGCGATTCCGCGTGATCGTATCTCGCGCGAATATCCGCCTTGGCGGCGTCCCGTCGCTCGACGTCGGCGTCTTCGCTCGCCTCCTCCTCCTCAACCTCAACCTCTCCATCGTCCTCGCTGTCGCTCGACGACGACCCCACGGCGTCGCCCGCGGACTCCACGGATCCATCACTGTCGGAATCGCTCGCCGACCCGTCGGGTTTGTGCAAATAGTTCCAATCCCGGCGTTTAAACCTGCGCGAGCGGACGGAAACCAAAGCGTCAGTGGCGGCGGCTGCGCGCGCGGCGATGCGCGCGGCGATGCCGGACGCGGCGGCGACGCACGCGAGCGACGAAATCGAGCGAGCGGCGACGAGAGCGAGCGGTGGACCATCGCGGCGCGGCGCGACGTACATCGTATACGCGTCGCGCGTCGAACCCGCGTCGGTGAATGGTGCGTCAACAGACGCCCCCCAACACATTCGTCGTCATCATCGCCCCTTGCGGCCGCCATCGTGCGACGCGCGGCGTCGGTGACATGCGCGCGGCGTGGCGCGCATCACATCGCATCGCCGTGCCGCCGCGCGCGCACGGGGCGCCGCGCGCGCGGGGCGCGAGCGCTCGCGAGAGGCTCGGCGCGGGCGAGTCGCCCATCGTTGACGCCGCGCGCGCGGGCGCGATACGCGCGATGCGGTCGGTCGATCGCGCGCGCGCGCACGCGGAGGATGCGTCGGTGTTGCGCGCGTGCGGTGCGACCGCGCGCGTGGCTCGAGGCGGGATGTGTGCGGCGAGAGGCGTGCCCGAAGCGATCGATGGGGTCGCGCGCGCGGCATCCGCGCTCGACGCGCCGACGCGGGACGCGTGCGCCGCAGCGCTCACCACCGTCGGTGCGTTCGTCTGGGTCAAAGCATTCGATGCGTTGGCGAAACGTGGGGTGTTTTCGAGCGCGCTGAGTCGTAAGCTGGTGCACATTACGAGCGGGACGTTTTACGCCGCGACGTGGCCGCTCTTTAGCGCGAGCGTCGACGCTCGATGGTTCGCTGCGTTTATCCCTCTCGCCCAGGGCGCGCGGTTGTTCGGCATTGGGAGTGGGTTGATTGATAACGCCAACGCCGTCAAGGCTGTGTCGCGCGAAGGTGGGCGAGAGGAGCTGTTGAAGGGTCCGTTGTATTACACCGTCGTGCTCGCGGCGTGCGCCGGGGCGTATTGGCGAACGTCGCCCGTGGGACTCGTCGCTCTGGCGATGATGTGCGGCGGCGATGGGTTCGCGGATATCATTGGTCGAAGATTTGGTTCGGGGAATCCTTTGCCATGGAACGTGCAGAAGAGCTTTGCGGGGAGTATTGGATTTATTATCGGTGGATTTGTCGTGGCGAGCGGATTGTTGGCGTACTTTGACGCGTTTGGATTCGTCGATGTCGTTGGCGCGACGTATGTATCAACAGCGGTGATTGCGTGCGCGTGCGCGCTGGTGGAATCATTGCCGCTGACGGATTTTGTAGATGATAACTTTTCCGTCGCGCTCACGGCGATCGCGCTCGGGACTTTGCTGTACGTGTAATGCCTATGTCGTCGCACCGTCCGACGCCGAGAGAGCGGGACGTCATAATTTGACGCTCTCAAGCCTCACTCGCGCACGCACACGCACACGCGAACGAACATTCAATCACGCACGACAAAGCACAGCAACTACACGCACCCATGCACACGTTTCACGGCCCGCACATTCGCGGATGTCTCGTCACCAAGGTTGTCGACGGCCGCACGCTCAAAGTGAAGCTCAATCCATCTGGTGGACAAGTACGCTCAGCCACGCGCGATGGTTGGGACGACGCAACGGTGTCAGAAAAGTTTCCTGTGCCAATGCCCGTCGAACAAGAGCTCGACGCGGATTCCACCGCGGAATGGGAAGAAGTGACGGTACGGATGGTGTTTGTCGACGCCGAGGAAGCGAACGAGCAAAAGAAGGAATTGGCACCGTACAAACCAGTCACGGCGGCGGGCATCGACGCTGCTTCGTGGTTTAAGAAGCGTCTTGGTGCGGCGAACGATGGTCGATGCGGTGATGTTCCCGTCGATATCGAATTTGACGTTTCGATGAAAAACGAAGGCTCCATCGAACGCGCGCGCGAGGTCTCGGTCGACGCGTACGGGCGATTGCTCGCGTACGTGTGGAAGGATGGCACGAATATCAATGTCGATGCGTTGATGAGTGGAAATTCTGCGTACTTCACCAAGCATGGACGCTCGCGATTGTACCACGGGGAAATGGCGTTGGCTGAAAAGCTGGCGTGTGAGGAAATGCGCGGAATTTGGTGCCCGACGCAAGACTTAGCCTGGTTTTCAGAATACAAGCGTAATTACGGCCAACTTTTACCTTGGTGGCATCAACGCGAAATGTTCATCGAAGATTTCCGTCACTGGCAGCATCTCGGTCTCGCCGATGACGTGATTAATCCGCAACACGATTACAAAAAGTTGATGGCTGCGGCCGCCGCACGTGAAACTGCGACGATTCTCGTGGACTTTCAGCCGACGAATTTCTCCTTGTACGACGGTATCATGTCATTCGTGCGCTACAAAATGAACACACCTCAGCCTATCACGGGAGTGTGCATTTTCGCCGGCACGAAGAAGCAGCCGTTCAATCTCTGGATCGATACGGATGACAGCGCCGAATCGGAACGCATTCAGAGTTTGATTCACCACCGATACTCGGGCCTGAGCCAAAACTACGCGTTGGTCACCGGCAAGCTGTTCATTTACCACGCCAAACAGCGCCCACAAATGACGCTAGAGTCGTGCGACCAAATCAGTGATTTCCCGTGCAAGCCAGAGGACATGTCGGCGGCGTTACGTGCGCACGCTCGCACGCGCGCGTGCGCGAAATCCCAAAGCACCACCGCCTTTGCCGCCGCGTAAATCGTCAGCCGCCGCCGCGGTGCCTCAAGAAAAATCAAGACCCATAACGACGATACGATAGACACACATTCGCAATCACACATACGCGTAGAAAATTCAACATCAACATCCGTTCGACGTCCCGAAAAAGCCACCAGTCACCAACCACCAGAGTCGTCACATCGACGCTCGCGATGGACACCACCATGCGCCGACTGCGGAAAATCCGCGACGTCGCGGGCTCTGTCGCCGTAGGTACCGTCGGTGGCTCCGTCGCCGCGGTGAGCACGGTGTTACCGTCGCAAGGCGGCGCCATAGGTGCGTGCTATGCGATGGCGATGGTGCGCGTGCCGTGCGAGATCCCGACGGTGATTCGTCGCGTATGTGTCGCCTTGACTGACCATGCATGCGTGGTGCGGTGCGCGAATGTTTCTTGTGATGCGTAGATACTATAGTGATTAGACAGCCCGACGGTGCGCTGCGCGCATCGCCGTTTTATGTCCGGTTTGGAAACGCGCAGAGCTTCTTACGCGTGCCGGCGGCCAAGGTTGTGACGGTAACGGTGAACGGAACGCTCACCGATTTGACGATGCGCTTGGGATCGAATGGTGAGGCGTACTTTGCGGACGGTATAGATGATTTTGATGACGAAGAGGACGAGGAGGAGATGGGGGATGAAGAACTAGCGGAGGAGGCGGGCGCGGTGGAGTCATTGAGCGCGCTGCGTCTCGATACTCCGCCTAAGTCGCCCAAGCGTGCGGATAGGGGAGAATCCACCGGCGAGGACGATCGTGGTGTGGACAAGCCAACGGCGGAGGAAGTGAACGGTGCGATGAATGTGCTGCACGCGGTTGGGATTGCGATTTTGCCCATGTTGGAGTTGAGCGTGTGCGGAGGCAAAGTCGAGGATTTCGACAAGCACTTGGTATCGCCCGAGCAATTCAAGTCTAATCCTGGATTGTTGAATAACACCGCGCTCGTCGTGCGTCCTCGCCGTGAAGCAAAGGCGAATCCTGCCAAGGCGTTGCCTTGGAGTGCGGCAGCGCCGCACGTGTTGGGACACCTCGCGTTTGGCACGCCGTTGCCTTCAAACTGGAAGCCTACGCCTGCGACGGTTGGCGCGATGTCATCCGTGCCTTCGACGCCCGTGCGCGTAAATAACGGTAGTGATAGTAGTTTAGATAGTATGGCGACTCGTGCGTATGGTGGTGGTACCAGCGCATCTGTGGCGTCTTCACCAGGACGTGGGACGCACCGTGTCCGTCGCGTTCAGTTGACACAAGAAGAAGTCATGTCTCTAGATCTGAAGCCAGGCTTGAACACGATTCAGTTCTCATTCAATTCGCGCGTTTGGGGTTTGCAAGAAGTCTCTGCGTTTGTGTATTTATGGGATTGGAACATCAAGCTTGTCATTACCGACGTCGACGGTACGATTACGAAGAGCGACGTCTTAGGACACCTGGCGCCGATGATTGGTAAGGACTGGAGCCATGACGGTGTGGCGGCGCTGTACAACAACATTACCGATAACGGGTACAAAATTATGTTTTTAACTGCGCGAGCGATTTCACACGCATCTGGCACGCGCAAGTACCTCACGTCGCTGAAACAAGGCGACAAGACGATGTCGCAAGGACCAGTTATGTGTGCCCCAGATCCTCTTTCCAAAGCGCTATTCCGTGAAGTCGTAACACGAAACCCTCAGCAGTTTAAGATTCGATGTTTGCAGGACATTAGAAGTCTTTTCCCGGCGGGATGGAATCCATTCCATGCTGGTTTTGGTAACAGATCAACCGATGTAGAGTCATACGAAGCGTGCGGTGTCCCGCTCCACCGTATATTCACAATCAATCCCAAGGGCGAAGTCGTCGCGGAGAACACAAAGCGCGTGAAACAATACACGCTCTCTGAAGTGAACGAACTCGTGCACGAAATGTTTCCGGCTGTTCAAACGGCGATGGAGAATGCCGACCAGTACAATGATTTCAATCACTGGCGTCAGCCGACATTTGATGACAAGGACTGCGGGGTACCAATTTAGTTAGAAGACAATGACGATTACGCACGCATTAGAAGGTACATTGAAACGCAATTGGTTGTATTTACATTCATCATCATTGATACATTTCATTCATATACATGGTCCTCGTCGTTGATTGTTTGGGGATATATAGGCGCGCAAGCAGTCCCAAGAATCGTTCATCTCTTTGCGAGCTTGCTCGCGGGACTCGTTGACACTGGAGATCCCGCGCGCTTTTTTCGAGATTCAAGTAGTCTCTCCTTTGCTAATCGACGCGATTCTCGCTTGCCGCACGTATCGCACAACGTTTCACCCATCGTACTCGTGTCGTATCCTCGTCGCCAGTGATCCGTCGAAGTGCACTTGCATAAAAAGCATGATCGCGTTTCAACGCTCGCCGTGACGCGCTTGCAACGTTTCTGCGTAGATGGCGTTTCAGGGGACGGTGGTTCGTCCTTCGTGTGCGTGATCGATGGTTTCTTAACCCCGCGCGCCGGACTGGGCTTGTTCATGATCTTCACGCTAGTAGTACTAGAAGAAGTCATATCAACCTTCGTCGGCAATTTGCTTTTGCCCTTTGCGTGCGATTTTTTATGAGACATCTGTGCCGGTATGCGCTTCATATCAATCATAACCTTGCGTGTCGTTGTACTAGTGTTGTTTTTCGTCGATTTCTTCTTCGTTTGCTTCGTTGATTTTGGTTTCGTTTGTTTCATCGATTTCGCGGCGGCGCGACGCGGCGCCGCATCGGTTGACACCATCGACGGCAACGGACCATGCAAAAGCGACGCGGCGAGAAGATCTGAGCGCCAATGTGCGATTCCAAACGACTTATTGGTGTCATCATACGTTGCATCTTGGCTTTCGTACGGGGATCCGAACGCGCGCCACACGTGCGGCGTCGGACGCTGGGGCATCGTCGGCGCGGGTGGAGGTGGAATCCATGGCGTCTTTGGCGGCGACGACACCGTCTTGAACGACTTGAACGCGCTCTTAAACTTCTGAAACGCGGAATGACTCGCATTCCATAGCGTCGAACCGCCGAGCGCGTGCCCCAAATGCAACGTTTTGTCGCTCTCGTTGGAATGAACGTTACTTTGACATGAACTCTTGTCGGACATTGGTTTCGCCGGAATCGTCGACGCGGCGCGCGCATCCGGCGACACGAAACCGTCATGTGGGGTGTTTGGCGTTCGATTCTCATTCGCGTACTCGTCGGCGAACATGTCGCGCGTGAAGCGTCGATTTCTGACCACATCCCGAGCGCGCGTGCATTTGAAATGGATTCAAATGACTTATTCAAATGACTGCATTGTACGACGCTGAATTCATCGCGCATCTCGCCACGCGCGCGAAACGAACGGACGTTGATTGACAATGGACCCTATTACACCTGGTGATGACATCGACGACGTGTCTTTCGCAGAATGGCTCACGGGGGAGTCACATTTCACGCGCGCCGCCGAGCACAGAAGACATGGCTACAACGTCGACGTGCGCCCAAAGTCGAAATCCCAAACGACGAAAGCTACCCGGCAAGGGCCAGCACCGCGCGGAGGGCAGTTGAATCGTAATCGCCGTGCGGGCTCATTTGATTCTGCGCGCGCCGGGGCGAGTGGGACGTCGAGTTCGAGAATTTCTCAAAGCGAAGCGAACGCTTCGGCGTGTACCGACGCGGCGCGGGCCCCGAGCGCAGGTTCGCGCACGTCAGGGAACGGCACGACTCGTCAACGCACGAGTGGCTCAATGTTTCACTGGATGAAATGTTTGCGCTCGCGAGATGCAGATGAGACGAGCCACGTCGACGTTGATGAATGTACGGTGCGTGGAAATCCAGCCGAAGAGGAGTCAACGCCGACGTCGAAACGCGCGCAGACTCCAATCGACCCCATTTCATCCATGCCGCGCATTCGTCCAATGTCCACAACGACTCTTCGTCGTCAGACGACATTGGATTCGCTCGCACGCATCGACTCAATCTCAGAAAGCGGTGTGGATGCGGCGGTAATGCCGTCGACCCCGCCTATTTCCTGGAATCGAACGACGCCCAGCGCGTACTTGAATGAAGAATTGCCGTTCGATCCGCCATTGGCGCGACGCACGGCGACGACGCACGTGCTCACGAAAACGATCCCAACGCATTCGACAGCGAGCTCGCACGCGCCGCGACGTAACAGCATTGGATGATCGCATGTTTGTTCGATGACGATGACGATGACGACCACGGGCACCAAAAAAATGAAGATGAAGATGAGAAGATGAACACGACACATAGACGCGCGCGCACACGCACTCGGCGCACGCACGATGGCCACGAGAGACCTCGACGCGGCAAAGGCAGCGTTCGATACCGCTGACGCGGATGCGTCACGACGTGCGCACGAGAACGGAGCGCAAGGCGAGGCTGAGGCGCACGCGGGCGAAGCGAGCAAGTACGTAAAGTCGCTCGTGTTCGGCGGGTTAGATGGCACAATTACCACGTTCGCCGTCGTCGCGGCGTCCAAAGGTGGTGGGTTAGATGCCAACGTCGTTCTTTTGATGGGATTTGCCAACCTCGTCGCGGATGGCTTATCGATGGGGTTCGGCGATTACTTGTCCTCAAAGGCGGAGTTAGAATACGTAAAGACTGAGAAGAAGCGAGAAAAGTGGGAGTTGGACAACTACCCCGAGGGTGAGAAGCGAGAGATGATTGAACTCTACATGGCGCGAGGGATGACGGAAGAAGACGCGACGCAGGTTATCGGGACGTTGGCAAAGTATAAGAATCTCTTTTTGGACTTGATGCTCGTGGAGGAGCTCGGATTGATGCCCCCTGATGAGAATGACAATCCGGCGAAAAATGGTTTGGTGACGTTTTGTGCGTTTGGAGTGTTTGGTTTTGTGCCACTCATTCCGTACGTATTCGGTCGCGCCATAGGAGGCGCGGACAACAACGCGATGTTTGGGTCAGCCGTGGGTTTGACGGCGCTGTCCTTGGCGACGCTGGGCGCGGCGAAAGCAAAATTTACCAACCAAAACATGGCGAATAGCGCGGCAATGATGCTCGTGAATGGTTGCTTGGCCGCCGCGAGCGCGTATTTGGTTTCATGGGGCATCAGCGTCGCCCTCGGCGTGTAAAAGAGCCGCTCAAAACGCTCTGATTGATTCTGATTCTACTATTGCTTATAATGTACCACATCAATTGCACTTTCTACTACTACGACTAATGACTAGTGCGCCAGGCACGAGGCGTCGAAATCACTCGTCGCCAATGATTTTACCCAAACCCCCATCGCGTGCTTGGCCTCGGATGGCACGCGCGCGGTGAGTTCATATATGGAGTTTAAGTTTTTCACCGCGCTCGGCGTCACGTCGCCTGGCTTGGCCTCGAGTAAGCTCCTCTCCAACAACGCGCGCGATGTGTCTAAATCACCGTTGTATACCGCCGCCACTGCCGCGTTCACCATCGTCGTCGCATCTTGTGACTTGGCGAGCAACGCATCGAACGTGTCCTTGGCTTCGCGAAACCGCGCCCCCGCGAGCAAGTACTCGCCTCGGTCGCGCGACACGTCCAACTTTTGCGCCTCACTCGCCGCCGACCCGAGCGCCAACGTCAACGCCTCGGCCGATTCGAAACACAATCGCGCACCTTCTAAATCACCCATCATCAAATGCGCGCGCCCGGCGGCAGAGCGATACGACGGATCGCTCGGCGCGCTTCGCGCGAGCGCGTCCAACCACGCCAACGCCGCGCGCGCGTCCCCCTTGCGCATCATTCGACTCGCCATCGCCAACCCCACCGCGCGCGAACGACGCCGCCACTCCTCTACGACAACCTCATCACACGCCCACTCGCGGCGTACCATATCGATACACAACGCGTACAACGCGCCCAGCGCGTCCTCGCCCGCGGACGCGCCATCCTCAAAGCGCGTCTCCGCGCGCAGCGCCAGCGCCGCAAACGGCAGCGCCTCGCGCCCATGCGCATCCTCAAACGCGCTCGAAAACAATATCTCTCGCGCTTCGCTCACCCGTCCGCTCGCCAACATCGCCCCAGCGCGTCGCGTCTCGCGACCGATGATGATGGGATCATCATCATCATCGTCATCATCGCGACCATCACCACCCGACGTTGCATCCATCACCCACGCCCGTCGCCCCGCCGACGACGACGACGACGACGCACGTCCACCACCACCACCACCACCACCACCACCACCGCGCCGCGCCATGGCGTCGCGAAACACCTCCATCGCGAACGAACCGAACCGAACCGAACCGAACCGAACCGAACCGAACGACCGTCGCGCACTGGCGCCCATCATCATCATCGTCGTCGTCGTCGTCGCTCGTGTGACCCCCCCTACACGACGCGCGCCCCTGGTCGTGATCGGTGGTCACGCACACCGAGACCAGCACGGGCGTCGTCGTCGTCGTCGTCGTCGTAGTCGGACATGTGGTATCATGCGCCCCCGATGGATGGATGGATGTCCCAT
>Ga0255765_1006187_pt1 | contig 10971 bp, 9 predicted proteins | sample 041ome_8_FD_179965 | JGI IMG/M metagenome (GOLD analysis project Ga0255765, IMG submission 179965) | Coastal salt marsh microbial communities from the Groves Creek Marsh, Skidaway Island, Georgia - 041407BS metaG (version 2) | ecosystem: Environmental > Aquatic > Marine > Intertidal zone > Salt... | reverse complement strand
AGCTTATGCGTTGCAAGCAAAAAGGCCATTTTAGACACTTGTTGCCTATGTGTTGCGCGTGTTTAAAACTAAATGACAGATAATAAGCGTGTTGCGGACTCAGCGAAAGAGGTTGAGATGTGTATCGTAAAGTTTGTTAAATAGTGGGCTGTAATGTCTTAAATTTCGGGTAGAAGACATGTAGTCCAGAGCCACATCAAATTGTTGATATAGCCATGTGTTGTTCATTTCACGCAGACCATTTCCGAGGGTTGAAACACGCATCATTTTAACATCGTTTATACCCATTGGTATATAGTCCGTTATAAACAAATAATTAGCTTGAGAAATAGGATCTGCTATTAAATACAAATTATCCAAAATCCCATAACCGCTATATCCCGAATAAACCCCGATGTTAGAAACCGAGTAATTGCCTCCATTACTAACAATTGCATTTACGCGTACAAATCTTTCCTCATTTATCCAGAGATTATTTAAACCTTGATTTTCTATATACACATGAAAGATTGTGTCACTAAGAAATGACCGGCAGAAGTAAGATGATTTTAACGGAAGTCGTAATCCTCCGCCACCCCATGCCGAATGAACATAATTTGCATTATTGCCTCCAGGCAGTAAGTTACCTTGAGCATCATAGTATTTTCCATTCAGGAAGTAAAATTGCAAATCTCCATTTTTATCGCACCAAGTATTAGACCCATTGGCTTCTTGATTATATGCATTGTGACTTGAAGGAATATTTGAAGACCAGGATGTAGTTGAAGCTGTTGGAGGCGTGGTATTGAAATCCAGCACATTGCCACGACCAAAGACCCAGACATTATTACCATTCTGAGCAAAAGCTGCCTGACACAGGATTAAAAAACCTAATAAACCAAGCCTTAGCTTCATCACATTTCAGAAAAGTTAAAACTAACGCAATGTATTCCCCCCGGTTGTAGTAACTCCAAATTAGGGATTTTCCCCTTTTGATGTCAGTGTCTTTTGTTGCCGCTTTCTTCCAATACCCAAAATGGGACCTAGCAGAATGGGGTAGTTTGATCGACGGACTAAATGGTTGATGAGCGCTGGCGTTTAACGCCGAGTTAGACTCGAGAATGCAAATAGTCCCAAAATGCTAAAAAAAATCACTTCGCCTATTCCTACATCAGTGCTTATTGCTTCTTGAGCCTCAATGGGTTTTTGGGGGTCTGGATGTGTGAGTGCTTGTTGCCCGATAGCCTTTAGAGAGGCGATGGTTTTTTGAAGACCTCCTATCTCGGCACTAAGCTGCTGAATCAAGAGTCCTTGCTCGGCAATAGTCCCTCCCTTTTTTAAGCTTTGTTCTTGCTCAAACGCCACCCTAGTATCGGCATTCTCAAGATCTAACTCGAGACGTTTTATACGTCGTTGTAGCTTTCGGTTTTCTTCTTTTTGTTCGACAACCTCTCGGAGGTCGCCGGTGAACTTTTCGATGGGTTGGGCATATCTCGTAAAAAGATGTCCAAGGTATTCTGAGGCGGTCATTCCTGAGTCGCGCGCTAAGCGTTCTAAAAATAATTTTTGGTGTGAACTAACTCTAAAGCTCACAGTGAAGTTGCGAAAGTGTTCATTTGGGACCATCCGTTGGCGTGTTTACATGTTGTAGATCAGCGTGTTTACCTATTGTTTACGTGAGGTAGACGCTCAGGGTTTTATTTCTTACCCTACTTGAGGGCATCAATTTTTGGATTCCATGCTTTCAGAAGAAGAAAGTCATGTCGCTCAAAAGGAAGTTGGTTTGGTTTTTCCTTTTTAGCATGGTAAATTTACCACAACGTTATTTTGAAAAAATGACAATTTGGAAGTATGGGATTATCTAAACAGGACTTTATAGATGCTGTGGCGCGCACCTTTGGTAGCTTTCACATTACACCCAAAGACCTCGGGATTACTTCTCGACAGGTGAACTATTGGAAGCAATCCATAGGTCTCCCATACTTCCAAGACGAAAAGCACCTGAAGATGAATCTCTACCAGGCGCTTTGGTTGGAGATTTTGCATAGCCTCTCCAAAATGGGAGTCTCAACCAAGCAACTTGATGCATTGAGCAGGAAGGTGTGGTTGGAACCAATAGAGATGGGCTATTATCGCAATCTCGTTCTCGCAGAAATCCAACATCCCTCCGGCAGCATCTCGGAAAAGGATTATTACCACCGCATTCTTGAAGATCCCCGGCTTATGGATGCCATGGCCCAAGAAATCAATCCTTTCACCGTGGGCATTGGTCAGATGGTAAAGACCCCGATGAGTCTTTTCCAGTTTAACTATTTTCCTCAATCTGATTATTGGTGTTTCTCAGGGGCCATTGCAGACCCTAAAGAAGAAGGGGTGCAACGCATGACTCGGGAGCCCTATGTGGCGATTCCTCTCGCTCGGTTGTTCAGCGACTTAGTTTCCATGGAGATTATAAAAAGCGAGGGGTGCACCGAGCTCATGGATGCGGAACTAGTGGACGCCCTGAATCTGATCTACCAAAAGAAACCCAGATATGTGATAGCCGCGACAAAGGGCCATCACCAAGAGTTCCAATTTGTGTATCACGACACCCGTACTCTTTCAGAACTCATTTCATTTCTAAAGAGCAACGATCTTAAAAAAGGATCGCGTGTGCTGCTGACCCTCCAAGGGGATAAGTGGGACACACAGATTATAGTAAAAGCAAAATGATGGTGCCATCCAACCAGCCTAACCCGATCCAGCCTGGTTTAATACCCAACCGGGATGGACCCAAAATCGTCTTCAGAGTTCTTAACTCAAAACGAGCTTGAAGAACACCTGAACATCAAGCTATGTCCAGAGCATGCGCGCACATTAGCGCAGTGCTCTTACGAATTCATTCAAATCTTTATTCAAACGCTTTAATCCACTTCACACAAGATGGAACCCTTTGACATTTCAAAATACCACAACCAAATTGTTTGGACCTACACCCGTGTGAGCTCCAAAGACCAATTTCAAAACAATGCGAGCATCAGCACCCAAACTCAAGAGATTCGGGCTTTTGCCTCAACCAATAACCTGATCATTGAGCAGGAGTACAACGCCAAGTACGAGAGCTCAAAAACATTCGGAAACCAAAAAATGCTTCTCCAACTCAAAGAAGCCATTCGAAAAACCCGCCCTTATAAACGGCCTAAGCTCATTCTATTTTGGTCTGTAAGCAGGGTTGGGCGTGCCGGGGCTGCGCACATCAGCTTCATGATGGAGCTTAAACGTGACTATGGCGTGATTATCTACTGTGTAAGTGATGGGTATTCTACCCATGATGACAGGGCCGAATACGCCATAAGCACCGCCCTGTTGCATGCGCAGTGGGAAAACATCAATCGGTCCGATGCCATTACACCTGGAATCAAAAACTATGTACAAAGAGGCTACCACCTAGGGAAAGCACCCCGAGGCTATTACAAGAAAGGGCCATTGGTCGCTAACCCCGAACACGTTCAAGCCAAACAAGAAGTGCTGCTCAATGATGAAGGAAGAGCTTTGAAGGAGGCTTTTAAGATGAAGATTCACGATGGTGCAACCGACCGTGAAATCATTGACTTTATGGCAAAAAAAGGATACTCGATTCCCCCGCAGACCTTATGTAAGATGTGGAAGAATCCATTTTATGCGGGCATCTACAAAAACAAACATATTATCGACCCCAATGCCAAAGGTCCATGGGAGCCTATCATCACCCTACAAGAATTTGAACTGCTTCAGGGACGATTGGACGGTTCCTTCCTGGCTGGAGTGCCTAAGTTCAAAGGCAAAGAAGCAACCCCTCTGATTCCACAGTTTTTACGTTGTGATGAGTGCGCGCACAACATGACTTCCTATTTCAATAAGAAGACCCAATCCTATTACTACAAGTGCAACTCCTGCAATAAAACCGCCAATGCAGATACCACTCCCAAATCCCTAAGGCCAGGTGTCCATGAGCGCTTTAGGGACCTATTAGATGGGTTTCATTTAGACCCCAAACTTTACAATGTCTTTAAGGTTCAATTGGAAAAAAGCTTGGATCAAAGTCTTGGGAGATTCGAGTCCAAACGAAGGGAGGTTTTGGACGAGATTCAATTAAAAACCACTCATCTTGAGCGCATAGAGCACAACTTCGTCATTGGTGAAATCACAAAGGCCATGTACGAAAAGCATACGCAGGCAATCATAGGTGAAATAGCAGGATTGGAGGAAAAACTTGAGTCCATGCCTTCAAAAAAATCGAACCAAGAAATCATGGATGCCAAACTCATGGAGGTCCTCAAAAACCCTCGTCAATTCTACGATTCCTTAAATGGGAAACAAAAAAGGGCTTTTCAAAAGTTAGTCTTTCCAGAAGGTTTGAAGTACTCCATGAAAAAGCAAGAATATCTAACCTCAGAGATGCACCTGCTATTCGACATAACGGGTTGCTTTATAGAATCTTGGGAGGCTAATAAAAACAAAACTCAAAGACAAAATGCCTTTGAGTCTCGTTTAGTGGAGCTGGCGAGAATCGAACTCGCGTCCAAACAAGGAAGCCTGAGGCTTTCTACATGCTTATCTTGTGATTAGGTTTTCGACCAATCTCTGAGCACAAGCACCCTAATCATGGCTTAGCCTCTAAACTTGGATTGACTCGCGAGGCGAAAGCCAATTGCATTCCCGAATTTTCCACACCTCGTGATCAAGCGCCTCAGGACTTGGGCTCTTGCGAGATGTTCAGCTCCTACACCTGGTGTAGGATTAGCAAAATCGACATCCTGTCAGATTAAGCGGCCAAAGCGTAAGAATCTTCGCCAGTTAAAAAAAATGAAGCGGTGTATTTACGAGCAGCCCCTTCTGCGCTCGACATGCTTACATCAACCTTCGGCTTGCTGTCAAAACCAGTCAGCCCCTGATGTGGAGGGCAAAGATACGCTATTTCTATGCCAAAATTGTGCACAGTTGTACTACCTTTAAGGGTATGAAAATCGGCATTCTAAAAGAGGGTAAAGTCCCTATAGACAAGCGTGTAGCGCTTATACCAGAGCACGCAGCACTATTAAAATCAAAGTATTCATGTGAGGTGGTGGTCCAACCATCACCGATTCGAGCAATATCGGATGAAGAATATGTGGCTGCAGGAATTTCATTGCAAGAAGATTTGAGTGATTGTGATGTGCTCTTCGGAGTAAAGGAGGTGCCTGTCCATCAGCTCATTCCGAATAAAACCTATTTCTTCTTCTCCCATACCTACAAGCAGCAACCCTACAACGCGAAGTTGCTCAAGGCTTGTGTGGAGCGCAATATTCGTTTGATTGATTACGAATTACTGACTAAAAATGGTACCCGTGTGGTTGCCTTTGGCCGATTTGCGGGTCTCGTTGGTGCATACAACGGCTTACGCGGTTGGGGTGAGAAATACGGTGAGTTCAACTTGAAACCCGCCCACGAGTGCAAGGACATGGAGGAAATGTTTGCACAGCTTCACGGCATGGAATGGCCTTCAGATGTCCGTATTCTTCTCACCGGTAAGGGCCGGGTAGCTAGTGGTGCGGTAGAGACCCTTCAAGCTTCAGGTATACCTCAGATTTCGCCCGATGAGGTTTCAAGTTATGAGGGGTGTTTTTGGAGCCAATTGGACGCAGAAGATTACTATAAAAAAGCGGATGGATCTGCGTTTGATCGTAAGGAACTTTTTGCAGATCCAAGCGGTTTTGAAAGCAATTTCATGCGATATGCGCCATTTGCCAAGTTGTATATCGCCGGGCATTATTACGATAATCGGGCACCTTTTATTTTTACGAGAGAAGATGCGAAACGGCTAGATTTTGCAATCTCGTATGTCGCGGATATCAGTTGCGACATTGATGGCCCTGTAGCTTCTACCTTGAGAGCATCCACCATAGATAATCCATTTTATGGTTACCTCGCATCGGAGGAAAAAGAAGTCAGTCACGATCATCCCGACGCTATAGGAGTTATGGCGGTTGACAATTTACCATGTGAACTTCCTCGTGATGCCTCGATGAGTTTTGGCAATGATCTAATGAAACATGTAGTACCCGCCCTGTTCGATGGCGATAGTGATGGCGTTTTAGAACGTGCAACGGAGTGTGAACGAGGTAGGTTGACTGATAAATTCGCGTATCTTCAAGACTACATCGATAAGGCATAATGTCAAAAAGTACCCTCAATACCCAGAAGTCAGCCACGGACGGACCTTCTTTGAATCCAAAGTTTAGTGCCGGGCGTCGTCCTCAGTTAACTATTGAGGAGCTCGCTTCGGGTATAGAAAATGGGGATGTAAAAGCTTTGGCCATGGCCATCACGTTGGTGGAAAGTACCGTGGCCCAAGATGTTGCCAAGGGACAAGAATTAATCCACCTTGTTCGAAAAGACAGCGCAACGGCCATGCGTATTGGAGTAACAGGAGTACCTGGCGTTGGTAAGAGCACTTTTTTAGAAAATTATGGGATGTTCTTACTGGAATCGGACCCGGATGCAAAAGTTGCCGTGTTGGCCATAGACCCTTCGTCGAACAAAACATGCGGCTCTATTCTAGGAGATAAAACTCGTATGATAGCATTGTCGCGCCATGAACGTGCGTTCATTCGTCCTTCTGCCTCAGGAGGTTCCCTAGGTGGCGTGGCACGAGCTACAAAAGAAGCGTTGTTATTGTGCGAGTCGGCAGGGTTTACCCATGTATTTGTTGAAACAGTCGGCGTCGGTCAAAGTGAAACGACGGTTGCTCAATTGGTAGATGCCTTTTTATTCCTCGCGATGCCCGGTACCGGTGATGAACTTCAAGGGATTAAGAAGGGCATCATGGAAATGGCCGATATCATAGCGATTAATAAAAGTGAAGGTGAAAACGCTGCTGCTGCAAAGCGAACAAAACAAGACCTCAGTAGGGCTATGCAGCTGGTTGGGGATCATGAATTTGATTGGACACCTCCCATCTCGCTAATCTCAGCATTGGAAAAAGAAGGGTTTGATGTATTGAGCCAAGCTTTGGATCGGTATTTCAGACATGCAAAAGGGCAAGGATGGCTTCTAGAAAAACGACAACGCCAAGAGTTGTATTGGTTTGAGCAAGGTGTTCAAAATGGCCTGCATGCACTCTTACTGGCTAATCCCAAATGGAAATCCAACTATGATGCACTAAAGCGTGCAGTTTCGAATGGGGAGATGAGCCCTTTTGTGGCTACAAAAACGTTACTCGAGGAACTGAAAAGAGGAATTTCTTAGAAATTTCTTGCCGCCTCGTGTTTGAGTAGAAGAATGGCAGCTTTCGTTGGGAAAATGTCCCCAGTCATTTCTAGCTCAATCAATCGACGGCTTAAATCTGCGGCGGTCGCTTCTTGGCCAAGCTCTGCACTGATTTTATTAATCATGCTCACTACTTGACTCTTCGCGCTGACGATGCTATTCCAGTTCTTATCAGAAATGTAGACTTGTTGTGAAATGTTGTATTCGTATTCTTGGCGAATAGCGTCTACGAGGGTTTTGCGATAAACCCCAAGCGGCATATTACCTGGCTTCACGCGAGTGACCAATTGATTTGGTGTTATACGCTCCAGGAATACGGTTAATCGCTCGAAGGCCTGAAAACGGAGTGGAAGCGCCTTTTTATTTAAGTCCTTGCGCAAGTAAAACTGTCTCCGTTTTTCTTCATTATCAACAAAGTTTGACAATAGTAAATACGTGAGCAACAGCATTAAAGCTGCAGGAAAAGTATACTTAAGGATTTCAATAAATGCTTCCATAAATCTGTGTTGAGGCTTACAAATATCGTTAAATTTGTTCCCGTATTACAACACAACACACACTTCTACGATGGAAGCACTTTCACAACGCGCACAAGAGATGGGATTGCCCATGACAATTGAAATGGCGAAAAAGGCCAGAGAATTGAGTGCGACGGGGAAACAGGTTATTAGTTTATCGCTTGGTGAACCTGATTTTGATACGCCAGATTTTATTAAATCGGCTGCCTCAGAAGCCATGGATCAGAACTACACCCATTACATGCCTGTTCCTGGGTTCAGCGACCTTCAAGAAAGTATCGCCGCGAAGTTTAAGCGCGACAACAACTTGGTGTATGCTGCAAATCAGATTGTTGTGAGTACAGGAGCGAAACAAAGTTTGCTCAATGTATTCTTAGCATTGGTTAATCCAGGTGACGAAGTCATCATTCCAGCACCATATTGGGTAAGCTACATGGATCAAGCAAAATACTGTGGAGGAGAAGTAAAAGTATTGCCAACCTCTATGGAGAGCGGCTTTAAAATCACTGCAGCTGAGTTAGAGGCTGCCATTACACCAAAATCTAAGGTGTTGATTTTCTCGTCCCCGAATAACCCATGTGGAGCCATCTATAGCGAAGCAGATTTAGCAGCTATCGCAGCCGTTGTCGCCAAGCATCCGAACTTGTACATCATCTCTGATGAAATCTACGAGTTGTTGAATTATGGTGAAGTAAAGCATGTGAGTATCGCGAGTTTTCCCGAGGTATATGACCAAACCATCACTGTAAATGGTTTGTCTAAAGGTTTCGCAATGACGGGATGGCGAATTGGATATATTGGTGCTCCGGAATGGATTGCCAAAGCATGCACGAAATTCCAAAGCAACTTTACGTCGGGCACATGTTCGATTGCGCAGCGCGCGTGTAAAGCCGCAGTAGAAGCAAATCCAGCAACCGTACAATACATGGTGGATACTTTTGCCACGCGACGAGAAAAAATGGTCAACTGGATGAATGAAATCCCAGGTTTTGAACTTGAAACCCCACCTGGAGCTTTTTATGTGTTCCCCCGCGTCGCACAAATACTTGGTAAGAAGTTCAACGGCAAGGTGATCGAGACTTCATTAGATTTGAGCATGTACCTATTAGAGGAAGGTTTAGTAAGCACGGTGCCGGGTGATGCGTTCGGTTTGCCAGGCTACATCCGATTCTCTTATGCTGCCTCAGAAGGAGAATTGGAAGAAGCGGTCCGTAGAGTAAAATCTGCCATCGAAAAACTGGAAGATTAAGCAATGAAAATAGAAGTATCCAACGGAGAAATTCTTGACAAGCATACCATCTTGTTAATTAAGGCTGAAAAGCTTTCAGATCGTAATGCTTTAGAGAATGTTAAACGTGAGTTGGATACGTTGAGTCCCGCTGTTTTGCAGATTACCGACCAATGTTCCAATCCAGAGGGATTACAGGAATGTATTTCAGCGCTAACAGAGACGAACACTAAACTTTGGGAGGTGGAAGATGCGCTTCGTGAGTTGGAGCGCGCAAAGGATTTTGGAGAAGACTTCATTGCTTTGGCACGCGAGGTCTATTTTACAAATGACCAACGCGCTTCAATAAAGAAGTCGATCAACGCGCTTACGGGCTCAACCCTTGTTGAAGAAAAGTCCTACAAGGACTACCGTTGATTGACTGATTCTCAGAGATTCGGCCTACATTCGTTAAACGTTAAAGAGCAATTGTGAGCCTACAACAACGCATAAACGCAATTCGCGAATTCATAAATATCCGTATTTATGACAGTAGGGATTGGGTAATGTCTTCGCTAGCTACGGGCAGTTTGTTTGTGGCCACGTTCACCTTGATGGTCTTGGTGTTTTATCACGGCTATGACCTCGATGCGGGTAAAAAAATAATTGTAGGCTATGTCGTACGCGGCTCTATCGCCTACTATTTGCTCAAGTATTTCTTGGAGTTGTTTTACAATTTCAATCCCTTACAGTTTTTGAAGGACCGCAAATGGGAAGGCTTCTTAATGCTATTCCTAATCATTGACATTATTAGTATTAATGCGTTTGGATTCGAGATATTGAACCAATTGGGCCGTGTGCTTCGCATTCCCGGACTACAAGAAAGTTTTTTAATTTTCCTTCAGGCCTATTTCTTGGTGATCGTTGGATTGGAATTCGGGAAGGTTGGTGACTATCTACCAAACAGTAAACTCAGTCCCCCAACATTGCTTATTCTAAGCTTTATAGTCTTGATTATCATGGGGACTGGTCTTCTCATGTTGCCAGAGATGACCGTGAAGAATTTACCAGGTTTAGATTTGACAACTGCTTTGTTTACGAGTATTTCGGCAAGCTGTGTGACCGGTTTAAGCCTTATTGACATCAGTGAAGTATTGAGTTCAAAGGGTCAATTTGTCGTGATGATTCTCATGCAATTGGGTGGGTTAAACATTATTTCATTTGCCGCTCTTTTTGCCATTTTACGTGGGGGATTTGGAATGCGTCAAGCAAACTTTATGAGCGAGAACTTGGGTGAAGATTTGAAACGAAGCAGATCATTGATCGGTGCCATTTTCAGGTTAACGCTATTCATTGAACTCGTCGGTGCCCTGCTTCTTGGGGTCGTCTGGAAATCGAACTATGATAGCCTAGGTGAGAACATTTTCTATAGTGTCTTTCATAGCATCTCCGCCTTCAACAATGCCGGATTCTCCCTGTTCACCAACAGCTTGGCAACAGAAGGGGTGGGGCAGCAATATACCGTACATGCCATCATTGCGATACTCATCATTCTTGGAGGTATTGGATTCGGAACGATATCAGATATTTTAAAGCAGCCATGGCGAAAGCAAACGCTCAGTAGATCATGGCGTGGTCTTCGGGTGGGGACCAAACTCGGTCTAATTGTATCCGGGGTATTGATCGCAGTAGGGTCTATGATGGTCTTTGTATTGGAGTTTGGGGAAGGTCCTTTGGGCACTCAAATAAGCCACAGTATTTTTCAAAGCATTACCGCACGTACAGCGGGTTTTAACACCGTGAACTTCGGCGCTATGGCCACTCCAACGTTATTATTCTTTATCTTCTTGATGTTCATTGGAGGAGGGTCAGGCTCTACGGCTGGCGGTATTAAAACCAGCACCTTCGCGTTGGTATTCTTGAGTGCTACAGCGACCATTCAAGGAAAGAAGCACGTCAATCTTTATAAGACTCAAATTCCATGGGAATTGATGAACAAGG
>Ga0255765_1006164_pt1 | contig 11000 bp, 6 predicted proteins | sample 041ome_8_FD_179965 | JGI IMG/M metagenome (GOLD analysis project Ga0255765, IMG submission 179965) | Coastal salt marsh microbial communities from the Groves Creek Marsh, Skidaway Island, Georgia - 041407BS metaG (version 2) | ecosystem: Environmental > Aquatic > Marine > Intertidal zone > Salt... | reverse complement strand
GAAGAACGCATGCACTATGAGGAAATGAAGAAAAGAAGACGCGAGCTAGGAGAAGATGAAGAAGATGATGGAGACGACGATACAACTCCTAAGCAAAGTTCGAAAGAAATGAAAACAACAAAGAAGAGTAAGAAGATGCTCGACGAAGAAACGTTCTTCACGTTTGTAAACGAGTTCTTCTTAGAAAGTAGCGACGATGAGGACGACGAAGAGGACGATGGCATGTAGAACAAACATAGTTTTAGAGAGAGCGAAAAACATGAGCGAGCGAGTTAAGCTCGCATGTGAACAGCTTTGTTCAGTATTGTAAAATGCGTGTGTACTACCAGTATATTAAAAACATTATTTTCAGAGTTTGAAGTGCTTGTTGTACGGCTCCACGAATTGAAATTCGCATATGATCGATCTGCCCGCAAACCATCGATTGTTCAAGCCAAATTGCGCTTTCTTTGCCGCTTCGACGTCGTCGAATTTCAAATAGCAAAAGCCGTACGGATTTTCTTTGTCTACGTGCGCGTGCACGCACTCACCGTATTTCGAGACTTCACCTTTCACGTCATCTTCGATGTCTAACCACCACTCCTCGTCTGTTTCTTCTGCGGGATCAAACAAGTTCTTCAACAACACGCACTTCGTGGGGATTGGCGATGATGGACCGAAAAAGCCTTGCGTCATCATGATCAACTCTCTCTTTTCTTCCTCTTTCGTTTTGATTTTCACCGCGTTGTGCGTCAAAGTTGCCGTCGGAATGGCACCAATAGTCGTCGCATCACCACCAGCTAACTTCTGCATGAGCTCGGCTCTTTTTGCAGCATCCATCTTTGTGTACGTCGCAGAGTCGTCCATTTGCCCAACCACGCCATCGTCGTCGTCCCCGCCGTTTCTATTGTTATTGTCATTCTTCCCACCGCCTTGTCCTGCCGCGACGGAAATTTTCAAAGCCTGACCAACGAGTTCTAATCCGTTCAATTGCGAAACAGCAAGCATGGCGTGCGCCCACTCGCGATATCGTACGATTCCGTGTCCATTCGATTGTCCGTTTCCATCTCTAGAAATTTCAATCGCGTCCAACGCGCCGAACGGTTCGAACACCGCTTTTACATCTTCTTCGGCTAATCCTTCGTGTAAACCCGCGACAAAAAGTGCACACGGTCCAGTCTGTTGCGTTCCATCGCCACCTCCTCGTTTACCTTTCCCGGTGACACCTTTTGCTGCCTGCTCGGCTTCCCAAGCGATGTTTTTCTCCGCCTCGGAATGTTTCACCATAACTTTTTGTCCTCTCAACGTCTCCCCAGTCAACTCTAACGCTTTAGGAATGGAGGCTTTATCTTGGAACTCGACGTATGCCATTCCTTTCGATATCGGCCTATTTCTATCGTAAATAATTCGCACATCCGTGACGTCTCCGGCTTTCATGAAAAACTTGAAAATATCGCGTTCGTCGCTCTTCGTGCTCAAATTATACGCGAAACACGTTCGAGTATCTCTATCAATCTTCTCCAACGCGCGTTTTTCTTCCAAAGCTCGTCTCTCTTCTTTGTTTCTTCTCCTATTCGCTTCTCTTTCCGCGGAAGTCTCTCGTGGTTTATTGTTACCCCGGTCTCTCGAGTCGTCGCGTTCGCGTTCGCGACCTCTTCTGCTCCCGCCGCCGCCGCCTCTTCTTCCATTATCGCGATAATCTCTCGAGCGCGACCGGCGTCTCTGTCTTTTCTCTCCTCGACTCCCACCGCCACCGCTGCCGCGATCGTCTCGGGACCGGTCTCGAGACGAGTCTCTTCCTCGTCTTCTCTCCTCCCCGCGTTCGTCGTCTTCGCTCTCCCTTCCTCTTCTCCCTCTCTTCTCGCCGCCACCGTCACCACTTCCTCTTTTTCTTCCTCGCCAATTGTCCTCGTCCTCGTCGTCTCCGCTAAACTCGTCGTCGTTTGTTCTCTTCTTCTTATCGTACTTGTCGTCTCCTCCGTTTGCTCTCTTGTCCTTTCTCCTCGCAAAGTCGTCGTCGTCGTCGTCGTCTTCTTTTAAAGATCTTCTCGCGGCGCTTTTTTTTCCGTCGTCGTCGTCGTCGATTTTCCTCCCCGATGCGACGTCTTTTTTATTAGTAGTACCAGCAGTATTCGAAGAGGGTTGTTGTTGATGTTGATCGCCGTCCAATCGTCGTTCGAGCGCGTCCCAGGCTTCCTCGTCCGAGTTGTCCGAGTTGCCGCCGCCCATTTTATTTATGTGTCTTTATGTATTTATATATGAAAACTATATCTGCGTTGAGTGACTTGTGGGGTAAGTGACGTGCTTTGTGTTTGCTTCGAAAACTCAAAAAAACTCTCGAGAAAGAAAGTCAGTCGCCCGTGTTTGCTTCTTTCTGTCTGCGAGCAAAAAAGTGAAGAGAGAGAGAATTTTTACGCATAAAAACGCGCACAGCGAGAAAAAAAAACGAACACTCTTCGCAGTAAAACTCGTAGACAGAAAAAAGAAAGAGACGGATGCGCGGAAGATTTATTAGAGCGCGAAAGAGAAACTAGAGACGGACGAGAGATGAAACGTACCACCACGAGCACCGAGGAGGAGGAGAAAGAGAAAGAGAAAGAGGAAGAAGACAGAGCGAGCGTTTTGCTGGAACGATTAGTAGCGTCGGCGGTTTCGACGAGCGATGATGAAAACGACGAGGACGAGGAGGACGACTCGTCCTACTCTCAACTGTATCCTCGGGAGCGTGAAAAATACCTCGGAGTCGAGGAGGAGGAGGAGGAGGATAGCATTACGTCCTCGTCGTGTTGGAAACGATTGGACGAAGAGGAAGAGAGAGAAGCGAAAGATGGTGTTCTTCGATGCGCGAAGCGGATCTCTTCCTCGGCCGCGTTGGACGTGTTTCGTTTGCATTTTTTTGTTTCCGCCGGAGGTATTGGAAGAAGAAGAAGAAGAAGAAGAAGGAGACAAACACCTAACGACAAAAATAGAGGAGCGGAGTCGGACGAAGAACGGAAGGAAGAAGAGACACAACGACAAAAAAGAAGAAGAACAAGAAGAGCAGAATTAGTTCTCGCGAAACTCTTGTTCAACAGCGGAGATTATTTGTGCGCTCTGGTGGTTTTGGATTTGATATTAGATGGCGAAGATGAGGCCTCGTCGACGACCTCCGTAGGGGTTGACGATGACGAAATCGAAGAGGAGACGAAAGCGCTCGAGGTAAAGTGCGTCGAAGAAATTTCAAAGCGAATGTTGGAGCGTAAGACACGCACGCACTCGGATAGCCAGAAAGTGCAAAAACAAGGTGATCAGGATTCGCTAGATGTAACATCAACGACGAGGACGACATCAAATTACGACGATATCCCCGCGGTGTTGCTTCGAAATGGAGCGTACAAAACGTCCAGGGCAATTGGATTAGCGCGTCTCGCGTCCACATCGACAGGTCAAAATAACTCCAATAGCGACGAAAAAATGTCCGCGGCAAACGCATACAACGTCGCTTTAGCATGTCTAGGCGCGAACAACGATTTGGAATCGGCACTCGAACTCCTCTCTCGGGGCGACGTGCTTCGAACGTATCGCTTCGACCAAAACTATTGGTTGCGCTTGTGCTTCTGCATGCTTCAGTGGTACGAAAAAACTGAAAAAGAGAAGACGAAAGATGAAAGCAAACATTTTTTGAAACGATTGTCATTGTTTTTACGCGCGGCACAGTCTTTGAAAGAGTTGCGCGAAACTGGCTGGGACAGATTTTTGACGCGGGCGAAGAAGAACAACGAGGCGCGCGAAGAATATGACAGCGCTTCTTCTTCGGCGATCCTCGACGAGATGTACGATAGATTTAAAATAGTGTCGTTAGAATGCACGTCTAGTTCATAGATGTGCGCGCGTGCATTTTGTACAAAATATATAAATAGGTGATGAGAAGAAGCGCGCGTTTCTTCATCTTCTTCTTGACTTCTTGTCTTCTTCCGTCTCTTTTTCTCTTTTCTCTTCTCGCACAGAATTGTGAATTATCCACTTTTAATAACACGGTGTACGCGTAACAATAATAACAGAGATGATGCTGTCGTCGTCGTCGTCGACGACGACATCAGCGTCGATGAACGCAACGCGAGTGCAACAGCGCACCGCGCGTAATGCCGCTGCATCTTCCTCTTCTTCATCGTCGTCGTCGTTTCGTCGTTACGGTGGTAATCGCGATAATGAAGAGAGACAATTAGGAATTGGAGGAATGACAGAGAAAGAGACGAAGAAAGATCTTCTCGGACGTCGTCGATCGTCGTCATCGTTCCTTCTTCCGAGGAGAAAGAGTCTCGCGATGACCAGAGCGCAGTCTGAAGCCGACGCGGTAGGAGATGTCCCCTCGAATTCGAGCAGCAGCAGCGGCAGCAATAGTAGCAGTAGCAGCGGCGCGAGCAAGAGCCGGGAAACGACGAATTTAACAACTCCAGTTTCTAAAGACCAGTTTGTGAACTTTTTCCGCATGGCTTTGCCGTATATTACCATGCACAAATCATCAACATTTGTGATTCACATTCCTGGCAACGTGATGAGAGATAAGAAATCGAACGTGTTCAAATCCGTCATGCAAGATATCATAATCTTACGAGAATTAGGGGTGAAGTTAGTGTTAGTGTTAGGTTCGGACTCGCAAATATCGGATTTAACGATATTGAAAGGAGAGAAGCCGAAGTTTTCAGTGAGCAGATTTGGCGCAACGAGAAGAATTACGGACGAATATTCGTTAGAAGCGGCGATGGAGGCGTGTGGGAGAAATAACATCGCGGTTCAGGCGCAATTAACGCGAGGGCCAGATGTGCGGTTGACGAGGAAACACGGCGACCATTATTCGGATACAGGCGGATTCGGCGGAGATGGTTCGAGTAATAGCAGTGGCAGAAACGAGAACAGCAGAGACAGCAGAAACAACGGACGAAATTTCCCAGTCGCAACGAGCGGTAATTACGTGTACGCGCGAAGACGTGGAGTCGTCGATGGCGTCGATTACGGGTTGACTGGTGAAGTTGTGAAAATTGACAAGACGTCAATTTTGGAGACTTTAGAGCAAGGGGACGTAGTGTTACTCTCGAGTTTAGGATTTAACGCCGCGGGGGAGGTTTTCAATTGTGTGTCAAGAGATATCGCACTCGCTGCGGCTATTGAACTCAACGCGGATAAATTAATCGTGTTACCTGAAGACGGATATTTACCTCGAGATGAAACGGTAAATGACGGGAAAGTAAAGAGTTATTTCACGTTATCGGATGCAAAAAATTGGATGAAAAACTTTGCCAAAGGCACCGAGTACGAAGAGTTGGTGGAAAGCCATCGCGCGTACGCGTGGTTAAGAAGCGGGTACGCGAATAGTAATGGATCATTTGATGTAAACAATAGCGTCGCGTTTCGAGTGAACTCATGGATGCGAGCGCAAGAGATGGACTACGAGTGGCGCGTGCCATCCTGCCCGATTGAAATGTGTGCGGCGACGTTTGCGTGCCATTGCGGCGTAAAACGGGTCCACATGGTCGATCCGAACAAGAGTGGAAGTCTTTTGGTTGAATTATTCACGTCCGACGGCGAGGGAACTATGATTGCTGGAGATCGGTACGAAGGCACGAGAAAAGCTACCATTTACGACTGCATCGGCATTCATGACATGTTACAACCTTTAGCAGATGCTGGCATTGTTGTTTATCGAACGGAAGAAGAATTGAGACGTTCGGTGATGAGCGAAAAAGTTTCTTTCTTTGTCACTGAGCGCGACGGCAACATCATCGCCTGCGCGTCCTTGACGGAATACGAAAACGGGAAAAGCTACGAAATTGGTTCCTTTGCTGTCGCGAGAGAATACAGACGAGAAGGCAGAGGCGACGCGTTGTTATCGTATTTGGAAGAACACGCCTCGGAGAAAGGGTGTGAACGATTGTTTTTATTGACGACTAGAACTGCGGAATGGTTCACCTCTCGCGGCTTTGAGTTCGACGGCGCTGCGGAAGAGAGTTCATCCTTACCGAAGGGTAAAGAGGTTGTCAAAGGACGAGGCTCGCTCTTGTTTTCGAAATACATGACTGATTCGGAATCAGATTAGTAGTGGGTGACGGCGCATTCCTAGTTTTGCTTTGCATATTATTTGTATTTATATTATTAATTCGCTCTATTCTACGTACGTCTAGCTGTTTCTGGAAAATTTCTTCGCGTTTGGTATGAGTACATCGGCGAATCTTTTATTCGCATCCACTAATTTTGCATTTACCAAATCGTTCGAATACGCTCTCAACTCCGCGGTTTCTCTCGTCTTTCCGGTACGAATGTGTCTATCGATGACCCTTTTCGTCGCCTCCTCCACCGGGCAGTTGACGTACCACGTCTCGTCGAAACAGTTCTCGTCTAAAAGTCTCGACCACGGCTGCTCGGTGAGAAATAAATAATTCCCTTCCACTAAAACAATCTTATGTCTCTTGTGATCCACGCGAATGTCGTTTTCCACCGGGTCGCCTTTCCCGTGGTCAAAACTAGGGAAAGACCCACTCCCAGTCTTTCGTAAATTCACGATATCGTTGACGAACCTCTCGCTGTCGAACGTAAACGGCGCGCCTCGCTTCGCAAACGCGTGTTGCGGATTGTCCATTTTTTCCAGTTGATGTCGGTAATAGTGATAGCCATCCATTGGAACAATCTCTATGTTAAACCCAGCGCTATTGTTGTTGCTGTTATCACTCTGTTGTTGTTGTTGCTGTTGTTGATGATGATGATGTTCGTTTTCGTTTTCGTTTTCGTTCTCGTCGTCTTCTTCCTCCTCTGTCTTGTTGCCGTAGTTGTTCTCTTTCCTCTCGAGCTTTCGAAACTGCCTCAATACCTGTTTCGCGAGCGTGCTTTTCCCTCCTCCTGGCGGCCCAGCTATCCCTACGATAATTTGCTTCTCCTTATTACCGCTCGGATGTAACTCCTGCGCCGCTCTCAATCGCTTCGCGCACGCCCTCGCCACGTCCAAAAAAGTCGTCGTCTCCGCGGAGAAACTTTCCGAGGGAAGCAACGAGTTCGGGAGATAATCAAACTTACACATCACTTTGTTTCTGTTTTCAAAACGACTCCTTTGCGAGCGACGACGACGTCGCGCAGCAGAGAAAGAAGAAGAACGTTGACAACAAGAAGAGCAAAACTGCGCGTCGTCTCGTCCTCGCAAATGCGTCGATAAACTAAACGTGTGCATCTATCGGAAGGAAGTGAGTGAGCTCTCACGTTTTTATTAGCGCGCGCGCGTGCGCGTGTGTGTTCGCGTGAAATGGTGCAAATTGTGAACTCTTTTCTCTTTCTTCTTTTTGGAAATGTTCGTTACAAAAAAATCCGCCCCAAAGCGCGCTCGCGGAAAGAGAGAAAATGTTGTCGTTGTTCGCGATAAGTCGTCGTTGTTCTCCGCGCTGCTCTGGCGCCCTCGCCGCGAACCGCAACGGCGGTAAAGACAACGACGACGACGACGACGCTTTGAAAAAAGCAACGTCAAAAACTACCACCACCACCACCACGAAGAGGAGAGATGTTTTGAAGAAACTGGCTTTAGCGACGTCGACGACGACGACTTCTGTGACTCTCTTTGCGTTGTTCAGCGCGGAGAGAAGCGATGCGTTCGATATCGCGACGACGACCTCTTCTTCGACGAGCATCAGATACGCGTACGAAATCAACGCGAAGAAGAGACTTTTGGAGACGCAGAGATTGTACGCGTTGCAGCCTGAAGTTGAGGAAGATGATAATGAACAGCGCTTCGACGGCAGTCGTCGTCGCGATGGTGGTGGTAGTTACGACGTTGATGTGGATTACGTCAACGATGATATCATAGAGATACCCATGACGTTCGATGGCGCGTCGTTCGTGGTCGATTACTACATCGGCGAAGCGAGCGTGCGAGGCGTGGTCGATACGGGATCCCCTTTCATAACCATACAAGGGGGGAACGGGAGCGAGAACTGGGGGTTTGTCACGAAATCTGACATCAGGCCGAGCCCGTACGGGGAAACGTACGAAGTGTACGGATTACAAGTGGATTCGAGCACGGTGTGGTGCTTAGGGGATTTGCGGTTCACGACTTCGCGAGACTTTGCGACGACGACGACGACGACGACGGTAAAGAGTAACGTAAAGTATTGGGGTTTACGGGAGATGGTATTAGGCGTCGTAAATGGATCTATGGCAAACGTCGGAGGGTCTATCAACGGTGCGAACGCCTCCTTCGTTGGATTGACCAAATATAGACAAGATTGGATCAGACCGACGTTTTTAGAACAAACAGACGTGAGCTCATTTTCCATGAATTTTGAGAAGGAAACATTGACGCTCTCGAGGAAAAATTTAATCGACAAGGAGAACGATGCGAACGTTTTACCGATGATTGATTTGCGACCACTCGGGGCGCCAGTGTATCATTACGCAGTTTTGTTGGACGATTTATACATCAACGGCGAGAAACACAAATTCAAAAATAAAAACGAAAAGACGTACGTCATTTTCGATAGCGGAACGACTGGGTTGTTGGTGTCTAAAGATTTATACGAAAACTCAGCTTTTCGAGATGGCGCATTTCAAGCCGCGATGACGTTTACTGACATAAAAGGCAAGAAATCCTCCGTCACAATCGGCTCGTCCATTCGAACGTGCACGAGAAAGTGCTTGTTTCTTTGTTTACCGCTCGAAGTGCCTTGGGATGGCGTACTCGAGGAAAAGTCGAACGTGATTTTTGCCGGGCTGGCGGTTTTGATGAACCAAGGTGAAATGACCGTAGACTGTGAAGAAGGCTTGCTGAGATTAAAATCCGACCCAGGCGTGAGTAGAACTGAATTCGAAGCGGACGAAGAAGGTTTTATTCCTATCAGAACGAGAGGGAGAATGGCCAGCGATATCAAACTGTACAACGAAACGTAACGTGAAAGAGATAAAGAAAAAATGTGTATTTCAGAACGTGTATATACTAGTGTAAACTTAGGCAAGCGAGGAGCGCGCGGCGCGCAGCAGCTCTCAACATTCAAAGCAGCAATGTTATGCATAGAGTATAGAGTAGACTATTAGCAGAGATGATATTTATGTGTCATGTGTAAAAGTAAAAAAAGTGGTATTTAATATTAGACGTGATGGTAATTTTAGAAAGAAACGCGCACTCTCCGTTCTCTCGCAAATCCAAGGAGATCACAACTGTAATAATTTAAATTTTTTTCTTGCAATCCGCGTGAGCTTTGTCGCCCATCGCGTACGCTTCTCTGACATCAGTTTCACCGTTCATCGCGTACACATCGTTGAACGAATGCGGGTTGGTGGCCATTTTGATCTTGAACACTTTACCTCCGCATTGCGAAACAGTACTCGTCATCGTCAACTTTTCCTTGGATTTCGGCATGAACACGTTCGTGTACACTTGACCGTCTGGTAAAATCAACCCGTCGTCGCTATCGTCGACGACGTTGTAGATGATTGCATTCGAGGCTCTAATTTTCTTCGCGGTGACGTTGACTAACAAGCAGTTCTCGACTTGGATGTCGCCGCAGTTGACGTTACTCACGACCGAGGATTTCACCGACCCGCTCTTCGCCGTGGACGCGACGATGACGGACTTATTCGATTCGTCGTCGATGGAAGCTTCGAAGTTTGCCAATTTTATGTCCCTACTGGGAATGTTCAAGTACAATCTCAACGCCTCTGCTTCGGCGTCATCGCCAGTCACCATCAAGTTGTTCTTTCTGTACAACTTCAACAAACCGTAATCCCACCAATACGAGCCTTGACCGACGTCCACCGCGCCGAACAACTTCTTCTCCGGAAACTGTTCCAATAAAGTCGCTTTAAACTTCGTCATGCGGTCATGATGCGCTTCAGCTTGCTCCTGCGTCTCCTCTTTCGTTTGCATAATCTTCGCGTAGTTTTCTTTCGTCATCGTCAGCGGCATCCAAAAGTGCGGGTCGGAATCAAACTTGGCGGTTTTCCCGGCCAATTCCTTCTCGAACTCGCTCAACATTAGACTTAACATTTCATGGCCCAACGAGAACGAACCTAAACTCGGACCGACTTGTTTCACCGAACCGAACGATTGCAGCAGCTCCGACGCGGTCGCGTGGCTGACTTTTTCAACCTGCGTTGCCTCGTTTTCGCCGTTCACCGCAATCAACCCGTAGTTGGAGAAACCTTTCTCGTTCCACTCTTTTTCGTTCGGCATCGGTCCCATGACGGCTAAAATATCCGCGTGGTGCTCGCCAGACTTGTTGTGTCCAGCAGACGGAATAAAAATCTGGTCGCCCCAAAACACAGACACTCTCCCTGGTCTCTCTTGCGCGTACCTGTTCGTCTGTCTCACCACCGCCTCGAGGATGGTTAAATTTTTCGACTCGCCGCCGACTTCCACCACGGACGGTAACTTGACCCCGGGTTTGTTGTTATTCTCGGCCCCGGGTAACGGCGCCAAACGCGTGCCTTTCCCAGCCGTGTGGTACAAACCAACCGAACCGCCATCTTTTAAAATTTGGTCCAAATCCTTCCCGTCTTTTTCCATCGCCTGTTTCTTCGCCTTTGAGTAGGCGTATAAAGTGCCCAACCCGTTCCCGGCGCCATCTTTCGCCCAATCTTCGCACACGGCGTACACCAACGCGTCCTTCTTACACGCGGACCCTCTGGTTTGCATCAATCGCTCTCCCCAATACGTCGCTTGGTGCTCCGTCGAACAACACACGATGACCGCATCAAAACCATTCTCCGAGTTCATCTCCTGAATCGATTGAAGCATAGATTTTTGCTTCTCTTCGAGCGACTTCTCTTGGGAAAAGGCGTTGCCCATCTTGGAGGCGTCTCGGAACGGCGCGCAAAGGAACGAAATTTTGACCGGCTTTTTTAAACTTTACGATATCACTCTCTGTTCGTGTCCGCGAAATGCACTCGGAGTGTGCGTGTGTAGCTCTCGAGTGATGACTTTTTTGCGTTCAGAGAATAGAGTATTACGTGTAAGTGTGTGTGTGAAAGTGAAGTTGTTTCTCTTCCGATTATAATCGCCCCCCATCTTT
>Ga0255765_1006163_pt1:10000-11002 | contig 11002 bp, 9 predicted proteins | sample 041ome_8_FD_179965 | JGI IMG/M metagenome (GOLD analysis project Ga0255765, IMG submission 179965) | Coastal salt marsh microbial communities from the Groves Creek Marsh, Skidaway Island, Georgia - 041407BS metaG (version 2) | ecosystem: Environmental > Aquatic > Marine > Intertidal... | reverse complement strand
TGATACCGGATTATTTCGCTAGAATTTACCCTGCAACAAAAGCAGCGACAAACACAAAAAAGCCGCCTGAAATGCGAGGCGGCTAGGTATCTAATATTAAATAAAATTATTTGGTTGCGGGGGCAGGATTTGAACCTGCGACCTTCAGGTTATGAGACTGACAAAAGTGGCGGTTTTCTGCGCTGTTTATTCGTTGGCGCTATGATGGCGCTATAGCCGATTTACTTTGCAACGCGTCGCCATAAGTTCGCTAAAGAGACTCCGATATATGCCAAAACCCCCTAAACCATTTTACGCTGGCTTTATATTTTCCATTTGCGCTCGAGTTGCAGTCCAAGAAGCGACAGAATAAGGCACAAGACAAGTCAGACCCATCTTTATCCAACATTCAGCCGTCAACGCCCCACTGATTATCAAATCACCATGATTGATGAATGCTAAAATTGTTCCCACAACCAATGCAGTCTTGACTGAACGAAAAAGAATTTTCTTGCTCAACCAAATTTCCAGTGCGATTTTCAAGTTAGCCATCAGTTTCCTCAATTACAAAGTAGGTTTTCATGTTCACCAAAATTTTTATCAGAACATTCCCATCAACAGAAGAATGTGAGCTTTTTGAGTCAATATTGCAAACCCGCTGGCCTGAACTAATCGGTAAAGCTGACGGAGTGCGTTTCACTGCATGGCGAAACTCACAAACACCTCACATTTCAACCGTCATTTGGGAGTTCCCCACTTTAGAGGCTCAAAAAACCATCGAAAAATTAATCGAAGAGCACATTTCAAAATTCACCAAAACACTGTCACCGAAAACAATTACTTTCTCAGGTGAACAAAAAATGGAGCTAAAGTCCTAGCTCAATCCGCGCCCATAAGTTTTCCGACATTGGCAGGCGATTTGCGCATATTTACTATTATGCAAGCATATAAACGCAGAAAATGCGCATAAATACGAAAAAGCCTGAGGGGATGGCGCTATGGCGGCGCTATGGGGCATAGCCT
>Ga0255765_1006163_pt1:0-2500 | contig 11002 bp, 9 predicted proteins | sample 041ome_8_FD_179965 | JGI IMG/M metagenome (GOLD analysis project Ga0255765, IMG submission 179965) | Coastal salt marsh microbial communities from the Groves Creek Marsh, Skidaway Island, Georgia - 041407BS metaG (version 2) | ecosystem: Environmental > Aquatic > Marine > Intertidal zone >... | reverse complement strand
GGCTTTTATGTCTCGCTTAATCTCGCCTAGCATCAGCCACGGACACTGACAACCAAAAGAGGGTCATCATGCAAATCCATGCGCTTTGGCATTATCCGGTCAAGGGATTTGGTGGCAGCCAACTTGACAAGGCCGCCCTGACCGCAGGCGGCTATTTTCCCAATGATCGGCGGTTCGCCCTTTCGATTGGCGGCGATAAGACCGCAAATGCCAGCCCCGGAACATGGTTTCCAAAGGCGCATTTCCTGCAATTAATGTCACATGAGGCCATGGCCGATTATCACTGCCGCTTTACCAGCGATGCAACGCCGTCGCGTCTCGAGCTTTACCACCATGGCAATCTTTGTCTTTCCGTTGATCCGGAAAACCCTGACGATTGTCACCGGTTTGAAGATATGTTTAGTGACCTCTTTGCCGATAAATTACGCGGACGGCCGCGCCTGATGCAGATGAAAGAACAGGCCTATAGCGACCAGTCGGCGCCATTAATCAGCCTTGCCAGCACAGAGTCACTGGCCGCTTTTGCAGCCGCCACCGGCACCAAGGCTGACAGCCGCCGGTTTCGCATCAACATCATTATCACTGCAGATGACGCCTTTGCCGAAACCGGCCTTATCGGCCAGACATTACGCTGCGGTGACGCATTGTTGCTGGTAAAAGAACCCGTTGGCCGGTGCGCCGCGATCAATGTCGACCCGGCTACGGCACGGCGTAACCCGGATGATTATGTGCGGTTTATGCGGGCGCATTTTGGCCATAGCAATCTTGGCATTTTTGCCGAGGTGTTGAATGGCGGCACGATTAAAATCGGCGACGAGTTGCGCCCCGTTTAGGTCACCCGTTTGGGTCACCCGTTTAGGTAAAAAGACGGAGCCGCAAAACATATGGCAGAAAAATAATGGTCTCGCCGGCTATTTTAAGAGACTTGATCGCTGTCTTGATCACTTTGAACAGCCTCGGCCAGCTGGGCTGGTGACAGATTCGCGCGGTCTTCTTCCGAAGGTTTCGCACCATCACTTTTAGCAGCGCCATTTCTGGCTGCGCCGTTCTTTGTGCCACCATTTCTAGCCGCGCCGTTTTTAGCAGCCACGCGGCGCTTTTTTGGCGCAGGCTCATCCTGCGTACCATCAGCACCAGCGGCATTAAAATCGGCACCATTCCCGTCAGCACCATTTACGTCGGCGCCATTGAAATCGGCACCACGGGCATTGGCATGGCCATTTGCAGCCCCTGCCGCATCATTGGACTCGCCCTGATTTTCACCCGTTGCACTGGCTGCCTCATTATCGGGTTTTGACGGCGACGAAACCTCGTCATCATCGACCTCAGCATTGGCCTGTTCCTGCTGGCGTTTGGTTTCAGCAACGCCAACAGCCGCTTGATGCAGGCGAAAATAATGATCAGCAAATTGCGTGTACGCCTCTGCCGAAATCCGCTCGCCCGATGTCGCCGCGTCATGTGCCAGCGCCATATATTTTTCATGCAATTGCTGGGCATTACCACGCAGCTTTACATCCGGGCCATTCGACTCATACGAGGTGTTGCGGTTCGGCACATGATTGTGATTGCCGCTATTATTACCACGACGGCCACGACCACGGCCGCGTTTAGCGTTTTGAGGTTGTCTCATTTGGTTTAATACCACATTGGTTATTAACAACAATAATCGATAATTAAATTCATTTCGGTTGCGCTTAGTCTACCAACTAAACGTCGGCCCTAAGCCGATGCAAGCGATCCCATTTTCATTCGGAAAAGCGCTGGCGTTTCGGTGACCAGAGCCACCCCGCCGCGAACGTCTGTACCATAACGTCGGGCTTGTCTGAATATCAAGCGAAATATAACAGATTTTACATTTTAATTGAAAACTGCAAACAACGCGTGATGCCGGCTAGGTCCTGATGGCTGTCGACAAGCCGGAGATTAACCTTTGCCGCCTCGGCCGCGACCATGTTTTCCTGTCCATGACCAATTTCAACAAAGGCCGCGCCATCCGGCTTAAGCACCGCGGCCAGCTGCGGCAGCAAACCTTGCCAACAGGCCATACCATCACCGCCACCATCAAGCGCCAATGCCGGATCAAAGGATTTCACATCCACTGCCAGATCATCAATGTCGCGGGTCGGAATATAAGGCGGGTTTGACAAGATCACATCAAACATCCCAAGCGGGCCAAGATCATCAGCAAAGCTGTGGCAGATAAATTCAGCACGATCAGCAAGCCCCAAACCTGTCGCATTCTCAACCGCAGTGACAAGCGCATCCGGATTGATATCAATGCCGATGCCGGTGGCGTTGGGCATCTCGGACAATAGCGCCAGTAAAAGACAGCCGCTTCCCGTTCCAAGATCAAGGCAGCGCAATGCTGGGGGGCGCAATCTACCGTCACGCTCCCCGTCACGCTCACCTTCACGGCCAATTTGGCGCCCAATTTGGTGATCATCGCGAACAATCGTAACCGCCCAGCCAAGCGCGGCCTCGATCACGGTTTCTGAATCCG
>Ga0255765_1006157_pt1 | contig 11019 bp, 10 predicted proteins | sample 041ome_8_FD_179965 | JGI IMG/M metagenome (GOLD analysis project Ga0255765, IMG submission 179965) | Coastal salt marsh microbial communities from the Groves Creek Marsh, Skidaway Island, Georgia - 041407BS metaG (version 2) | ecosystem: Environmental > Aquatic > Marine > Intertidal zone > Salt... | reverse complement strand
GGGTCATTTTCGAAGCGAACAATATGATGAAGATGGAACTGGGAGACAATATTTCCAAGTTTTCCAATATTAAGAGACTGCCCACCATATAGATCCTTTAAGGCATTTTGGATTAGTAGTGATTCATTATGGAGAGTTGCTTGATCCTCTTTAGACAGATCTGTCCATTCATAGACATTCTCTAACTCTGGCACAAGAATTATCCAGGGGTATCTTGAGTCATTCATCAGGAGAGCTTGACTAAGTTGTAACTTTCCAATGTTAATGGTGTCATTTTTTAATCGAGAATCAAGGAAAAACATAATGACTAAGCAATGGGTAATTTAATTTTTGAAGAAAAATGATGCCACTCATATCGAATAGGGTAGTTTCTCCTATATTTTTCGAAATCATTAGGTTGTTGTAAAACCTTTTGGTCTTTCGAAAAATCATATACCTCATTTAGACAATCTCTTAAGTTATTTCCAGTTAGTTCTATTTTTCCAGGATCAATCATTTTGGTTATTTTGGAATCAATTTCAATCTTTAGGAAATCACACAATGCCTCATAAACCATATAAGATCCTTTGAATTTAGCATCAATTGAATGACCCGCGATATGAGGGGTGGCTAAAAAGGCAGAATTAAGTAATTTTTGGTTGATATTGGGTTCATTCTCCCAGCAGTCAATAATATTTGCCAGGGTTTTCTTATCTTGCCAAATAGATTCGTCAATCACGCCTCCTCTGGCAGCATTAAAAATGATCGAGTCATGACAAATTAGATGAAAATTATCTTTGTTGAGAAGGCGGTAGGTAGGGTGGTTTCCATCAAAATCTAAAGGAGTGTGGAAAGAAACAATATCTGCAGATAAAGCCGTCTCAAGATCTACGAAGTTGGCATCATCTCCTCTTTCTTGTCGTGGTGGATCATTTAGCAAGGTAGAGATACCCAAAATTTTAGCTTTTTCATTTAATCTAGAGCCTACATTACCAACACCTATTATTCCTAGAGTTTTTGATTGAATATCAAACCCAAAACAATTAGACAAATTCAGGATTGTTGTGATAACAAACTCTGCAACAGCCATTGCATTACAGCCTTGTGCGGAGAAAAATTGAATATTAGCTTCTTTGAGGTAATTCTGATCAACATGATCGAGCCCTGCTACCGCTGAACCAACAAAGGTTACCTTGCTTCCATCAAGTAAGTTTTTATTAATCTTAGTTCTTGATCTCACAATTAATATATCCGCATCCTTGACGGCATCTTTGGTAATTTCTTTACCAGGTATGGGAATAACTTTGCCAAGATTAGCAAATATCTCCTGATGTGCATAACACGCATCATCAATTACAATTTTCATAGCTTCCAATTGATGGGATCAATATTGTTTATTTTAAGGTAGTTATTTGTTTTAGAGAAATGTTGGCAACCAAAGAATCCTTTATGTGCAGAAAATGGTGATGGATGTGGAGATTGGAGAATTAAATGTCTATTAGAATCTATATTTGAAGCCTTCTTTTGGGCATATGTACCCCAAAGCATGAAAACTACATTCTCTTTTTCTTTATTGATAAGTTCGATTACATAATCTGTAAATTTCTCCCATCCCTTGCCCGCATGAGAAGCAGGTTGATTTTTTTCCACCGTTAATACGCTATTTAATAAAAGTACTCCTTGTTTTGCCCAAGAGGATAAATCACCTGACTGATTATTGATTCCAATATCAGATTGAATTTCTTGGAAAATATTTCTAAGCGATGGAGGTAAGCTAACACCCTCGGGTACAGAAAAACTCATACCCTGAGCTTGTCCGGGATTATGATAAGGATCTTGTCCAAGAATAACAACTTTAACATCTTTAAAGTGAGTGAGTTCAAAAGCCCTAAACCATTGCCCTCTGGGAGGGAAAATTGTCTTTTTATCTCTGGCTTCAAGGTTAAGAAAGTTAATTAAATTTTGGAAGTATTCTTTTTTAGGGATGTCTGAGAGCTTTTCTTTCCAATCGCCGACTTCCATATTCTTCTTATTCCTTCATGCCCCATTTAATTCTTGTCCATAATCTATCATAAAGATAGTAGCTGGTAGTCCATACTAGATTGATGATAATTGCAGGCAAGATTGCAGTGTCATAATCTTGACCAGTGATCACCAGCATGACATATGTGGTTAAAATCACCCAACATCTGTATATGATTGTTTTAACAAGGGTTCTTGTTCTGGTTGGTGTCATATAGTTGACCACCAAAGTCTAAATCTTAGACCTAGCTCTGTCATGTAACCCACCTCTTTGAAAGTAATTTTCCCTGATGGAGATATGATGAAACTTGAAGGAGTTCCAGTGACTCCAAAAAAAGTAGCTAGTGTTCCAGATCTATCGTTAATGATATTATCTAATTTTAGATTATTTTTATTTGCATATTCAGTTACCTCTTTGTCAGACCCTGATTGGATTGCAATGTTTAAAGTCCGATAGTCTTTGGCAACATTTTGAATGTTATCATTTTCGATTTCACAGATAGGACACCAAGTAGCCCAAAAATGAATAAGCAATGGTTCATTTGGCCAAGGCTTTGAGCTCAATGATTCACCTGTCAAACTGGTAGAGGTAAAACTAGGCACATTCCCTTCAATTAAATCTTGTTGTTGCCATAAGCGTATGACAAATATGGCTAAAATAACCAGTATTATTTGAATGATTGTTTTACGCTTAGGTCTTGAGATATTCATTAGTTTTATATTATAAATAAATATGGTTGATTGGTTAGATCGATGGAGAAAAGGAACAACAGGCTGGCATAGATCAGATATCAATCCTCAACTCATAAAAAATATAAATCAATTTACCAAAGCTAGAACCAAAAAAATATTTGTACCTTTGTGTGGCGCCAGTCTTGATATGATATACCTTATCGATCAAGGGTTTCATGTTGTGGGCGTTGAATTAAGTTCTCTCGCTATTGATCGATTTTTTATTGAAAATAAGATTGAACATAAGGTCTCAAAAGTTGGAGACTTTGATCTATATCAAGGTAAGAACATTGACATTTATTGTGGTGATTTTTTCAAGCTCAAGAGGTATTATTTGGATGAAGTTAGCTTAGTTTATGATCGTGCTGCCCTCATTGCTCTTAATCCCGATTTGCAAAAAAAATATGCATTGCATTTAAAAGAAATCCTTCCAATTTGTTCAAAGATTCTTTTATTAACGATGTTCTATCCTCAAAATGAAATGGAAGGGCCACCTTATTCTGTTGGGGATGATGATGTAGAAGATCTATTCTCAGAATCTAAAGCGATTAAAAAAATTTCTTCCTTAAATGAAACAGAAAGTTCTCTTAAACCTGATGACCTAATTCTGACATATTTGTTTAAGAATGTTTATCTAATAGATCTCTAGTTATACAACCACGTAATTTATGACTCTTTTCTGCCTAGAGGTTGTAGATAATATAAAAAAGTTTTATATCATGACCAAAAAATTAGTTTTTCTCTTTTTCCCTATTGTTTTTCTATCAGGATGCTTTTCTTCTCCAGCAAGAGAGGTAAGTAATATCTGTCATCTTTTGGACGAAGAAGTCAGTTGGTACCGTCATGCAAAGGCTACAGAGAAAAAGTATGGAGCACCTTCTCATATCATACTTGCCATTATGTACCAAGAATCGAGATTTGATTCAGACGCAAGACCTCCAAGAGAAAAATTATTCGGAGTTATTCCTTGGCTCAGACCTTCTTCTGCCTATGGGTTTGCTCAGGCTAAAGATAATACCTGGGACTGGTACAAACTTAAGTCTGGTAATAGTGATGCAGATAGAGATGATTTTGATGACGCGATTGATTTTGTTGGTTGGTACATTTCGCAATCTGAAAAACTATCTAAAATCTCAAAAACTGATGCATACAATCAATACCTTGCCTACCACGAGGGTCATGGGGGATTTAATAACGGGTCATTTAAGCAAAAAACTTGGTTACTCGATATTGCTAAGAAAGTAGATCAAAATGCAAAAAAATATAAAAAACAACTTGATCAATGCAGAGACCAACTTGATTCTAATAGAGTTTGGAGATTTTTTTAATGTTGATTAAGATTTTTGAGACTGCTCCTAAAGAGGGGACTATGAAAGAGTTTTCTTATGAAGATAAAGAATATTTTGTTGTCAAAAATAATGGAAAAATTTTTTGCGCGGATAATAAGTGTCCTCATGAAGATATCAAATTAACTTTGGGTTGTATCAAGGGGAATAGTATTAAGTGCTCACTACACGGATATAGTTTTGATTTAGTCACTGGATCATGCTCTGATGAGGATGTTGATAGATTAAACACTTATTTAGTAGAAGAGAGAAATGACGGAGTTTATGTAGAGGTGCTATGAGTAGTCAAGAATTAATCCATTCAATTATTCAAAGAATTGCAACAGGTCCAGATCTTAGTAAAAATATTGATTTGGAAGAAGCTAAATTGGGCATGGAAGCTATTTTAAAGGGCGAGGTCGATGATGTTAGATCGGCTATTTTCTTAATTGCCTTAAGAATGAAACGTGAGACAATGGATGAAAATAAAGGCATTCTTGCAGCCATCCAGAACCTTACAACTAACCAAAAAGTCGATGTGGAAAACTTAATTGATATTGGTGACCCCTACAGTGGTTACAATCGCTCAATTCCTGTTTCTTCCTTTCTTCCTCCTCTTTTAGCGGAACTTGGACTACCTGCATTAATCCATGGCCTTAATTCTGTTTCTCCAAAGTTTGGTCTTACCCATAGACATGTTTCTGAATTAATGGGTTGTGATGTAAACATGTCTTCCAGCTCTGCAAAGGATAGAATTGAAAATGCTGAGATAGGTTGGGCTTATCTTGATCAGTCGCAATATTGCTCAGGCCTTCATGATTTGGTTGAACTTAGAGATAGAGTAATCAAAAGAACAGTTCTTAATACTGTTGAAACATTAATTGGTCCACTTAGAGGAAAGAAAACACATTCAATATTAGGATATGTCCATAAACCCTATCCTCCAATCTATGCTGATTTGGTTAATGCTTCAGGAATGGATACAGCACTTCTTATTCGGGGCGTTGAGGGAGGAGTAATTCCTTCACTCAGACAAAAAGGACTAATGATTTCTTACAGTGGTATTGAAGAGCAAGATAGAGTTGATATCGATCCTTCTGAGTTAGGAATTAAACAAGAAATGAGAGCTATTGCTTTCCCTGGTCAGATGTCAGTCGAGAAAAATATCACCGAATTAGCTAAATATACTTTTGATCTCGGAATCGATGCGCTGTCAGGTAAAGAAGGAATGTTCTTTGATGGCTTAGTGCTTGGAGCAAGTCTTGTCCTTTGGCATACAAAAAAGGTTAATAGTCTCTCTGAAGCTTCTGAAAAAGTTAGAGAAACCCTTAAATCTGGAAGAACTTTAAGTCGCTTAAAAAAATAGTACAAAAAAAAGTTTTTTTACTTGAATTCATGTCTAAGAAGAGTAGTATTACTCCTAAACTTCTTGGGGGGGAAGATTGAAAGCTTCAGACTTATTTGTAAAAGCTCTTGAAAATGAAGGTGTAGAGTATATCTTCGGAGTTCCAGGGGAAGAGAATTTAGATCTTCTCGAATCAATTAGAAAATCCAAATCTATAAAATTTATTTTGACCCGTCATGAGCAGGCTGCTGCTTTTATGGCAGCAACTTATGGGAGACTAACAGGGCATGCTGGGGTCTGTTTATCTACACTTGGGCCTGGGGCTACAAATCTTGTAACTGCTGTTGCATATGCCCAATTAGGCGCATTTCCACTCGTTGTGATTACTGGACAAAAACCAATCAATGAAAGTTATCAAGGAAAGTTTCAGATCTTAGATATTGTTCGTATGATGAGACCTCTCACCAAAGATGCTGATCAAATTGTATACGCAAGACACATTCCTTCTCTAGTTAGGGGGGCATTTAGGATTGCAGAAGAGGAGAGACCCGGTGCAGTTCATCTTGAACTTCCAGAAGATGTTGCAAGAGAAGAGGTTGTTGATGATAGAGTTTTCCCCAAGCAAACCATTCACAGAGTTTTTGCCTCTGATAGAGCCATTGCAAAGGCTGTAAAGGCAATCAAACACGCTAAAAGGCCATTATTGTTAGTGGGAGCTGGTGCTAATAGAAAGAGAACTAGGCAGGTTTTATCTGAGTTTATTGAAAGAACAGGCATGATGTTTTTCAATACTCAAATGGGCAAGGGTGTTGTGTCAGGCGATGATTCAAACTTTATTGGTACAGCTGCATTCTCAAGTAAAGACTACCTCCATGAAGGTATAAAGATGGCAGATCTTATTATCAATGTTGGTCATGATATCATTGAGAAGCCACCCTTTATTATGAAAGGTGATAACCAAATTGTTATTCATGTTAATTTTTATTCTGCTCAAATTAAAGGTATTTACTACCCCCAGATTGAGGTGGTTGGGCATATATCTAATTCAATGGCAAGATTTACTGAAGAACTTGGAAAAGATTACAAAGCCCCAAGAGAATGGGTTAAACCAATAAGAGAAAAGATCAAAGAAGCAATCCATCACCTTGATGATGATGACTCATTCCCAATTCTTCCCCAGAGGATTGTCAGTGACGTTAGAAAGATAATGCCGGATGATGGTATTGCATGCTTAGATAATGGTATGTTTAAACTTTGGTTTACTAGACATTATCATACCTTTATGCCAAATACACTCCTTGTAGATAACGCTTTAGCTACCATGGGGGCTGGATTGCCGTCAGCACTAACTTGCGCGATTATGTACCCTAAGAAACGCATTATGGCAGTTTGCGGTGACGGTGGATTCATGATGAATTCACAAGAAATGGAAACAGCAGTAAGATTAAAACTTAATCTTGTTGTTCTGATTATTAATGATTCTGCATATGGAATGATTAAATGGAAGCAAGCGGGTCAAGAGTTACCAGATTATGGACTTGATTTTGGAAACCCCGATTTTGTTAAGTATGCTGAAAGTTATGGCGCAAAGGGCCATAGAATCAAAAAAACTGAAGAGCTAGAAAAAGTGTTAAATTGCTGCTATGATGAAAAAGGTGTACATATTGTTGATGTACCAGTCGACTACTCCCAAAATACTAAAACTTTATTGGATGAGTTAAAACAATTTGAGTAATTAATCAAATTGGCTTTCTATTAATTTAGCGAAAAACCCTTTATTTTCCAAAAGCTCTTTATGAGTTCCTATCTCCACTATTGAGCCTTTGTCCAATACAACAATTCTGTCAGAACTTTGAATGGTTGATAGTCTATGGGCAATTATTATTGAGGTTCTTCCCTCACTCATTTCATTTATAGCTCTTTGAACAAGTTTTTCTGTTTTACTGTCAAGAGCTGAAGTAGCTTCATCAAGGATTAAAATTGGAGAATCTTTTGCTATTGCTCTTGCAATGGCTAATCTTTGCCTCTGACCACCAGAAAGATTGCTACCATTTTCACCAATTAGAGAGTCAAACCCATCTTTAAGTTCCGAAATAAATTCTATAGCCTCAGCTTTTTTTGCTGCTGATTTAACTTTGTTATCTGTAATTTTGTCAATTTGACCAAGCGCAATATTTGAAAAAATGCTTTCATTGAAAAGTCTAGTATTTTGATCAACATAAGAGATTTTCTTTCTTAGGGAATCATTTTCTAAATCATTAATATTAATACCATCAATTAAAATTTCACCCCTGGAGGGCCTATAAAATTTAGAAATTAAATCAATTAATGTTGATTTTCCGCTACCAGTAGGACCAACTATAGCAATAGTCTCACCGGCATTTATTTCTAAATTAACATTTTTAATAACGTCCTTGCCGTCTTCATAATTAAAATAGACATTCTTGAAACTTATATGACCAAGAACCTTTTTTGGCTTAATTTTGCCTAGGTTGGGCTCTTCTTGCTGGTCCAGTAAATCAAAGACACTTTTTCCTGCAGCTAAAGCAATTTGGAGTGGCTTATTAATATTGATAAGTTTCTTTGACGGCTTAATTAAAAAAGCAAGCGCCGTGAAATACGATAAAAATTCACCAGCAGACATTCCGAGAGAAATCGATGAAGAAAACACAACTATTGATAATGCAAGACCCAGAAGGATATTAATTAAATTTGTATTCAATGCAGCAGTGACATCAACCTTAAATCTTTGTTGTCTTACATTTTTAATAAATCTATGAAATTTATTTTTTTCTTGTTCTTGAGCATGATAAATTTTAATGATTGAATTCCCAGAAATATTTTCATCTAATAGGTGCGTCATATCTCCCATTGAGTTTTGCACCATGCTGCTAGCGGATCTAATTTTTTGAGAAGATTTTTTAACTGCCAGAAATATAATTGGAAGAATGAACAAAAGAATAATGCTTAGTTCAAGATTTTTATAAAACAAATAGGTAACCAAAACAAGAACAGTAACTGAGGATTTTAAAAATTCAAGCCAAACAGTAGATGCAGCAGCAGCGATTTGTTCGACATCAAAAGTTAATTTAGATAATATATTGCCAGTATTGTTATTGTCAAAGTATTTCTTTGGTAAATACATTAGTTTCTCAAACATTTCAACTCGTAAATCCATAATTACTTTGTTTGAAACCCATGAACTAGTTGCGGTTGATATAAGGGCAAAAATACCACTTAATAAAAGAACAATAAATAGAATTACTGCAAAAAATAGAGATTGAGACTGATCTCTTTCATTTTGGAATAAATTATCAACAATTTGACCTGTCATTTCAGGTATTGCAGTTTCAAGTGCTGTTGCAATAACCATCGTAAGGGAGGCAAAAACCAATTTAGAGATATGGGGTCTTATGTAAGGAAATAATTTTCTTAGAAAATTTTTGTACATAAGATAATGTTCTTATTCAGATTCATTTAAATTTTAACAAGTTTTAGGTATCATACCTATTTCACCTTTGTTGTAATGTAATGTCAACAAAATATATATTTATTACTGGTGGTGTTGTTTCTTCTCTAGGTAAAGGTATTGCTTCTGCATCTTTAGCCACACTTCTTGAATCTAGAGGTCTTAAAGTAACTCTTCTTAAACTAGACCCTTATATCAACGTTGACCCTGGAACGATGAGTCCATTCCAGCATGGTGAAGTATTCGTAACGCATGATGGCGCAGAAACAGACCTAGATCTTGGGCACTACGAACGTTTTGTTAGAATTCAACTATCTAAAAGAAATAATTTCACCGCAGGAAGAGTATACGAGAACGTTATCGAAAGAGAGAGAAGGGGTGATTATCTAGGGGCAACTGTTCAGATTATTCCTCACATAACTGACGAGATTAAAAAATTAACTCTTGAAGGTGCTGATGGAGCTGATATTGCTCTTGTAGAGATTGGTGGAACTGCTGGTGATATTGAATCTCTCCCTTTTATGGAAACCATTAGACAGCTAAGTTTGGAGCTGGGTCGAGAAAATACATTATTTATTCACTTAACTTTATTGCCATATATTAAAGTCGCAGGAGAATTAAAAACTAAACCCACACAACATTCAGTTAAGGAATTAAGAAGTATTGGTATCCAACCCGATATCCTTATTTGTAGATCTGAAAAAGAATTACCAGAGGCTGAAAGAAATAAAATAGCCCTGTTTACTAATGTTGAGGCTAATTCAGTCTTTACATCACAGGATGTAGATACAATTTACAAGGTGCCAAGAGCTCTTCATGACCAGGGTCTTGATAATGAGGTAGTTAGGAAGCTTGGTCTTAAGTGCCATGATGCTAATCTATCAGAATGGGATAAAGTTGTAGAAAATTTAAGTAATCCTGAGCAAAGTGTTGATATAGCTATGGTAGGTAAATACATGGACCTAACAGAGTCATATAAATCCCTATCAGAGGCATTAATTCATGCTGGCATTCACACGAGAACAAAAGTTAATATTCACTATTTTGATTCTGAAGAAGTTGAAAAAAATGGACCTGGCGAGTTATCAGAAATGAGTGCAATATTAGTCCCTGGAGGATTCGGAAATAGGGGTATTGAGGGAAAGATTCTTACAGTTAAATACGCCAGAGAAAATAAAATTCCTTATTTAGGTATTTGTTTAGGCATGCAAGTTGCAGTCATTGAATATGCCAGAAACAAAGCAGGCATGGCTGATGCTAATTCAACTGAATTTAATTCTGATACAAAATATCCGGTAGTAGGGCTTATCACTGAATGGAAAGATGAAAGTGGTAATTTAGAGACTAGAGATGAAAACTCCAATCTCGGAGGCACTATGAGACTTGGCGAGCAGGAATGTAAATTAGTTGAAAATTCTAATGCTAGAGAGATTTATGGACAAGCATCCATATTCGAGAGACATAGGCACAGATATGAAGTAAATGACCTATTAATCAATAAGATTGAGAAAGCAGGTCTTAAAGTCTCAGGGAGATCAGCTGACGGTAATCTTGTTGAAATGGTAGAGCTTGTTAATCACCCATGGTTTGTCGCATGTCAATTTCACCCTGAATTTACTTCAAATCCTCGTGATGGACATCCATTATTTGAGAGTTTCATTAAGGCTGCAAAAAAAGCGCACAACCTCATTCTAAGTGCCTAATTTTTTAAATTCTGATCTATCTAATGCCGACCTATCAGAGGGAATTTTGAATTTAATAAAGAATAGTGAAATAAAGATAGAATCATTAAAAGAATGTTTTAAATTTTCAGGTCAAATAGATTTACAAAATTCATCTATCAATATTCTAAATAAAGAAATTCTAGATAGGACTATAACCGCAAAAGTTGGCTTTCAATTCCAAGAATATATCGATGGATGTATTTGCAGCGATAATCATTATGATTCAAAAACTTTTGAAAATAATTATTGCGAGTTTAGAATTTCTATTTCAAACAAAACTGATGAAATAAGCATCGATCAGATTACTTCTTTTTAACAAATTTCATCATCCTTCTTTTTTTCTTAACCTGTCTTTCTGAAAGCTTATTCACTTTATCTTTGAAAGGATTTTCACTATTTTTGAATTCAAGCTTAACGGGTGTG
>Ga0255765_1006152_pt1 | contig 11024 bp, 11 predicted proteins | sample 041ome_8_FD_179965 | JGI IMG/M metagenome (GOLD analysis project Ga0255765, IMG submission 179965) | Coastal salt marsh microbial communities from the Groves Creek Marsh, Skidaway Island, Georgia - 041407BS metaG (version 2) | ecosystem: Environmental > Aquatic > Marine > Intertidal zone > Salt... | reverse complement strand
ATAGTTGCTATATCAGCAAAAAATAAAAATAAAAAAAGACGTTTTAAAATTAATAAAAATATTTTTTATCAAAACCCTTTAGATATTTTTAAAAAACAAAAAATTGATATTTTATTTGAGTCCATAGGTCTACCTGATGGAATATCGAAAAGTGTCGTTGAAACTGCTTTAAAGAACAAAATACATGTTATTACTCCAAATAAAGCGTTAATTGCAAAACATGGTGATTATTTATCATCACTAGCTGAAAAAAATAAAGTTAATCTTGAATTTGAAGCATCTGTTGCCGGTGGCATTCCTATACTCAGAACAATTAAAGAAGGTTTAGCCACAAATAAAATTCAAAAAGTTTATGGAATCTTGAATGGCACCACAAACTACATTCTTTCTGAAATGGAAAATTCAAATGATACTTTTTCATCAGTTTTAAAAAAAGCACAAGAGCTTGGTTACGCTGAGCCAGGAAATCCTAAACTTGATTTAAATGGTTTTGATGCTTTTGCTAAAGTAAGAATTTTATCATCACTCTGTTTTAATACAAAAATTGCTACAAATAGTTGCTTAATGGAAGGAATTGAGAAGATTGAGCTAAAAGATATTAATATAGCTAATCAACTTGATCTTAGAATTAAATTATTAGGAATCTCTGAATTAATTAATGGACAATTGTTCGAAAGAGTTCATCCATGTTTAGTTGATAAAAAGAGTTATATTGGAAATGTGAGTGGCGTTATGAATGCTGTGATTTTACAAGGAAAACCAGTTGGAGAAAGTGTTTTACAAGGCGAGGGTGCTGGACCTGGGCCAACTTCTTCTTCTTTGTTATCTGATTTGCTATCTATTCTTAGAGGTAATATTAAATATCCTTTTGGTATCCCCGGAAATAAAAGATCAAAACCAAAAATTTATAATAATGATAATTACATCAACTCTCTTTATTTACGATTTGAAGTAAAAGATGTGCCTGGTGTTATGTCAAAAATAACAAAAAGATTAGCTAAATTTAAAATATCAATAAAGAGATTAATCCAAACTCCTGATAAAAAATCAAAGATAGCTACAATTGTTATGACTACTCATAAAACTTCTGAGATTAATATTAGAAAATGTTTATCTGTATTTAAAAAAGACAAAAATATACTTAAATATCCAACTATTATTAGAATTTATAATTGATGGAATTGCTATTAAAGCTTTTTGAAGCTGTTTTTCCTGTCTTTTTTATAATTGGTATTGGTTATTATTTGGGTAAAAAAAATCCTAAAATCGATACAGCTTTTATAACTAATTTTGCAGCTAATATCGGTTCACCAGGTCTTATTTTTTATTCTATAACATCTACAGGCATAACATTTGAATTATTTTCAGTTTATTTTTTTTATGCATTAGTTGTCATCACTGGTTTTTCTTTAGTGGGACTCGTTTTTCTTTTTTTTCAAAAAAAAGATTTAGTTAATGAATTACCACCTTTTATTTTACCAAATACAGGCAACATGGGTTTGCCAATCTGTTTATTTGCTTATGGAGCCAAAGGTTTCGGCGTAGCATCTGCTATCTCAGCTGTTGTAATGCTTCTTCACTTTACTATAGGTGTTTTTTTAGCCAAAAAGAAATTTGATGCTCAATTAATATTTAAAACTCCTGCTTTTTACGCAATTATTGTTTCTTTATTGTTTTTATATTTTCAAATTAAGCCACCAGTTTTTTTAGTCAATCTTACAATGCTATTATCTTATGCAACTATCTTTTTGGTGTTAATGTCTTTAGGAATTGCTTTAACAAGACTTAAAATTTTTTCTTTTAAAGATGCTATGATTGCTTCAATTGGTAGAGTTATAATTGGTCCAATTATTGGATTTAGCTTAATAAAATTTTTTAATTTAACTGGATTTGCTGCCGGAGTTCTTCTAATTCAATGCTCAATGCCAAGTGCAGTGTTAACTTATCTAGTAGGCTCTATGTATTCTCCAAAAAAAGTAGTTGATAGCATTGCTAGCATGATTGTGGTCTCAACGATTATATCCTTTGTAACAATCCCAATTGTTGTATTCTTTGCTTTAAAGTACTTTAATTAAGCTGTATCTGTTGGCTTGTGAAAGCCATTATATTGAATTTATTAGCATGGATAATGCTTCCAGTGATGGATGGCTTTGCTAAATATTTAAGTGCAGATATGCCTGTTTTACAAATTACCTGGGCTAGGTATTTTTTTACTGTAGTTTTTACCCTTCCTGTAATGATGATATTTTATAGAAAGCATCTTGTTTGGACTGATAAGCCAAAATTACAACTTATTAGAGGTTTAATATTACTTACAGCAAATATTTGCTTTTTTTATGCCATATCAGTTATTTCTTTAGCAAAGGCTTTAACTTTAGCATTTGTTGCCCCTTTAATAGTCACAGCTTTTTCTCCTTTTTTCCTAGGTGAGAAAGTAGGGGTTAGAAGATGGACTGCTGTTATAATCGGCTTTATAGGCTCTCTAGTCGTTATTAGACCAGGTTTTGTAGAGATTAATCTAGCTAGCTTTGCAGCTCTTGGTACTGGTATAATGTACGGTTTTTACCTTATTATCACTCGAAAATTAAGCACATCAGACAATCCTTTGCTTACTTTACTCTTAACTGGAGCAGTTGGATTAGTAATTATATCCGTTTTAATGCCATTTATATGGATAAAACCAACTGTTTCCCAGTGGTCTATGATGGCTTCTATAGGATTATTTGCCTGTATAGGGCATTTATTTTTGATATTATCCCTTAAATATGCTGATGCATCAAAATTAGCACCATTTAGCTATTTTGAAATTATTACTAATATACTAATAGGCTATTATTTCTTCAATGATTTCCCTGATAATTGGACTTTTTTAGGATTGTTCATAATTGTATTTAGTGGATTGTATATTTCAAGACGAGAAATAATTATTAAAAATGCATAATTTAGTATATTATTTTTTACTAATACTTAATATATTACTTTAAATTAACTATTTAAATAACTGTTTTTATTGAATAAAATTTAAGTATTAAATATTAAAAATTATTAATTAAATTATAGATAATATAAAAATAATAGTTAGTAAAAAAATACTATTTATTAATTATGTTATAAAAAAACTGATTAATGTAACAAAAAACAGAATAAAATTTAATGGTTTAAAAAATAATATACGATTAATTACAAAGGTATTTTTAAATTAACTTTTTGTTAAAAGTATTTAAAAAAAACAAATAAATTAGGGTTTTTTTAGATATCTTGCTCGAGAAGGGGATAATTCTAATTAAAAACAAGCTTGATTTGATAAAAAAGTTCAAATTTAAGGCAAAATTTTACTAACAAAATTTACCCTGGTATTACTAGTTTCTTGAGCAATGCATTATATGAATATAGCGTTTAATCGAACGAGGATGCCCCTAATTTAAGCATTTATCAATATATGGTGCAACTGGAGGGTGAAATATGCTTATTTTGTTATTATTGGGTAAAATAGATTAAAAGTGTTGATTTTATTGACTTTTAGATCATTCTAACTTTAAAAATATCTATTTTAAAAATACTCCTTCAAGAGCTAATAATCTACGTTTTTGCTTAATTCCACCTTTCCCAGAGTACCCACCAAGTCTGCCATCAGACCTTATAACCCTGTGACATGGTATTTTTGGTGGAAAAGGGTTTTTTCCTACTGCATTAGCCACAGCTCTATGAGCTTTTGGTTTTCCAATTGCTTTAGCGACTTCCAGATAGGTTGTAACTTTGCCTTTTGGTATTTTCTTCAAGTAGTTCCAAACTTTTATCTGAAATTTAGTCCCTTTTAAGTTCATATAGTTCGAATCCTGTGTTGATAGCTATTTTATCATATAATTTTTTAGCATTTTTGTTGGAAGAGTGCGTTATCCAACGAATTCCATTCCAATTATTGGCTTTAGATAAGGATTTTAGATGGTATATGAGTTTTTGTGCTATTTTTTTACCTCTAAATTCTGGATCTACGAATAAATCATCCAAAAAACCAATATATTGGCCCTTAATTGGCCTAGGCATTGTTCTATAATGAGCTATACCAACAATATTACTGTCTAATTCATAACAAAAACCATTTACTATATGATTAACATCGTGGATCCAATTCCATAATGTATCTAAAATTACCTTATTCATTGGAACTTTGTAGAAATCAGCATAAGATTTGTATAATTTAGACCAATTTTCAAAATCTTTAAGCTCTAAATTTCTAATCATTCAATTTAATATATCTATGTAAATAATTGTTATTATTAATTATTTTAATCTAATTCAATTGTACTATTCTCTCCAGTTTGCCAATTATAAGTTTCAAAAGATCCATCACCATTATTAGAATCTATATCATGATATTCATATTCACCTGTATTCCAATTATATACTTCGAGCTCAGATCCATTAAATTCAACATCAACATTGTTATATTCACCAGTATTCCAATTGTAAGCAGTACCAGAATAGCTATCTGCAAAAGATAATTTCGATAACAATATGCTTAAAATAATTACCGCAGAAATTCTAAATAATAATTTCATCTAATGAACTTATTAGATTGACATTAAAAATCACTTAATATATTACTAACGATAATTAATGGTTATCAATAGTAATTATGAATAATTTAATAACAGACATAAAAGCATTACAAGAAGAAACTTTATTAAATCTTCAAAGCTCAAAAGCTAACAACACTGTAAGAGCTTATAAATCTGATTTTAAGGATTTTGGTTTATTTTGTGCTCAAAATGGTTTTAAATCCTTACCATCTGAACCTAAAATAGTTTCATTATATTTAACCCATTTATCAACCAAAGATATTAAAATGAGCACTTTAAAAAGGAGGTTAGTCTCTATTGGAGTTATTCATAGATTAAAAGGTCATTATTTAGATACAAAACACCCTATAATTATTGAAAATATTATGGGTATTAAAAGAAGAAAGGGAAGCATACAAAAAGGTAAAAAACCTATATTAATCAATAGTTTAAAAATAATAATTAATGCTATAGATGAAATTAACAATCAAGATATAAAAAAATTTAGAGATCGATCTATAATTCTAATAGGTTTTGCAGGTGGATTTAGAAGAAATGAAATAGTTTCATTAGACTATGATGACTTAGATTTTGTAACAGAAGGCCTTAAAATTAACTTGAAAAGATCAAAAACTGATCAGTTTGGAGAAGGTCTGGTAAAAGGACTGCCCTACTTCGAAAATACTCAATATTGTCCAGTAATTAGCCTTAAAAATTGGATAGGAATATCTAAAATTAGTTCAGGGCCATTATTTAGAAGATTTTCCAAAGGATCTAAACTATCAGATAATAGATTAACTGACCAAACAGTTGCCCTTTTGATAAAAAAATATCTTAAATTAGCTGACATAGACAGTAAAAATTATTCAGGACATAGTTTGAGATCTGGATTTGCAACATCAGCAGCGGAAGCAGGTGTTGAAGAGAGAAATATTATGTCTATGACAGGACATAAATCACCAGAAATGGTGAGAAGATATATAAAAGAAGGAAATTTATTTAAAAACAATCCTTTAAATAAATTTAAGATTTAATGAAGCTAAATCATAATGAAATCACTATAGTTTTAATAAGTCATAATAGCAAAGAATTAGTGAAGCAATTTATTAAAAATTTTTCAAAAAAAATAAATTTTTTAATTATTGATAATTCCAATGATTTAAATTTAAAAAAAGAATTAGGAGCACTAGAAAATGTAGAAATAAAATTCATGGAAAATAGAGGTTATGGATCTGCAATAAATTTTGCAAGAAAATTTATTAAAACAAAATTTTTTTTTGTTTTCAGTCCGGATATTAAAAAACCCGATGATACATTTATTGAAATATTTTTAAAAAAAATCATGGATATAGGAAAATTTGCAGCATTAGGTCCACGTTTTTTAAACGTGACTCACAAAAGTCACAAACAATCAAATCCAAATCATGAGGTAGGTCAAATAGATGTTATTAGCGGCTCAGCGATGTTATTTGATGTAAAAACATTTGATGATATAGGCGGTTTTGATGAAAATATTTTTTTATATTTTGAAGATACTGATTTTGGAAAAAGAGCAAAAAAAAAAGGATATAAAATTTTTCAAATTAATACAGCTAAAGTTAGTCATACTAGGGGTGCAGACTCAGGTGTTGTTAAAGTAAATGATATATATGCTGTTAATAAATTAGAAAATCTTTATACATGGCATTTTATATGGTCAAAATTTTACCTATATAAAAAACATTATAATAAACTATTAGCGTTAATTATATTCATACCAATTATAATTAGGATATTATTTAGAATATCTTTATATAGTATTAAAAAAAATAATAAAAAAAAGGAAAAATATCTCAATAGACTGGAAGGATTTCTGTATTCTGTAAAGGGGATGAATTCCAGTAAAAGGCTTTAACTAAATTAATTTTTTAAATTTTAAAAAATTTAAAAATTTTGATAGCATGTAATTTATATCTTTTTCTACTAAACCATGATGACAACCAATAAGAAGTCCATTTTTCATTATATTATCACTGTTTACATGAGAATTGATTGTTTTTTTGTAAATCATAGATTTCATTATAGGTTGTCTTAATATGTTTCCAGTAAATATTGTTCTTGTTTGTATATTATTTTTTTCTAGATAGATTTGTATATCAGTTCTTTTAATCTTTTTTGGATCTTTAATAATTAATGGATATGCTAACCAACCAGTTTTTAGTCCTTTAAATTGAGTCGGTAGAAAAAATAAATGTTTATATTTTTTAAAAAAACTATTAATTTTTTCAAAATTTTTACATCTAATATCAATATTTTTTTTTAATTTTTTAAGTTGCTCTAGTGCAAAAGCGGCAGAAATTTCTGAAGGTAAAAAATTATAACCCATTTTAGAAAAAATATACTTTCCATCGTAAGGTATACCGTCAACTTTTTTACTAAATCTTTCGTGGATTCCCTCAGACTCGTTGAATACAGCTGAAGATCTACCCCAACCTCTTAGAAGTTTTGCATTTTCGTATAAATTTTTATCATTAAAACAAACAATTCCTCCAAAACCAGCACCAGTAATTATATGTGAAGCATACATGCTGTTTGTACTTGCATCTGAATATTTACCAAAATTTCTATTATTATATGTGTAGCCTACAGTGTCAGCTGAATCTTCTATGACTTTTAATTTATATTTTTTTGCAATATCATAAATTTTTTTCCAATTAGGCACATTACCTAGTAAATTTGGTATCATTATTGCTACAGTTTTTTTATTAATACAATTCTCAATTTGATCTATTCTAGAAACAAAAGACGATTTTTCGACATCAATAAAATGAGGTATAAGCCCAAGTTGATAAATGGGAGCTATTGTAGTCGAAAAAGTTAATGTTGGAGTTATTATTTCAGATCCTTTTTTAAAATTAAAAGATGAAAGTGCTAACAAATTTGCTGAAGAACCTGAGTTAACCATTAAACCATATTTTTTCCCAAAAAGTTTTGATATTTTCTCTTCAAGTTTCTTTACAGAAGGACCATCTATCAATGTTAAAGATTTATTTTTTAATACTTTGATAGCTGCATTGATTTCATGATGATCATATACGGCTTTTCCATAATAAATTTTCATATTTTTTTAACAATAGAATAGATATACTTAATATAATAGAGGTTAATTTTACATATAAACAGATTAACAAGAAATTTAAAGTTCTTTTTTGGATTGTTTAATTCACCTAGATATTTTTCATCTGATCTAAGATAAAATCTTTTAAAAAATTTAATAGATATCCCCCACTTTAATAAAAAAATTTTACTACTTTTACTGCCAAATTTGTTGTTTATATTTAAACTATTAATTTTTTTTCTTAAAACAACAGAACCAAAATGGTAAACTTTACAATCATTTAAACCTTTAAAAATTCTTATACCTCTTTTCCATAATTTCATGTTAAAATCCGGATCTGAACCATTGCCTGGAAAATATTCTTCACTGAAACCATTAACACTTTCCCATGTTTCTTTGTGAATTAAAGCAGGTGCCCAAGTAGAACCTTGAAAATCATAAAAATTATAATTTTTATAATTATTCAAAAATTTTTCTTCGTTAAAATTGTCGATAGTTTCGCCACATTCAAATTTTATTTTTCCTTTATTCATCATTACTCCAGAAATATAGAAATTTTTATGTCCTATTTTTTTTATTTCATTAAATAAAATTTTATCCCAATTTGGACAAAAATAGAAATCATCGTGGGCATATAAAAAATATTCGAATTTAGCTAACTTTGAGGCTTTATTGACTCCTCCACATATACCTGCATTATAATTTGAATAAGAATATTCAAAATTATTTTTTTTAAGATAATCTAAAGTTCCATCATCACCAATATTTACATGAGGAATTATTTGATGAACAAATGCAGAATTTTTTTTTATGCTATTAATACAAAATTTTAAATAATTTAGATTATTGTATGTTGGAATAAGTATTGAAAACATTATTTATTTTCCCAAAAGAAATTTTTTTTAATATTATAAGTTTTACTTATTATGTAGTCAGCAATTATTGTTGAGTTAAAGTATTTGAAATATTTATTTCTCCCATTTCTTGCTATTGTAACTCTAGATTTGTTATCATTGCTATATCTATCAATTTTTTCAGATAGATCTGAAATATTTTTATATAAAATAATTTCATTATTATTAAAAAAGTTTCCAAATTCTGTTTTCTCATCAATCATTACAAGTAAACCATTTCCAATTAACTGAGAAAATCTATCGCTACTATAGTATTTTATTGGATTTCCTTGGCTTAAATTTAGACCAATTTTAGATTGTGAAATTGCTAAAATATAATTATCAGCCCAAATAGGCTGAATATTGCTCATGCCATACAAATCAAATCTAATGTTTGGTGTTAATTTTATAAGATTATTAATAAAAAATTCTCTTTTATCAAACTTGCCCCTTTTTAGTATGCCTCTATGAACGCCATGACTCATTGCAAAAAAAACATCATTATTAAAAAATTTATTGTTATAGTTTTTTAAAACTTCGAATGATGAGTCAACAGGATTAGGTAAATAATATACATTATATTTATTGTTAATATTTAAAGTTGATGGATCAGTTGTACAAAAACTTACATCCATCAAATCAATTTTATCTAAAAATCTCTTTTTATTATTTATCCACTCACCATCCATTCTATCTAAAAACCATTGAACAATTTTAATATTTGGATAATTTTTTTTAATGTATAATAGAGTGTCTTTTTTGATTAAGTCTGCATGTCCCAATATTATTATATCCGGTACATAATTTGAAATTACATTAAGAAGTTTTTGATTAAGTTTTTTGGATCCATCAATATCATTTAGACCTCTATAATAAGATACAATATCTCTATCACTAAATTCAAGTACACTATGGTTTAGTCTTATAAAACCATTATTTAATCTTTTTCCAGTGTTGTAAAATAAACGTCCATTATGCCTTTCATTAAAATTAGTAACATGTAGAATTTTATATTTGTGATCATGGCTATTAATTTTGTTAAAGTTTAATTTATTGTTTGTTTGAATTATACTTGATCTATAATTGTCAATTTTACTTGAAATAAATTTATCTGTTAAATAAAAATTTTTTAAAGACTCTTTTTGTAGAAATTTTAATTTTTTTGGGTCTGTAATTAATTTCTCAATACTATTAAATAATGAACTTGAATTTAAATTTCTTAAAATAATTCCATTTGTAATAGTTTCTGGTAAACCACCTCTATTTGAAATTATAACTGCGCAACCTCTACTTGATGCTTCTAAACTAGTTCTACCAAAGGGTTCTTCCCATCTTGAACATACTACAGCTATACTTGATTGTTCAAATATTTTCAGAACTTTTTTATGATTTAAAAATCCTAATTTTTTTAAATTTTTATGATTAAAGTTTAATTTTTCTCTAGGTTCATCGCCAATAACAAAGGAACGCCAATCATTATATTTATCTAAAATATCTAAAATTGCAGTTCCAAATATATCATATCCCTTAGCGGTATTTAATTTACCAACAAAAACTATATTTTTTTTCTTTTGATTAATATTTACTTTAACTTTGTTTATCGATTGATGAATAACTTCGAGTTTATTTGATTTGCGATAAAAATCTTTAAGATTGTGTAAAAATTGTTTTTTTGACCACTCACTGTTAAAAATTATTTTTGAACAAACATTTAACAAGTCAAGCCTTTCTTTTATTGATTTTGACCCCATCATACTTAAAGGATCATTATGAAAATATAGAACAATGTTGGATTTCATTTCTGTTAAATATCTAATATAAATTGGTCTGTTATGAATTTCGATAATATCGGGTTTAGCTAATTTTTGGTGTTCTAAAAATTTTTTTACATATTGAGAAGTTTTGCTAAAAAAAATTTTTTTTTCTAAAGATATATTAATATAATTTTTTGATAATTTTTTCTTAAGTTTTGTTGATCCATAAATAATAGTATCTTTTTTGAATTTACTAATTAAATTATTAGAATGTATAAAAAGTGATACTGCACCAGCGTAATCAGGCGAATAATTTTCTTTGTAAGGAAGTAGAATGGCAATTTTCATAAAGAATTTATAAATCTTAATTTTATACTATTACGTTTTTTTCTATCTTTTTTTAAATTAAATTCCTCTTTCATAGCTTTTTTTTTTGATAAATATTTTTTTGAGTAAATAACTTTCCAAAATTTGCCTTTTGTAAATTTTGCACCTTTTGAGGTATTATGCAATAATACACGTTTATCTATATTATTTGTATATCCCACATATGATATAAATCTATTATTGATTTTTGTTAAAATCATATAGACATAGTAAGACATAATTGGCGGTCCCTAGGGGAATCGAACCCCTCTTTCGAGGATGAAAACCACGTGTCCTAACCGATAGACGAAGGGACCGAATTTCAGCTTTTTATTGTATAAAAAGTTATTAATCA
>Ga0255765_1006142_pt1 | contig 11039 bp, 6 predicted proteins | sample 041ome_8_FD_179965 | JGI IMG/M metagenome (GOLD analysis project Ga0255765, IMG submission 179965) | Coastal salt marsh microbial communities from the Groves Creek Marsh, Skidaway Island, Georgia - 041407BS metaG (version 2) | ecosystem: Environmental > Aquatic > Marine > Intertidal zone > Salt... | reverse complement strand
CAGGGCCCTAACCGCCGCAACCCCCCCCTTTAGGGTAGGGGTTATGAGCGCTTTGTCTGGGGCTTGCCTCCCTTCAGTGCTTATCGGATACTAGCGGTAATAAAAATTGTTTGCCGCGCCCGGTGGGCGACGGATTCCCTCAGGAGTCGAGTATGTTAGCCAAGCCACACAGCAGGAAAAAAATCCTATCTTTTGCCGTTTCAGCTGCACTGGGCGTTGCGGGATCGAGCGTTTGGGCGCAGGAGCTCGAAGAGGAGCTTCTCGATTCGGCGACCGATGAGGAACGCGTCGAAGAGGTTGTTGTTACGGGTTCGCGGATTATCCGTGACGGATATTCCAGCGCCTCACCGATGGACGTTATTTCTGCCGATACGGCCGTGGTTCAAGGCATTGCCGACGTCGGATCGTTGCTACAAACCACGACGATTGCCTCTGGCTCCTCTCAGGTCACGACTGCCACCTCGAGTGCGTTTGTTCAGGAAGGCGGTATTGGCACTTCGACCATCTCCCTGCGGGGTTTGGGCGCGGGCAGAACGCTGGTCCTTTTAAACGGCCGGCGAATCGGTCCCGCCGGCGTGCGTGGACAGGTGTCTTCTTTCGACTTAAACCTGATGCCCATCGTAGCGGTAGATCGCATCGAGATTCTCAAGGATGGCGCCTCGACGGTCTATGGCTCCGATGCGGTCGCGGGTGTTGTGAACGTGATTACCCGCAAGGACGATGGCCTCAGCTTTGACGCCTACACTGCGCAACCGACTGATAACGGCGGTGCCGAAAACCGCCTGAGTCTGCGATGGGGTAGTTCCTTCGATAAAGGGCACTTCAGCATTATGGGCGACTTTATGCAGCGCAAGGAGTTGCAAAAAGGACACCGTGATTACTTCGATTGTGGAGAGCAGTACATTTTTGATCCCAGTTCCGGCGAACGCGCGGATTTGGTAGATCCACGCACGGGGTCTCCGCATTGTAACGACCTCAGATGGGGCCATATCTGGATTTATGATTACTCCGGGTTACCGGGCGGTACCAAGGCGCAGTTTGATTACGATGGTGATCTCGGTAACTACATACCGGGTTTCCAGGAGGCCTTCCCCGGCCAGATGACAGCACCTGCGGGTTGGTACCCCGTTGATTACAGCCCTGAAACGTCGGCAGTGACCAACGCGGATCACCCTTTTCAGGATGGTTCATCCTTGGTGCCGAAGAATGAGGTCTACACGTTATATGCAGACGGTTCCTACGAGCTCACCGACGACCTGACCATGTACGGTGAAGTGCTGATGAGCCGCCGCGAGACCTACGTTAACAGTTACCGGCAGTTTTGGACCTACGTTTACAACGGCAACTTCGATTTTTGGTATTTCTATGAGACGCCTTTAGCGGGCAGTGCGCTGTCAGAGGGATGGGAGGGCCAACAGTGGTTGAGCCCCACTCCGATTACGGATCACGCTGACGATTCGGTAGAAGTCAGTTACGCACGCGCCTTGCTGGGCTTCTCCGGTACCGTCGGGGATTATTCCTGGGACATCTCAGGTCAGTACTCGCGCTCGGATGGTGACTACATCTCCGACCAGATTTATGAGGATTCTATCCAATCGAGCTGGTTCCAATATGGTTCCTGCCAAGGGCAAACCACCTCCGTCAGGGGTGTTCAGTGTATGGATCCCAGGTGGCTCGACCCGGGTTTTAATAATGGCGAGCTGACCCCTGAAGAGAGAGCGTTCCTGTTCGGACGAGAGACCGGCAATACGGAATATACGCAATGGAGTATTGAGGGCACCGTTTCTGGTCCGCTATTTGATATGCCCGCGGGCGAGGTGTTGGGGGCCATCGGCTTCCAATACCGCGAAGACGAAATCAGGGACGTTCCGGGCGAGATCACCCTTGCAGCAAATGCCTGGGGCAACAGCGCGGCGGGTATCACCGAAGGCGATGACAACGTTACGGCAATCTTTGGAGAGATAGAGATCCCAGTGATTTCTGACGTGCCGCTCATTCACAGCCTGATGATCAATGCCTCAGCGCGCTACACCGATGTGGACTCCTATGGCAGTGACTCCACTTGGAAGATTGGCGCGAACTGGGAGATCACCGACACCGTCAGAATTAGGGCGAGTTCGGGAACTTCATTCCGAACTCCTGCGCTGTTTGAGCTGTATCTGGCAGATCAGACTTCGTTCACCGCACAAAGACGGGTTGACCCTTGTATTCGGTGGGGCACCAATCTGGCGGACGGCAGTATCTCCCAGCGACTGGCTGACAACTGTGCAGCGGATGGTATCGCACCCGACTTCCGAGGTGCGCCGATTAGCGCCACCATTGTTACCGGGGGAGGTAAAGGGATTCTCGAGGCCGAAACCTCGGAGGCCAATACCATCGGTATTGTCTGGCAGCCGTCGTTTGCCAATCTGAGTATTTCTGCAGACTTCTTCGATATTAAAATCGAGGATGAAGTGTCTCAGCTGGGTGCCGGGACCATTGTCTCTGCCTGCTACAACTCGGACTTCTTCCCCAATGATCCGTTGTGTGACTTGTTTGAACGACGAGCGCTGGATCAGGGTGTCGACAACATTCGCGACTCCTATATCAACGTTGCAGAGCAGCGGAATAGAGGCTGGGATCTCGCCGCTACCTGGGTGCTTGATACGGCCATCGGCGTTTTAACGCTGGAGACGCAGCACACCTTCCAAATTGAGGATACTGTCGCACTGTTCGCAGAGACAGCGCAGAACTTCAACGGAGAAATGGGTGAGCCAAAGTGGACCGGACGAGCGTCAGCCACATTGCAGTATGGCCCCTGGAGCGGTTCATGGGTGACGAACATGATCGGTGAGGCCAGCAATTACGACAGCTTCGGCGGTAACACGGCGACAGTCTATGGTAGGGAAGTGAGGGTCGTGCTGGATGCCGATGACGTCTTCTATCACAACGCGTCGGTCGCCTATAGCTTTGATAATGGCCTGAACCTGCGCGTAGGGGTATCCAACGTCTTTGATGAAGAGCCGCCGCGCCTGACGACCCTCAATCTGGGTGAAGTAAATACTCAGGGCAACTCGGCGTTCTACTCTCAATATGATTGGGAGGGAAGGACCATATTCGCGAATATTCGTTGGGATATGTAGCCATTGTGCTCAGACAAAAAAGGCCCTTCGGGGCCTTTTTTGTGGGACGGAGCGCGGACGCTCGGGACAGATCAACCTTTCTTCACTCTTGGCCCGCATAAATCAGTTGTAACTTTTCGGTGTCCAACACCTCGAGGTATCCGTAGCGCTGCCTGACCACGCCTTGTTCAGCCAATAACTTGATCGCCTCGTAAAAAGATTGACGAGAGCAATGGGCCATTCGCGCTAATTCTTGGGACGTGAGATGGACCTCGTGAGTCTGCCGTTTCACACCACTCATCTCAATGAGCATGAGCAGGAGGCCAGCGATACGGCGCGGCCGCTCCCGGACCAAGTTGTGTTGCTGCAAGTTAAGTGCAGCCCTGAAGCGGGTGGCCTCAATTTTGAGCACCACTGGGTAGAGGGCGGGGTGATCCTCAAGGAGTTTAAGCGCGACATGTCGGGGAATACCCAGAATGTGGCTGTCACCTGCGCCAACGAGGTTGCGTTCGGCAGGGGTGTCGTGAAATAGCGCGATCCAGCTTGATGTGCTGCCGGGGCCAAAGATTGCCAAGGTCATTTCTTCACCGTCTGTCGAGCGCGCTACCATGGCTATTTCGCCTGTAACGATCACCCAGAGATGGTGATGCGGGTCTCCCGCAGCCTGCATGACCCGCCGTTGGTCGAGGGCGTGCAAGCGACATTGGCCCAGCAGCGTTTGGCGTTCTGCTGTGCTCAACCGCTCGAAAACGGGTAGTTGACCCAGAAACTGTGTGAGTTCGCGTGTGGGAAGATCTTGCGCCATCTATGTTTGCCGGCCAATCGAAAGATTGTCACATTTTAGACATTTCCGGCTCATGGGTGCTGGTACATTGAAGAAAACGAGAGAAGCCGTATGACATCACAACCATTCAATCAAACTCGTCGGGTCACGCTCTTCAACGATTTGTCCGGTGAGTGCTTCGACGTGTTAGTGATTGGCGGCGGAATCACAGGCGCGGGCGTCGCAAGAGACGCGGCCATGCGGGGTCTCTCGGTCGCACTGATTGAGGCGCAGGATCTCGCCAGTGGAACGTCGAGTCGGAGTTCAAAAATGATTCACGGGGGCCTGCGCTATTTGGTATCAGGCGATGTGGCCGTGGTGAAGGAGTCCGCATCGGAGCGCAGTACATTGCATCGTATTGCACCGCACCTCGCGCAAAAAACGCCTTATGTCATACCAACCACTAACCTGCAGAGTAAGTTGATGCTGCGTGCCGCACTGTGGGCCTATGAGCGGCTCGGCGGTGTGGCGCGAGAGGACTACCACGAGGTTTGGTCGAGGGAGGAGCTTGCCCAAAGAGAACCGCTGATTGAGCGATCGCAGTTAAACGGCGCCGTGGTGTACCCGGAATTTCTGACTGATGACGCCCGATTGACTGTTGCCACTGTGCGTTCGGCGATTGATCACGGTGCCGTGGTCTCCACCTATCTGAGAGCCGTGAATATTCGCCGTGAAGGCGACTTTGTGGTCAACGCCGTGTCGACGCTGCCAGGGGATCAGCGTGAGGTAACGGTGAGGGCGCGGGCCGTTGTCAACGCCGCAGGGCCCTGGGTAGATCAGGTATGTGGACTAGAGGGGGATCAGCAAAACCGGTTGGCGCTCAGCCGAGGAGTTCACTTGGTCTTCGATCATGCTGATTTACCGGTACGCAACACGGTGGTCATGCGAACGCGTGATAGCCGTCGCATTTTTGCGGTGCCGCTGGGCCGCTACACGTATATCGGAACTACCGACGATTACCATCCTGAATTTGAATACTGGCCCCCGGTAACGGAGCAGGATGTGGATTATTTGTTGTCTTCAACCTGTCGTGTCATGCCAGAGGCAAACCTCTCTGCAGACCGCATTATCTCGGTGTGGTCGGGAATCCGACCGTTGGTGGGTGACGGCTCGGGGCGCGCTTCCAAAGAACTCTCGCGCAAGGATGAAGTATGGACTTCTTCGACAGGTCTACTTTCGGTGGGAGGCGGCAAGCTGTCAGCCTATCGGGCAATGGCCGAGCGTATCGTCGATACGCTGATCGAAAATCACGCTTTCACAGCGAAGCCGTGTTCAACCGGTGAGGTACCCCTGCCCGGCGGAGAGAGCATCATGCCGGCTGCGACGCTTGAAGGCCTGGACATGACGCAAGCAGAACGCTTAGCGCGACTGTACGGCACCGAGGCCCCGGAACTTGCCCGCCTCGCTGTGGAAAAAAGTCTGGTGGCGGCAGAGGCACGCCATGCCGTTTTGTGCGAGGGAGCTCAGCGCCTTGAGGACTACTGGGCGCGGCGTAGCAGTCGCGCCTGGTTCGACGAGGCGGCGGGTCTGTCTATCCTTCCCGAGGCCGCAGACGCGATGGCCGCATTGCTGGGTTGGGACGACGCGCGAAAAAATGCAGAAGTTAAAAACTGCGAGGAAATTGATAGCGCGAGTCGGGCGGGTTTTATGGCCGGCAGCAGTGAATGTGGAGATGCAGGTAATGCTAGAGCAGCTGGTTGAACTGGTTGGCGCTGATCAGGTCGCCCATGACGCTGCGGTCCTCGCGGGATACCGGTTTGATCGTTGGTGTCTAAAGCACTGGCAGGATTGGCGCGGCGAGGCCCTGAGTACGCCCGCCTGTGTGGTGCGTCCGCGACATACCGAAGACGTCCAAGCGGTGGTGCGTTTTGCTCAAGAGCGCGCCATTTCAATTGTACCTTGGGGGTTGGGCAGCGGTGTCTGCGGGGGTGTGGAACCGCAAGCCGATCAGATTCTGATCGATATGAGCGCGATGAATCAGGTAGTAGCCATCGATGAGGACAACCTGCTTCTGACAGTGGAGGCGGGCATTAATGGCCTGGTCGCGGAGGAGGCGGTGGCAGCCGTCGGGCTCACGATCGGACATTGGCCCCAATCGATCGGGATCAGCTCGGTGGGCGGCTGGATCTCCACCAGAGCCTCCGGACAGTTTTCAACGGCCTACGGCAATATTGAAGATATCGTGTACTCGCTGGAGATGGTGCTACCCAGTGGAGAACGGGTGACCTTGGGTAAGGCGCCGCGCGCGGCAGCGGGCCCTGACTTGCGGCATCTGGCACTCGGTGCAGAGGGGACACACGGGATCGTCACTCACGTCACGCTCTCGCTGCGCAGGCAGCCCGAGTGTCGACAATTCAGCGCTTGGTATGCCGCTGACATGGCGTCGGGCTTTCGCGCCCAGCGGGAGATCGTCCAGCAGGAATGGCGCCCTCCGGTGATGCGCCAGTACGATGCCTCTGAGGTTGCGCGATTGTTTCCCGACTATGTGCGTGGGGAAGACTGCCTGATTTTGCTGGTGCACGAAGGGCCGACGGCGCGGGTAGCGGCTGAACTCAGCGCTATAGAGGACGTTATGACATCGCTGGCGCTGGCACCCGCTGATCCGATGGCGGCGGAGGGCTGGATGAGCCACCGCAATAATGTACCCGAGTGGCGCGACTTGCTGGAGCAGGGGTTGATTGCGGATACCATCGAAGTCTCGGGTACCTGGACGCAGATCGACGCCATCTACGACACGGTGGTAGCGGCATTGAAGACAGTGCCCGACTGCGTCAACGCCTCGGCTCACAGCTCACACGTCTATCGCTCCGGCATTAATCTCTATTTTACCTTTGCCTGCATGCCAGAGGACGCGTCGGTGATGGGGGATCGGTATCTCGAGAGCTGGGATCGGGCTCTCACTGCAACGGCGCAAGCGGGGGGCGGGATCGCTCATCATCATGGCTCAGGTCGGTTGCGACGCGACTATCTGCATCACGATCTGGGTGCAGGGGGTATCGACCTGTTACGAATGCTCAAGCAGGCAATTGACCCCCAAGGGATCCTGAATCCGGGCAACCTCTTGCCCCCTACTGAGTAACGGTGCGGGCGGGGCCGTTGTGAACACTTCAGACATTAACAGTCCACCTCTGATTTTAGCGATCGATTTTGGCACGCAGAGTTGTCGCGCGCTGGCGTATAACGCGCGAGGTGCGTGTCTCGCGAAGAGTCAGGTGCCCGTCAGTCAGTATCAGCATCCCGAGCCGGGATGGACAGAACACGATGTCGAGGGTTTTTGGATTCTCCTGACCGAGAGTTGCCGAGGGTTATGGTCTACAGGTGTCTCACCGAATGACATTGGTGCTGTTGTTGTTACAACCCAGCGTGCTTCAGTCATTAATCTCGATGAGCACGGGCGGCCTCTGCGCCCGGCTATTATCTGGACGGATCAACGTCGGGCGCCGCCGCGCGGTCGGCTGCCTTGGCTGTGGCGAATCCTGTTCGGGCTGCTGCGTATCCGTCCGATTGTGGAGAACCTTGAGGCAGAGGCCGAAGCCAACTGGCTAGAACGGCATCAGCCCGAACTTCTGGCAAAAACCGCACACTTTCTGCTGCTGTCGGGCTACCTGAATTACCGGCTGACCGGAGAGTTCAAAGACAGCGTGGGTAGCCAGGTTGGGTATATACCCTTCGATTTCAAAAGGCAGGACTGGTGCGCAGATTCGGACTGGAAATGGCACAGCATGGCCATCAAACGCTACATGCTGCCAGAACTGCTTGCCGTGGGCGAAAAATTAGGTGCGATTACCCCAGATGCGGCCAGAGAGACGGGACTACCTGAAGGCGTGCCGGTGATCGCAGGGGCGGCAGACAAAGCCTGCGAGGTGCTGGGAGTAGGCGCATTGGATTCTGGTGTTGCCAGTGTCTCCTGTGGCACTACGGCCACTATCAATACCACGCGCTCCAAATACGTGGAGGTCGTTCCGTTTATGCCGGCCTATCCTGCAGCTATTCCCGGACACTTCAATACAGAGATTCAGGTCTTTCGTGGTTTCTGGATGGTCAGTTGGTTTTTGGAGCAGTTTGGTGAAGGCGAGCGCCGGCAAGCCGAGGCGCAGAATGCGGCGCCCGAGACATTGCTGGAGGCCTTACTCGAGCAAACTGAACCGGGTGCGGGAGGACTCGTTCTCCAGCCGTTCTGGAACCCCGTGCTCGGGGAAACAGGTCCCGAGGGTAGAGGCAGTATTGTGGGCTTCAAGGATTTTCATACCCGCGCACATGTTTACCGGGCGCTGATTGAAGGTCTTGCCTTTGCGCTGAGGTCGGGCAAGGAGCGCATTGAGCGACGAACGAAGACGCCGATTCATTGTATACGCGTATCGGGGGGGGGTGCTCAGAGCGACGCAGTAGTGCAAATTCTTGCCGACGTAATGAATTTGCCGATTGAGCGGTTTGAAGACTGCGAGGCCAGTGGTCGGGGTGCTGCGATGATTGGTGCTGCGGCGTTGGGTTATTACCCGTCGATCAGTGCGGCAGCGGAGGCCATGTTGACCGCTACAGCGCGCGTCGATCCTGATGCGACACAGACTGCCGGCTACGATGCAATCTATCGAAATAATTACAGCCCGCTGTACGGACGGCTTGAGTCGCTGTTTATGCGCCAAGCCTGAAGAGATCTCTGTGAAAGTGGATTGGCGGCTGGCGTGTCACGGCTCGAGCAAGCGATGATATGTGACTCCGTCATTCTGCGACCTAAGAATAGATGAGACGTTGCGGATCACTTGCCCTATGATCAATGTTAACTGTTTGGGGCCGAGCGTATTGTTCAATGAGTTTCCAAAAATTACTGATGACGGTTCTCCTGGGCGCGTTGCTTTGGGGCTGCGACAACTCCCCTGCGGTGGATAATTCGGCTTTGTCACCAGAGTCTGGGGTAAGTCTTGGCGGCGGTGGCCGCCCCAATGCCGCGCGATGGAGCCGCAGTGCGGTCTACGGCAGTAACGGTATGGCCGCTACCGCGCATCCGCTCGCCTCCCAGATCGCCGTCGACATCATGAAGAGCGGGGGTTCAGCGCTGGATGGCGCCATCGCCGCGAATGCTGCCTTAGGGCTTATGGAGCCGACGGGAAATGGGATTGGCGGTGACATATTTTTCATTATCTGGGATCCGGCTACAGAGCAACTGCATGGCTATAACGGCTCGGGGCGCGCGCCGTTGGGTCGCTCACTGCAGGATCTTAAAGCGCAGATAACAGCACTCCGCGAGCGCGGCGCCATGCCCGACAGTATGACCGGAATGCCTCATCGAGGGTCTCTGCCCGTAACCGTGCCTGGCACAGTTGACGGCTGGTTTGCAGCTCACGAACGTTTTGGGAAGTTGCCCATGAGCGAGCTACTGGCACCGGCCGTGCGCTATGCCCGAGAGGGTTTTCCCGTCACGCCCGTGATCGCGTATTACTTTGAGCGCAATCAGGCGGCTTTCGAGGCGCAACGGGGCTTGATTGAGGAACTCGATAACGCCAATGCCATCTGGTTTAAGGGGGGTATCCCGCCGCAGACAGGGCAGCGGCTACGCAATCCGGATCTCGCCAATACGCTGGAGATTATCGGTCGGGACGGCCGCGCGGCTTTCTACGAGGGTGCGCTTGCGCAGGCGATGGACGCTTACTTCAGGCGTATTGGTGCCGATATGCGCCTCGAGGATCTGGCCGCCCATCGGGGCGAATGGGTGCAGCCTGGCAGCGTTCATTATCATGGTTATGACGTCTACGAACTGCCGCCGAATGGCCAGGGTTACGCGGCGCTACAGATGCTCAATATTCTGAATCAGGTTGATTTGCGCAATTACGCCAGGGAGTCCGCCGAACTCTTCCATTATATGGTCGAAGCAAAACGGTTGGCGTTTGAGGATGTCGCGCGCTACTACGCGGATCCGGCTTTTGCAGCCGCGCCCCTATCCGCTTTGCTCTCCAACGAATACGCCCGCGAACGGTTTGCGCTCATCGATCCTAACAAAGCCACCCCGGAGTTTGGGCCGGGAGAACCCAAGTTGGAGGGAGAGGGTGACACCACTTATCTGACGGTGGCTGATGCCAGCGGCATGATGGTGTCGTTGATTCAATCGAATTATCGCGGCATGGGAACGGGTCTGGTGCCGGATGGTCTCGGCTTTATGCTGCAGAATCGGGGGGAGCTGTTCTCATTGGATGAGAGTCACCCCAATGTCTATGCGCCGGGCAAGCGACCCTTTCATACCATCATTCCTGCTTTTGTCATGAAAGACGGAGAACCTTTTATGAGTTTTGGGTTGATGGGTGGAGCCATGCAGCCGCAAGGTCATGTGCAGGTTCTGGTGAATATCATTGATTTTGGTATGGATGTGCAAACGGCGGGCGACGCGGCGCGCTTTAATCACGATGGTGGACGTCAACCCACGGGTGTGGATGAGGATTTGCTCGGTACGCTGCTGGTTGAGCCCGGCGTGCCGGCAGAGACAGTGACACGACTTCGAGAGATGGGGCACCGGGTCGAGGTGGATGCCTCAGGTGCCCCGTTCGGCGGTTATCAGGCCATTATGCGCTTGCCTGATGGCGTGTATGTGGGCGCAACCGAGATGCGCAAGGACGGCACGGTAGTTGCGTGGTAAACGTCCACGCTGTTTCAAATCACTCATCGCCATAGATCGCGACCGTCTTTTGCCCTCGCGCATTGATGCTGGCGCGGTACATGCCAGAGGTATTGAAAATCAACACCACCTCACCGGTGCTGTCCACAGCAATAACCCCGCCCTCGCCCCCAGCCTCGACCAGTTCGCCCTTTACCACTTGATCGGCGGCGTCCAAGAGAGTAGTGCCGCCAAACTGCATGCGCGCACAAATATCTCTGGCGACCGTATGGCGAATAAAATACTCGCCGTGCCCCGTCGCGGAGACGGCACAGCTCCGGTCATCAGCATAGGTCCCGGCGCCAATGATGGGTGAATCGCCGATGCGACCCCAGCGCTTGCCGGTCATACCGCCGGTGGAGGTGCCCGCGACCAGGTGGCCGGTAGCATCCATCACGACAACACCGACAGTGCCAAATTTGTGGTCGGCCTCTGGTTGCAGTCCAGCCTGCTCATTCGCTTTGAAGGCCTT
>Ga0255765_1006127_pt1 | contig 11053 bp, 10 predicted proteins | sample 041ome_8_FD_179965 | JGI IMG/M metagenome (GOLD analysis project Ga0255765, IMG submission 179965) | Coastal salt marsh microbial communities from the Groves Creek Marsh, Skidaway Island, Georgia - 041407BS metaG (version 2) | ecosystem: Environmental > Aquatic > Marine > Intertidal zone > Salt... | reverse complement strand
ACAACCTACTTTATTATGTGAAGCATCAATGTTAAATAAAGTATCAATCTTTCCAAAAAGTGGTGGAATTTTAGAATTTTTTCCAAAGAATTATCCTTTTGTATATAAGCAATTTGATTATGAAGATTTATTGGAAAAATTAAATTTATTAACCAATTCGGAATTAACATTAAAACAAGGAGAACAAAATAATTTATTTATATCTGAATATTTGGGTGATGATAAACAAATTTCAAAAATTAATGATATTTTAAATGACAACAAAATTTGAAAAAATTTCAGTCTTAATAAGTGTATATAATGGTGAAGCAACTATTAGCCAGTCCTTGGAAAGTATTTTAAATCAAACATATGAAAACTTTGAAATATTAGTCTTGGATGATGGCTCAACAGATAGAACTAGTGAATTAATAAACAATTATTCTAAAAATTATTCAAAATTAAAAATTTTTAAAAATGAGAAGAATATGGGTCTAACTTATTCACTCAATTATTTAATTACTAAATCAACGGGTAAATATTTAGCTAGACAGGATGCAGATGATATTAGTTACCAAGATAGGTTTGAAAAGCAAGTTTCAACAATTGTAGAAAACAATATAGATTTTTGTACTTCTAGGGCACATATAAAGGGAAGTAAAAGAAAAATTCCCGGCGTTTCCCATTTTTTACCCTATAAACATTTACTTAAGTTTAAAAATCCATTCATTCACGGTACATTAATGATAAGTAGAAAGGCAATGAATGAGATTGGCTTATATGATTCACGGTATAAATTTGCACAAGACTATAAATTATTTTTAGATTTAATACAGAAAGACTATAAGTATATGACATTAAAAGAACCTTTATATGAATTAAATATGAAGAATAACATATCTACAAAAAACAAAGATGAACAAAAATATTTTGCAAATTGTGTTAGAAAAGGTGTTAACCCATAATTTATGAAAGTTTATATAAATAAAGCTAAAGAGGAATGGATAGTTGATAGATTCAGGAATGAGTGGAACCAGTATAATAAAAGAACAAGAAAAACCACTTTTTTACTTAAAAACAATATTGTTTGGATTATTGCTCCTTGGACTTGGGCAAAGTTTTCAAAAAAAACTTTAATCAACAACAAAGTTTTATGTACTATCCATCACATTGATGAAAATAAATTTGGGGAAGCAGAACAAATTGATTTTTATAATAGAGATAAATATGTAGATAAATACCATGTAATCTCAGATCAAACTTTTGATAAACTCAACACTTTAACAAAAAAGCCCATCCAAAAAATACCATTTTGGGTGAATCAAAAAATTTGGTTTTACATAGAAGATAAGGCTTCGCTTAGAAAAAAATATGAAATAGATAACTCAGCATATCTTATAGGTTCTTTTCAAAGAGATACTGAAGGGCATGATCTTAAATCTCCAAAATTGTCTAAAGGTCCAGATAGGTTTATTCAGATAGTAAGGAATATGCATGAATCAAATAAAAATTTAATGGTTATTTTATCTGGCAAAAGAAGAAATTATGTAATAGAAGGTTTAAAAAAGTATGAAATACCATTTAGGTATTTCGAAATGACTAAATTTGAAGAACTTAATGAACTCTACAATATTCTTGATTTGTATATTGTTTCTTCACGTGTAGAAGGTGGTCCACAGGCTATTTTTGAGGCATCTTTAACAAAAACTCCAATTATTTCAACAAATGTTGGAATTGCTAATGAAATATTAAGTAAAGAATCTATATTTGATATGAAGAACATTTTAAAAGCCAAACCCAATATAGACGTTGCTTTTAAAAATGCATCCAAGTTTATGATTCCAAATGGATTTAATGAGTTTAATAAAATGATAAAAGATATTTATGAAAATTAGCATTGGAACAAGAATTAAAGACGGTCCTTGGGGCGGAGGTAATTTATTTGCAATTAATTTAAGAGATTTTTTAGAAAAGGCAGGGCACGAAGTTGTTTATGATTTAGAAGATGATGATATTGATATAATTTTAATTACGGAGCCAAGAAGAACATCAGAATCCTCAGCATTCACAAGCACGGAAGTAAAAAATTATTTAAGATATGTAAAATTTGATACATTAGTAGTCCATCGAATCAATGAATGTGATGAAAGAAAAAATACTAATTTTGTGAACAAATACTTAATTTATGCAAACAAAATAGCAGATACCACTGTTTTTGTCAGTACATGGCTTAAAGATCTGTATATTAGCCATGGATTGCCTTCAAAAAATTTATACGTTATTTTATCTGGTTCTGATAAAAAAATATTCAATTCTAAAAACTATATACCCTGGAATAGAAAAGAGAAAATAAAAATCGTTACTCACCACTGGGGCGATAATTGGAACAAAGGTTTTGATATCTATAGAAGACTAGATAATTTATTGTACGATAATGAATGGAAAGATAAGTTGGAATTTAATTATATTGGAAATATTCCCAAAAATTTTAAATTTCAAAATATGAATCATATCAATCCTAAATCTGGAAACGATTTATCTGCCGAACTTAAAAAAAACCATCTTTATATTACCGCCTCCCTTAACGAGCCATCAGGCAATCACCACATTGAAGCAGCACAATGCGGTTTGCCAGTTTTATATATTGAAAGTGGAGGAATTCCAGAATACTGTAATGAGTATGGTTTGAGTTTTAATAATGAAAATTTTGAGAGGATGCTTAATCAGATTATTGAGGACTATGATATTTATTTCAATAAGACTAAATCTTATAAATTTAATTCAGACATAATGTGTGGTGAATATCTTAAACTATTTGAACAAATGTTAAACACAAGAAATATATTGATTGACAAAAGAGAATTTTTTCAAAACGAAAATAGATTCTTAGATATTATTTTTCGAATCAGAAGAATAATTAAAAAATACTAAACTTGAGTAATATTAAGTAGTGATTATTTTAAATAAAACATTAACCAAATCTGTAGGCTATATTTCATTAGTCTTTATCTTCTTTTCAATGATATTTGCTCGTTCTTTTATTGGCCTGCAGTATGGCAATATACAACTTGGTAAGCTAATGATATTGGGTTCATTTGCAGCTTCTTTAATATTTTTTGTTTATTCTTTTTATGATTACAAGTTTTTTTACAAAGAAATATTACTGTCAAGAATTCATCAATTAATAATTTTATCTTTTGTGATATCACTTTTTTTGAATGATACTTCATTTGTATCTTCATATACTTATAAAGTTAGTTCATATATTTGGACTCTCTCATTTATTTTTCTTGGTAAATTAGTTTCAGAGCAAAAAATTTTTTCAAATAAGATTAAGTTACTAATGTTGTTAATCCTCCCGTTGAATTACCTATTTTCAACTGGTAGGTATCCAGATATTTTTATTTCTTTATTTAATAATTACTCCGATAAGTTTCAATTTTTAAAGGGCTCGGATATTTTGCTGGTTTATTTAGTTTCTGTAATACTTTCATATCAATATTTTGAAAAAAATAAATACAAAATTTCTTATTTATTTATTAGTACAGCATTAATGATTCCGCTTCTACTTTTTTTAAGTAGGGGAGCTTTTTTGCCTGCATTTGTTTTTTTTCTATGCGAATTAATTTTTTGGAAAAAAGAAATCTTCAAGAATTTTGCTTTTTCCAGCATCTTAACATTAGTTTGTATACCTATATTTTTAGCATCCACTTTGAATGTTTATGGTAATCTTACTTTTACCAAAGTTCAAGAGAGCATTGAAGGCCCTGAAGAAAATATAGTAATTGAAAACTTAACTTCTTTAATAAAAGACAAAAACACTCATAAAGTATTTCTATCATTTTATATTGTTGATGGAAGACTCTCTTCAGAAGATATAACAACTAGATGGAGATTAGATATTTGGCAGGATGTAATTGAAGACATGTACGAGGATAAATTATTTATTAGTGGTTATGGATATAGTGAAATTATTCCTGCAATGATTGATCCAAATGAGCCTGGTAGAACTGGGAGGGATGGAAAAAATGAAAATTTACATAACTACTTTGTTAATATCTTTGCAAGAGGAGGGATAATTCAATTCATTTTATTTCTTACATTCTTCTATTTGCTTATTACCTCAACAAAAAAAGATGTAAAAGTTTTTAGAATAACAATTTTCATAACTTGTGCTTTAATCACAGCTTCGTTTGATCCTTCTATGGAAGGAGTACAGTTCCCATTTATTTTTTATTTCTTTTTAGGTTACTTATTAAATGAAAATATTAATTTTTCGAAATATTTTCCAAATACCACTGATAAGTTTTAAACAAGCCTTCCTCTAAATCAAAAACAGGACTCCAACCAAGATTATTAACTTTTGTTGAATCAAGAAGTTTTCTTGGATTTCCATCAGGTTTAGAGCTATCAAAACTAATACTACCTTCATATCCAACAATTTTTTGGATTAAGTAAGATAAATCTTTAATTGAAATTTCTTTACCACTTCCTATATTTAAAATACTTTCGCTCCACTCCACATCAAGCAAGAATTCAATTGCATATGCTAAATCCTCTACATAAAGAAACTCTCTCAAGGGAGCTCCGGTTCCCCAAATTTGAAAATTTTCTAGATTGTTAATTTTTGCAATATGCATCCTGTGAATCAAACCAGGTATAACATGACTTTCATTTTCAGAAAATCTATCATTCGGACCATATAAGTTTGTAGGCATTAAATTTATTACAGAGTTACCATATTGCTTGTTTACAGCATCACCGATTTCAATTGAAGCGATTTTTGCCATGGCATAAGGCGAGTTTGTTGGTTCTAGTTTTCCACTCATAAAATAATCCTCTTTAATTGGATTCATAGCATTTAAGGGATAGATACAGCTACTGCCAAGGTTGATTATTTTTATATTATTTTTTTCAAGACAAGATTCATAAATATTCATATTTATCTTCAAATTTTCAATAATAAATTCAGTACGATAAGTATTGTTAGCCATAATTCCACCAACTTTAGCTGCAGACATAACAATTAAATCTGGATCTGAACTAGAAATTAAATCCTGAGTTTCTTTAAGAGAGAAAAGGTTAGTAGTTTCTCTAGTTGATTTAATTAGTTCCGAAACTTTTGGGGAAGTCTCTAATATTTTAGACACAGATGTTCCAACAAGACCATTACTGCCAACTACTAAAACCCTAATGTTGAACCATCCATTTCTTATATAATTTTAACTATATTTAGTTTTATTTAATTATTCAAAAAAGTATTTAAAAGCTATCTAGCAAAATAAAACTAATAACTGATTATATAATTAATTGGATGACTTTAAAATTAGCAAGCTATTTTCAAAAAGTTGAAGAAGATACTTTATCTTTTTTAGACAAATTAAAAAATGAAGAAAAGTTTACTTTTTTACCTGTTACGAATGGGATAACAAAAGAAGGGGAAGATTTAAAATTAGGCTTTTCTTGTTATGCATTAAAAATGAATTACATGCTTAATAATCCATTAAATGAAAGTTTTGGAATTTGGGGAGATTATATAAACTCATACCAAAATGAAGTAGGTGAATTTGTGGACTCATCATATGTTTATCATATGAAAAAAAATAAATTTGAGAGTTCAGTTAAGGACATTGCCAAATCAGTTTTTAATTTATTCGGCAATTCATATCAGACCAAAAAAACAGTACTAAATGACTCTATTAAGGCTGAAACAAAACAATCAATTTCAACATTACGAGAAATAGGCTTATCAAATAAAAATATATATACAGCTTTTCCCAAAGAAATAAATGAAATAGAAAAATATTTAAATTCTTTAAACTGGTCTAAACCATGGGCTTCGGGTGCACAATTTGCCGCATTGTCAGTTTTTGTAAGCACACAAATAAATGATAGAAACAAACAGGATAAGTTAAAACGTTTTTTGATTCAATTTTCAAATTCTATTAATGATAAATCTACTGGAACATATTTTATCGGAAATAAAAAAGATAGAGACGAACTGGTAAACGGTGCTATGAAAATTATTACGGGGTTAGACTGGTTAAATAGTGAAATAATTTATCCAAATGAATTAATTGATTTTTGTTTGAATAAAAAACCATCTCACGAAGGTTGCAATGTTGTTGACACGGTTTATGTACTTTGGAAGTGTACACAGCAAACTAAATATAGAAGAAATGAAATTATAAACTACTTATTAGAAATTATTGAAATTATTGACCTGCATAAATTTGAACTGAGTGGCTTCTCATATTATCTAAACAAAAGTCAAATATATTACTACGGATTAAATATCACAAAAGGTCATAATACTCCAGATATACATGGAACCTTGCTATTTCTTTGGTCGTTAACAATGATTAATGAAGTTTGCGAAATAGGTTTAGATTGGAAAACCCTTAGACCATGAATAAATTAGATACAATAACAAGTAAAAAATTTGTAGATATTTGTGACTTCGTATTTTCAGAAGTAATAACAGTTAAAGATTATTCAAACCTATCAAATAAAAAAGAATTAATAATTTTTGATAAAAATGAAGAAAATGTTTTATACCAAAAAAATAACTTAAATATTTCTGATAATTCTGTAATTTTTTGTACAAGCTTTATGGTTAATGATTTTTTTTCACTATTAAAAAAAATAAAGAATGTTAAAAACATTACTTTAATTACTCATCAAGGCGACAATTTAATAGACCAAAATATTTACAGAAAAAGACCTCAATCAATTAGTAGGTGGTTCTCAACAAATGTAGGGTTTGTTAATGAGAGTTTAATACCAATTCCAATTGGTATTTCAAATTACAATATGAAAAATTTAAATGAACTTCATTTTCAAAATCTAAAATCCGATTCATTTTTTAGAGACAAAGATAACTTTTTGTATATCAATTTTCAAAAAAATACAAATAATAAAGAAAGAGAGGGTATTTATGAAAATTTTAAATTTGAAAAATGGGCATATACCGAACAGCCTCATCAGACATTAATTAATTACAAAAGTACAATTCAAAACTCGTCTTTTATTCTTTCTCCGTGGGGAAATGGAATCGATACTCATAGAATTTGGGAAGCTTTATACCTTGGATCTATACCTATAACAAAATACCATCATTGCCTATCAACCTTAAGCGATTTACCTGTACTTTTTGTAAACAATTACTCTGAAATATCTGAAGACCTTCTAAATGAATATTTAATTAAAAATATCAATACTAAGTTTAATTTCGAAAAATTAGATTTTTCTTATTGGAAAAGCCAAATTTTATCTGGTAAAGACATGCTAAATACAAAAAGTTATTATGTAGCTAACAATAGAAGTATAAAACCTTATAAATTTAAAAAATTTATCGAGAGATACACAAAAATAATCATGTTTTTTTTAAAGAAGATAAAAAAAATAGTTAAATTACCTCTTTAAAAATTATTTTAGTTTTCTATTCTTAAAGAATATGAGTACAGCTTTATTAATTCTTGCATATAATGAAGAAAATAAAATCGAACAAGTTATTAATGATTTTAAAAGTATTTTTACTAAATTAATAGTAATTGATGACGCAAGTACCGACAGAACTCATGAAATACTCCAAAAATTATCTGTAAAAACTAACAATTTAGAAATTATTAAAAATAATAAAAATCAGGGAGCCGGAAAATCATTTGAAGTAGGAATTCATGCTTTTCTTAAATCTGATTATAAAAATCTTATAAAAATTGATGGTGATAATCAATTTAAATTTGAAGACGTATTAAAAATTAAAAATATTTTAGATCAAAATGAATTTGCATTTATAAAATGTGATCGGTTTTGGTCATCTGGTATAGAAGGAAATATCCCTAATATACGTTATTTAGGAAATTCCTTAGCATCATTACTTATTAAGCTTTCAACAGGAATATGGAATCTAAATGATCCTCTTAATGGTCTTTACGGGATGAATAGAGACTCTTTAAAAAACTTTCAATTACCCAAACTCTTTAATCGTTATGGATATCCATTTTTTGTTTCAAATTACTTTGCAAATTTAGGCTATTCAAATGGTTCAAAAATAGCCCAAATAAAAAATACAATAAAATATGGAGATGAAAAAAGTGACTTAAAAGCTTTTACGATGTTGTTCAAACTAACTTATTTTGTTATTCGAAATTTTTATACAGGAATAAAATTTAAATTAAGATATTCCAATCTTCAAACACCTGCTTTATTAGACATATTTGCAAATCTATTTTTATTTTTATCTAGTTTTTCAATTATAAGATTTCTCCAAATTAGATATTTTGGATCTTTGGGACCGCAAGGTAATTGGTTCATTTTGTTTATTATTTTTTTAATATTATTTTTTATGCTCCTAGTTTCATCTCGCAGCAGGTTAAATAAATTGTCAGAAACATTTTTTGAACAACTTAGTTTATAACATCCTTAATAATCTTTTGTTAAATTTATCTAAGTAATATTCTTTTTTGATGAGCTCGATTCCGTTTTTAGATATTTTTTCAAGCAAAGAAACATTAAAGTAGACTTTGTCAATATTTTCTATCCAACTATCTATAGAGTTGTCATTAATAAAAAAAATATTTTCTTTATTTTTATATTTACTACTATCCCAAAACCCTTCAGTCTTAGTAATCATTACAGGAGTCCCAGAACAAATTGACTGTAATGCAACACTTTGACCCGACGGCTGTATAGTCTCTTTAAGGGGTAGTATAGTTATTCTTGATTGACTATAAATTTTCTTAATTTCTAAATCAGATAAAGTGTTATCACCCCAAGAGCCTGATAAAAGCTGTACATTATCTGGAATTTTATTTTTACTTGACAACTGTGTTACAAAAATAAAATCAATTTGAGGAAATGATTTAGCTATTTCAATGACTTTGTCATAATCACGATTTCCATCATTGCCAATAAAAGCTATTTTATCCTTGAGTACAGACTTGCTTTCATCAGCCTCCCAAAACTTCTCATTTATGCAAAAAGGAAGAAAAAGAAACTTATCTGAATATTTGGGATATAAAGAAACTGCTTTGCTGCACTCCGGTTTTCCTAAAAATAAAAATTCATCGGTAATTTTTAAAAAAAGATTTAAAATCAATTTATCTAAAAGGTTATCATTTTTTTTATTCGCATTTGATAAAAGACCCATTACAACAACTAAAATTTTAGTTTTAGTAAAAACTTTAGATAATAAAATTATCGGCAAAGCAGAAATTGCAATTCTATCATTTGTTGCCATTATTACATCAGATTTATTTATTTGAACAAAATTTTTATAAGTTACTATATGGCTTAAATAAAAGGGTAAGTGGGTAATTTTTCTTAAAATTCTATCAAAAAAATTTAGAATCGGCTTTTTAAGGGTTGGGTCCATTTCAATAATTTTAGTTTCAGGATAAATCTCTTTTACATGATGATATCCGTAAAAAAACTCATCTGATGTATTAGTAGTTGATTGAAGTCTTTTTATTCTTCCCTCACCAAATAAATAAGTTATCTTTTTTTTGGAATTATTCATAAATCATGTAATCAACTTTAATTCTGTTGGAAGTCAACTTATTGAAATTTTCTTTATTTTTAATAAAATCACCAATATCTATATATTCTTTTATATTAAAAAAATTTACATTTATTTCTTCGTTAAGCATAGTTGGGTTTAAATGTTCATTAAGATAGTATTGGCTACAGAAAAAATTTTCAATTTTTTTTGAAAGCATTGCAGCAGAAACAACAAATGTTCCAACGCCTGAAGAAGCTAAATTTTGGGCATTGAGTAAAATATTTAAATCATCTTTGAAAGTACCAGTTAATATTTTTACTTTTTCATATTTTGCAAGAATATTTATAACAGGATTTGCATAATCTGATGTAACTATTATCACCTTTTCAAATTTTTCCATTAATTTTTCAAAATAACTAACTGGATTTTGAACATACATACTATGCCAATTGTTTTTAAAAATATCACCACTTCTAATGTGTATAACTAGTGTTTCCTTCCCTATCTGTACATTCTCATATATATGTAAATTAGGCTTAATAAATTTTTGAACTGTCTCATGTATATTGTTTATATAATACTCTTTATCATTTTCAGAAATTGGAAAGTCATTTTCAGCTTTATTTAGATAATCCTTTCTATCATAAAAATTTGTTACAGGTTTATCAAAATAAAAAAATCTATATCTTTTCTTTAAGAAAGATAATCTATCATTAAAAGAATTATTGATAACTTTAAAATCATTAATATATGGGTGGCCCTTTAGGTAAAAGTTATAATTGTTTAAATTACAATAAAGTATACCCAAAGCAATTTGTTGAATATTGTTACCGAATGATTCAAAGCCTCCCTTGAAATAGCTAATTTGATAGTTCTTGGTAAATATAAACTTGTTTATCTTAAAGTAAATTTTTGGAATATATTTATTTATAAAAGTCATATAAGAATATTTTATTAATTAAAAATATCTAAATTGTCTTATTCATTAATATTGTATATATATGAAAGCTTTAATAACAGGCATTACAGGACAAGATGGTTCTTATTTGGCAGAGCAGCTCTTAGAAAAAGGATATGAAGTCCACGGAACAGTAAGAAGGTCATCATCAATTAATACATCTAGAATAGACCACTTGATTTCAGAGTTTTCATCTTTATCTCAACTGCATTTACACTACTCAGATTTATTAGATCCAGGATCTATTTCAAATCTAATAATTAAGATACAACCTGACGAAGTTTATAACCTTGCTGCCCAATCTCACGTTGCAGTTTCATTTGAAAATCCTATATTTACTTCTCAAATTGGTACACTTGGGTCAGTTTCTTTATTAGAAGCTTTAAGGAACATTGATAAAGAAGTAAAATTTTATCAAGCATCATCATCTGAGATGTATGGAGGGTCAAAAAAAGAAAGTCTTAAAGAAGATTCTACTTTTGATCCTAAAAGCCCTTACGCTGTCTCGAAACTTTTTGCACATGAAATAACAAAAGTTTATAGAGAATCTTATGGCATATTTGCTGTTAATGGCTTACTTTTTAATCACGAGTCACCAAGAAGAGGAGAAACTT
>Ga0255765_1006115_pt1 | contig 11067 bp, 13 predicted proteins | sample 041ome_8_FD_179965 | JGI IMG/M metagenome (GOLD analysis project Ga0255765, IMG submission 179965) | Coastal salt marsh microbial communities from the Groves Creek Marsh, Skidaway Island, Georgia - 041407BS metaG (version 2) | ecosystem: Environmental > Aquatic > Marine > Intertidal zone > Salt... | reverse complement strand
ATTTTAAATCATATTGACTAAAGATAGTTTCTCTAATTTTCTTAAGTCTTTTTAAATAACTACTAATACAAAATTCTTCTTGCACCCATAAATTTTTAATTAGGAACTTAAGAACAATGAATAGTTAATAGGGCCAAAATGGACCCTTTAAAAATAGAATAATTTTTAACTTATTTTAATATTAATTCTGTTGTCATTTAATTCCTTAACTCCTTGGCAAAATCTACATTAAGTGCCTTTTTATTTTAAAAGGCACTTGCCTTTGCTTAAATTGAACAAGATGCAGTTCTCGATTGTGCAATACACCTTTCATGAAATATATCTAATTTAGTTACAAAAAAACGAGTGAGTGAAGAATTCCCATCCCTTCAACATGAAAGAGTTCTAAAAGGGAATACCATATAGTTTTTCTAAATAAATTAACGATTGATTGATATGAACTTTTGAATTAGGGCCCTTAAAATGAAGCATCTGTATATTTTTTGAAATTATACTTTGGAGAATGTCTATCGTTAAGGCTTCCCTTACTTCATGTTGGTATATATTAGGTTCAAGTGTGCCATATATTTCAGGATTATCTTTTGTATGTAAAAATAAGGCGTATTGGTCTCCGTACCATCTATGAAATCTTTCAGGAAGATTTTTGCATATATTTAATAAATTACGAAAAAACATTTGTTGATTGCCAATTGTAAAAATTCCACAGAATAAAAATGGCATGACATCATTTACTTTTTTATTTACAAACTCTTCATAGTATTCAGGATATGTATGATTTATTTGAAAATTTTGATGTCTTGGAGATAAAAAAATATTTTTTCCTTCATCTTTAGGGGTTTTTAATTGATTAACAAAAATAGTATCACAGTCACAAAAAAATGTATGATTAGTTTCTATTTCAAATTTTGAATAAGCTTCCAACCTTGCTAACATAATTTGGTTAGATAGCTCGTAACGTTTTATTATATTTATTCCATCAATTTTCTTGGTTTGAAGATTGGTAAGTTGAACTATATTTACGTTATTTCCCATTACTATCCTAATAGACCTTACTAAACTTTCGGGTATTTTAATTTCATCTCCAATCCAAAAAAAAGCAATTGTATTCATAAATTTTTTAATTCTAAAATAGAACCTTTTTATTTATGATAAAATAAAAATTTTCAAAGTATAGAAGATTAAATTAATTTAACATTTGATTAATCTTCATTTAATATGATTTTTATATGGTAGTCGAAACAGTTCACCCAAAAATGTTAAATCATTATAAGAGATTTCAGCATCTCAAGGATAAATATAATTATTCACCAGAACTCATTCTTGACATTGGAGCCTTAGATGGTAGGTGGACTGCCACAATCAATAAGATATTTACTAAATCTAAATTTATAATGATAGAACCTAATAAAGAAATGGAGCCTTATCTTGAAAAAATAGGCTCAGAGTTTCATATCAAATCTTTAAGCGATCAAAGTAAAATATGTAAATATTATAAACTACCTGGTCATGCAGGAAATAGTTTATACCAAGAAAAAGGGAATATAACAGAAGTATATGAAGAAATTCAAACTACAACATTAAATAAACTTTTTGATGAAAATCAAATATTTAATTTAATTAAACTCGACGTTCAAGGGTCTGAGCTAGATATTTTATTAGGCGGTCAAAACTTTTTGATAAATACTGACTTAATACTTATGGAGTGTTCTGTGATTGAGTATAATATTGGTGCCCCTTCTTTTTATGAGCAAATTAATTTCTTAAAGGAAAATAACTTTGATTTTTTCGATGTAGTTGATCTTTTATATGATAAAAATGAAAAATTAATTCAAATGGATATTTTATTTAAAAATAATAATTTTTCTTTTAAAAAATAATTCGAATAATTTAATGTTTAAAATTAATTAAAATGGGATGGGGCGATTACATAATGACTTCTGGCGTTGTACGCAGACTAAAAACACTTGAGCCAAATACTCAGATTATTATAAATGAACCGTATAATAATACTATTTTTTATAAAAATATTTTTTACCAAAATCCATATATAACAAATATCTGTGATCTAGATTTATCTAGGCCCTATAAAAAAATTGATAGATTGCTTACAGGCGATATAGATACAATTAACAATTGTATTAAATGGTACAAGGAGAGAGTTGCCGAATCAGGTAATTTTTATCCCACAGCAGAGGAAGTCTCAAATGGCAAAGAAGTTTTCAATAAAATTTATTCAAACTGGAAATTAATTAATAAAAAAAATCCAAAAGGGGTCATTTTTATATCAAATAATTTAAAGCTTGAAGTTAATATAAATGGAAAAATTATAAAAAATAATCGAGTATTAAATAAAGATTGGGGCACCAATAATTGGTCAAGACTTATTAAAATTTGTGCTCCTGATTATATAATGATCAACACATCAAGTGACAAAAATAATAATAAAGAATTAGAAGGTTTGTATTCAGTTATTTGCGATTTTAGAACAACATATTCAATTATGAGTCATTGTGACTATTTTCTTGGATCTGAAGGAGGACTTCACCATTTATGGGCTACAAATAAAAAACAAGGTGCTGTAATATTTGGACATTGGATTCCACCATATTTGACCGGATATCCATATCATATCAATATTTCGCCTAATGATGTAAGTCATTGTGGAAGACTAGATGAGTGTGAAGAATGTATAAACTATTTAAGAGATTTAAGTGTTGATTATATAAAGAGCTTAGTTGACAAAAATTTTAAATGATTTGATAAAAACAAATAATATTTAGAATAATTATTCTATAGACCCATATTTCTAAATTTCACTAACATAAAACCCCAGGTTATAATGATTGGGATGATAACCCAGAACTTTTTTTTTCTTGCTCCATATAATGTGATCAGTCCACATTTAGGGCATTTTAATTCGTCTACTGAAAACTTTTCTTTGCAATCAAAGCAATTGTAATTTAATTTATTTTTTCTAATTTCTCTCTCTAATATTGATATTTTAATTGAACTATAATACCCATAAAGAGCTATTAAAAGAATTATAAGGGCAATTATATTGGCGCTCATACTTTTTTATCTAATTATTCCCAATAAAATTAAAAAAATATCAAATTTTATCAAGCATCATCTTAATCAAAAAATCTTTCCATTGTTGATGATAATCACAAAAACGATAATTTTCAAACCACGGTCCACCCTCGGTATAATGTATTGCGCTTGGACTGCCATCTTTTGGTTCATTATACCACCCAACTAACCAGTTCCATTGATGTGGTATTGATCCTATGCAATCATCTGACAACCAACTAAAACGGTGTAAATACTTTCCAGTAGTGTCGGGATGGTTGATTAATTCTTTGGTTACTTTTTTATTTGAGGGGTGCGAACAGTTCCACAAAACTACCGAACTCCAATTTTTTCTGGGGTACAAACTCTGGATGCGCCCGTCCATTTTTTGGCCCTCTTTGGGATTATAATCATGCTTCACACACATTACTGCATACTTATCATCTGCAAAATCAAATAACTTGTTAACATCTTCTAAAAATAATAAATCACAATCACAGAACAACGCCCATCCATTAAAATCATTTAATTCAGGAATTAAAAACCTTGAAAAAGTAAATTCTGTGGACCCTAGTTTGTCCTCATCTCTCCAATAAAGATTTTTTTCTCTGAGCTCATTAAGTTTAAGCGGCTCTACAGAAATATTTTTTGATTTACTTTGAATACTAAACTTACTAACCTGATATGCTATATCTTCTCTAATATCATAACCTATATATACTTTCTTATCCATGACATACATTTATCAGACTTAATTCGTTAATCAATTTATTTCAACAAATTAACCATTAGCCCCAACCCTATAACTAAAAAGAAAAAAACTTGTATTCTTTTATATTCTTTTTTCAAAATTATAATTTCCTTTATTTAAGATGCATTTTACACCTATAAAAATTAAAAAAATGATTGATAAGATTTTTAGACCGTTAAATATCAAGATATTAAATTCTACGATTAATCCTATGCCCAAAACTGCTAATATTGAATAAACCGTAATTCCTATACTATGGCCTAGCGAAGTTAAAATACCCTTATATCTTCTTTTAAAAATAGCATTATTTATAAATGCCACCATACTACGCCTTGGTGACATGGATCCTAATAAGCAAACACAAACACTTGAGCAAATGTAATTAACATCATTTAGTCATAAGAAAAGTTTGCCGGAATTTCATTACTTTCGAAATCTTGGGCATTAATAGTTTTTATTAATTCGGGAGTTGCGTTCGTATAGATAGCTTTTTTGGTATATTCCCAAATAGGAAGGTCTTGATGACTGTTGCCTAAATAATCAAAATCATCAATTTTTAAATTTTTTTTTATAAATTTAACCTTATTCCTGCCTACCATATTAAAATTATCTCTTGTCCCAAAAGACGCTGAAAAAATATTTAAATACTCTCCCATTTGATCCACAAGTATTTGATGACTTCCTGATATTAAATAAACTACTCGATGACATTTTTTTTGCTCTCTAATAAAATCAAAAGCCGCTTTATTAAAAGTTAAATTTTTAAAAGGGATTTGAAAATTTTTTGAAATTTTATCTTTCAAATAGGGCTTTCCTTTGAATAAAAAAATCAATAAGTAAAATAAAGTTTTAAATAAACGATTTTTTAATGAGTGTGAAAAAGCTAAATTAGATAAATCTTCTTTTATTAATGTTCCATCTAAGTCGACAAATAAAAACTTATTATCATCCATGTTTTTTAAAATATGAAATGGTAATTGTGATTTTTTCTGGCGATATTTTTTCTTTTATATTTCCAATACAATCAGCTTTTATCTTACCACCTTTTTTAATTATCTCCCCATATATCAATAACTTTACATTGTGTATTTCTTTGTCCTTGAAGTTTTTTCTTCCTTGTTTTTCTTCGGGAAATTTTTGAAAAAAATCATTTATTATTTTAATTGAATATTTCTTTTGAAAAGAAATATTCTCATATCTTTTCATTCGAATAAATTTTTTTTTCGGGGGAGTGTTTTTAAAAATCTCGATCAATGTTTAAAGTGACGATCACTTAATTTAAAAAAATTTATTTTATTTTTTTTTACGTAAGCCTCGATTTTTTTATCATTTTGTGATCCCATAGGTGCAAAAATATCAATTTTCATTTTTTCTTTATTTATAAATTCTAAAGAGTCAGTAAATGGAAAAAAAGCATCAGAAAAGAGCGATAAGTTTTTTAATTTTTTATAATCATGTTTTTGCTTTAATTTATAAAAACAATTTTGAAGAGCATCTACTCTAGATGTCTGTCCTCCTGATTGTGATACCAAACTATCTTTGTCAAATAAAGCTATCGCGTTAGATTTAATATATTTAAGGATGTTTACAAAAAAATTTAGTTGGTCTTTATTTAATTTATTAGCTCCGTATATAGGTTTTATTTGAGATTTTTTGTTATTACTATCTTGTATAAGCGCTCCTGCAAATATAGATCTTTGTTCTGTTGTGTTTTTAAATTTTCTTACTTTTAATATTCTAAGATTTTTTTTTGTTTGTAATAATTTAATAACATCTTTTTCAAACCCAGGCGCCGCAATAACCTCATAAAAATTTTTTATTAGTAGCTTAGCTGTTTCTATTTTTATTTTTCGATTGAATGCAACTATCCCACCAAAGGCACTTAAGGGATCACTGGCTAGGGCTTTAAGATAACTATCTTGTTGTTTTTTCTTAATTGCGCCCCCACACGGGATATTGTGTTTGACAATAGTACAAATATTTTCTTTGGAAGAAGAATTGTAAGCAATATTAATTGCTGCATCCAAGTCTAGAAGGTTGTTATAACTGAGTCTCTTTTCTCCGCCTAATTGCATAAAACTCTTATCATTCAACAGCGCGACGGCTTTTTGTTGGGGGTTTTCTCCATAACGTAGTGGATATTCATTTGTTTTAATTCCTTGAAACCAGTTAGTTATTGCGATGTCATACTGGGTAATATGTTGTAATGCTTTTATCGCATATTTTTTCTTCTCAATTTGAGATCTTGGCAATTTGCGAATTAATTGTTTGTAATCAGTTGGGCTAACAACAGGTGTCGTTTTAGTATAGTTTTTAATTGCTGCCCTTATTAAACTGTGGCCTCCAATATCAATCATTTCGATAATTTCATCAGAATTTTGAGTCTTTTTAATTGTATCTTCAAAAGGATATAAATTGATGATTAGCATATCGAAATTAACAATTTTTTCAGATTTTAATTCTTGTTGGTGGCTTTGAGATGTAGTTCCTAAAAGTCCCCCAAAGATTTTGGGGTGAAGTGTTTTCACCCTACCTCCTAATATTTCTTTTTGTTTTGTGTATTTGGAAATTTCAATATGAGGAATATTGTTTTTTTTTAAAAAATCAGAGGTTCCACCCGTGGAGTATATTGTAAATCTTTTTTTAATTAAAAACTTTGAAATAATATCTAGATCTGTTTTGTCGTAAACTGAAATAATTACATTTTTAGTCATAAGTTAAAAAAATCATATAATTGATTAGACGCTTGAGATAAGTTTTCTTGGTTAAATAAAAAAGATCCAGCGACTAAAATATTAGCCCCAGCATCAACACATTTTTTTCCTGTTTCATAATTAACCCCACCATCAACTTCTAAATCAACATGAAGTTGATTATGGGAGATATACTTTCTTAATTGATTGATTTTTAATAATTGATCATCCATAAATTTTTGGCCACCAAATCCTGGCTCAACTGTCATGATAATAATTTGATCAATATCTTTTAGATAAGGTTTCAGATCTTCCCATGGAGTTGCTGGCTTGATAGCAATTCCACATTTAATATTATTTATTTTAATTTTAGAGATTAATTCATTTATGTTTTCATCTATTTCTAAATGAAAAGTAATTATATCTGAACCAGCTTTGATATAGTCATCAAGAAATTTTCCTACACGATTGATCATAAGATGCACATCAAAGATCTTCTTAGAGTAGTGACGAACATTTAAAATAAATTGTGGCCCGAAAGTTAAGTTAGGAACAAAATCCCCATCCATTACATCAAAATGAATATATTCTGCCTTAGACTGATCAATTAGTTTGATCGTGTCTTGCATTCTTGCAAATGAACCACCAAGGATGGAAGGTGATATTGTAATGCTCATTTTGTTTTTTCTAACACCGATACAAAAAAGATATCAGAGCCACCCAAATCTTTGAAGTTGAGCGGATTGATAAAATATCCATTCTGTCTTTTTATCATTTTATCAGATTGTAAATTAAGTGTACGCATATTCTTATGTTTTTGGACAATTTTATCAATGACGTTGATTGTCTCAAAGGGATGAAAAGAACACACAATATAAATAATTATCCCATGGTCCTCTAAAATTTGAATAGCTTTATCGAGCATTTGTAATTGAATTTTTTGGTTTTGTTTTAATTTTGATTGATTCATTTTTGAAGCGACATCAGGATTTCTTCGAAATGTTCCAAGAGCACTACATGGAGCATCTAAAAGAATAGAGGGAATGTTTTGATTAAATTTTGATTTCAAAAAATCTTTTTTTTGAATATTTAAATTTAAGCCCAATCTCTTCAGGTTTTGTTTAAATTTAATGATTTGAGTATTTGACTTGTCAATACAACTCACCTCATAACCCAAAGAGTGTAAGAGTATAGATTTACCCCCCGGTGCAGAACATATATCAAGTACTTTTTTTGATTTAAAAAATTGATGAGTGGCATGAATGACCTCATAATTTCCAATATCTTGAACAAAACAATTTTTGAGTAATTTAGATTTAAGGGAAAGGACTCTTTTTTCATAAATAGCTTCTTTATGATCGCTTAGGCTAATTTGATAATCCACAGGTTTTGTAAAAAAAGATTGGTGTAGATATTCTCTAATTTTATTACTAGAAAATATTTTATCTAAAACCTTTCTAAAATTATCTGGAAGATTTTTATCTAATGTTAAATTTTCTTTTTCTCGAAGAATATTTCTTAAAACGGCATTGATGAGTTTAGATTTATCAAATTGTTTTGAAAATTCTACGGCATCATGAACTATTGCATGCTGGGGTTTTTTGGAAAAAAAAATGAGCGCTAAATTTATTTTAAGAATAATTAAAATATTTTTTGGTGTGTCATCGCTTAGGTATTTTCTAAGTATAAGATGAAAATTTTGAAAATTTCGATAATATTCTTGGATTACTAAAAATAAAAATCCTCTTTTGACTGCATCAAATTTTTCAATTGTGTTATCAATACTTCCACCCTCATCAATACGCTTTATCGATTGATATAAATTTGTAATATCGGATTGATTAGATATTTTTAGACCCGTCTATTAAAGATTGTACCACTCCAGGATCAGCGAGAGTTGAGGTATCTCCTAACTGGTCTTCCTCTTGGGAGGCAATTTTGCGGAGAATTCTTCTCATTATTTTACCTGATCTAGTTTTGGGTAACCCTGGTGCAAATTGGATCTTGTCTGGCGTTGCTATGGGTCCAATTTTTTGACGTATCCATAAGGTAAGTTCTTTTTTCAGATCATCACTGACTTCAACGCCCGTATTGGTAGTAACGTAAGCATAAATTCCCTGACCTTTAATATCATGGGGGTATCCTACAACGGCTGCCTCGGAAACAAGTTTGTGCTCTACAAAAGCACTTTCTATTTCAGCAGTACCTAATAGATGTCCTGATACATTAATGCAATCATCAACGCGACCTGTGATCCAATAAAATCCGTCTTTGTCTCTTCGACAACCGTCGCCTGTAAAGTATTTTCCTTTAAACTGACTAAAATAGGTTTCAATAAATCTTTGATGATTTCCATAAACGGTTCTCATTTGACCAGGCCAACTATCGAGCATACATAGTTTGCCCTCACATTCTCCCTCTAATATATTTCCATGATCGTCGACAATTGCCGCTTCAATTCCAAAGTAGGGATGCGTTGCGCTTCCAGGTTTGAGTTTGGTGATCCCTGGTATGGGAGAGATTAAATGCCCCCCTGTTTCTGTTTGCCACCAAGTATCTACAACGGGACATTTGTTTTTACCAACGATATTGGAGTACCAATTCCAGGCCTCAGGGTTAATGGGCTCTCCCACAGTTCCCAAAATACGAAGAGAAGATAAATCACATTGAGTGACAAAATCATCTCCTTCTTTCATTAATGCGCGTATCGCTGTCGGGGCTGTATAGAAAATATTGACTTTGTGTTTATCACACACTTGCCAAAATCTAGAAAAATCAGGATAGTTAGGCACTCCTTCAAAAAGCAAGGTTTGAGCTCCGTTTGCAAGCGGACCATATAAAGAATATGAATGACCTGTGATCCAACCCGCATCAGCGGTACACCAGTAAACATCGCCAGGATGATAATCAAAAGAGTATTTGTGAGTAAAAGAGGCATAGACCAAATAACCTCCTGTTGTATGCAATACACCTTTTGGTTTTCCTGTAGAGCCGGAAGTGTATAAAATAAATAATGGATCTTCGGCGTTCATTGGCTCGCACGCACATTTATCATCAACTTCTTTTAATAACTCATCATAATAAAAATCATTTTTTTGATGGAGGTCGTCTTGAGTATTTGTATAGCGAACAACTAATGTTTTAATAGACTCATCGCAGTTTTCTAGGGCTGAATTAATATATTTTTTTAAAGGAATAGTTTTTCCACCTCGTAGCCCTTCATCAGCAGTAATAACAAATTGAGATTGACAATCTTGAATACGTCCCGCAATTGACTCAGGAGCAAAACCACCAAAGATTACTGAGTGAATAGCACCAATTCGAGTACACGCGAGCATCGCGAATGCCACCTCGGGGATCATCGTCAGATAAATAGTAACGCGATCACCTTTTTTCACTCCAAGTTTTTTGAGAACATTGGCAAACCGACTAACCTCACTTTGTAATTCTTTATAGGTATAGGTTTTGGACTGGCTAGGATCATCTCCCTCCCAAATGATGGCCGTATCATTAGGTCTTTGTTCGGCATGGCGATCCACGCAGTTATAACAAACGTTTAATTCGCCATCCTCAAACCACTTAATAGAAACATCTCCCTCATAGTTGGTATTTTTAACCTTAGTAAAATCCTTAGACCAGGTAACTTGTTCTTTGGCAATCTTTGACCAAAAATGTTCCTTATTCGCAAAAGACTCAGCATACATTTGATCGTATTGCTCTTGGGTAAGTAAGGGGTTATTTAAAGAAAAGTCTTTCATTTTTTCTCACTCATCTTAATCAATTTTTTCCATTGGTTCAATTTCACAGGCATGACACTTAAACGAGACTGTTTAACTAAGGCAAAATCATCGAAAAAAGGATCAGCTTTAATTTCAGCTAAGGTGACCTCTTTTAAATCTTTGACATATTTAACGTCGACCATTCCAAAAATGCATTTTTTATCGGTGTGATCAGGGTAGTACTCTCTAACGACAGTCATAATTCCTTTAATCGCTTTTTCAGAGACAGAGCTATAAAAAAAACACTCATCTCCTTTCTTCATTTGTTTCATGTAATTCGCTGCTTGATAATTTCGAACACCATCCCAATGCTCCACTTTTTTCTTTTTTTGTTGTTCCCATGACCAAGTCTCAGGTTCAGATTTCATTAACCAATAATTTTTAGAAGTTTTCATCAATAAGAGTATTAGGACTAGGTCTCACATTGTAATTATTAAATTTATTTTTACTAGATTTTAAAATTTCGATAGCATTCCAACCAATCATTGCCGCATTATCGGTGCAATAAGCCATGGGCACTTGATGATAAGCAAGGCCCCTATCTTCAATAAAGTTTTTTAAAAGCCCATTGATATATTGATTAGCGGCAACACCACCACAAATAGAAAAATCTTTAATTTTAATTTTCTTTTTTTCGAGCTCGGCAAAAGCATTATTGATTTTGTTTAAAAAAATTTCACCGACTGTAAATTGAAAAGAAGCAGAAAAATTTCTTAAAAACTTTTTTTGTAATTTATTTTTTTTAATGATTTGAATAGCAGAAGTTTTTAATCCA
>Ga0255765_1006113_pt1 | contig 11068 bp, 9 predicted proteins | sample 041ome_8_FD_179965 | JGI IMG/M metagenome (GOLD analysis project Ga0255765, IMG submission 179965) | Coastal salt marsh microbial communities from the Groves Creek Marsh, Skidaway Island, Georgia - 041407BS metaG (version 2) | ecosystem: Environmental > Aquatic > Marine > Intertidal zone > Salt... | reverse complement strand
AAATGAGAAAGCAAGCGTTTTTTTTGTGAGAGGGGGAAGAAGAGTTTCTGGCAGAAGGCAACCGAGAGACCAAAAAAAAAGGGAGAAAAAAAAAAGAAAGAAATCTGCCACCACCAGGCAAAAAAAAAGTGTAATCTTCTCTCGACGCTCTTCATTCATTATTGTTTAGAGAGAGAGAGAGAAGAGAGAGAACAAAAAACCATGATCGGCAACTACCTGAGCACGCTGCTCGTGTGCGTCTTCGCGTACCTGTACCCGCTGTTCTTGTGCTTCAAGGTAGTAAAAAGATTTCGTGTTTCGTTTTCTCTCTCCGTGTGTGATTTTTGTCCATTTTTTCGAAAAGTTTTGTTCCTCTTCTTTCCCCGCGAGACGCTGACTTCTTCTTCTTCTTCTTCTTCTTCTTCTCGAATACTAAACAAACAGGCGTTAGAGATGCACAAAAAGTCACCCGAAAAGCTCCGCGGATGGTGCATTTATTGGCTCGTCTTGGCCACGTTTACCGTGTTCGAGCGCATCACCGACGCGTTCCTCTTCTTCTTGCCGTTGTACCACGAGGCGAAAGTCGCGTTCGTGGTGTACTTGTGGCACCCGAAATCGCAAGGCGCGTTGTATATTTACGACAAGTTCGTCGCGCCGACGCTTTCGAAACACGAAGAATTAATCGATCGGAAAATTGAAGAGACGCAAGCGAAAGTTGGAGATGTATTTTTTACGTACTCGAAGATGGGGTACGCGTACGTGCAGAAGATGACGCTTCAGTTGTTGCAGAGTTTACCGACGGCGCAAGCGGCGATGCAGGCGCAGCAACAACAAGCGGGCGCGGGGGGAGCGAACGCGAGCGAACCGGTCAATCCAATCAAAAAGGAACCCGTGGCGACTGAAGCCAAGTGAGCGAGCGCGAACGATTGAGAGAGAGAGAGAGAGAAAGCTTCCACAAACGTCCCAAACGCTCTGAAAAAGAGACCAGGAGACGAGAGGAGGCTGGCGCGCGCTCGAGCGCTCGAGGTAGAGAGAGAGAACACGCGGGTGTACAACAACATGTTATTATCAGATAGATTACTTCAAAGAAGAAGAAGAAGAAGAAGAGGTGAGTTTTCTCTCCGAGGGGTTTTATCGTCACACGAGTTATTAGCTTCATACATAAATATATACATATGTCTACATACACGTACGTTAAAAGAGTACCGTCGTCGAATATCCGCGCGGCGTTTTGAAAATTCTTCTTCGAGGTTCGTACGTACGATTTCGCGGCACTTTGAAAAGACGGCTCTCGCTCTCTTCTTCTTCTTCTTCTTCTTCTTCTTCTTCTTCGCGCGGAAATATAATAACTCATTCTGAGAGAGAAAAGCAGAACAACTACTTCGTAACAATAATAACAAGATGGAATTACCGGACACGCACACCATCGAGCACGGACTTTCTTTCCACGTCCTTCTCTTGCTCCTCCAATTCCTCCCGTTAGTGACCGTCGTGGACACGAATCTCAACATCGTCCTCACGGCGACCTTGTGCGTCATCGCGGGATCGTACCGATCGATTCGACCGGTTCAAAAAGGCGAGACGGAAACGATGACGAAAGCGGACGCGCAAAAGTTCCCGCTGGTTGGATCGTGCGTGCTTTTTGGGATGTTTATTTTGTTCAAGTATTTACCGAAGGACATTCTGAATGGGTTGTTGACGGTGTATTTCGTGTTTTTAGGCGTGATGGCGATATGCGCGACGTTTACGCCAATGTTTGCGAAAATGATGCCGAAGAAAGTCGCGCTGAAGAGAATTTATTTTGGAACGATTCCGGAGATTAAGTATATCAACGAAGAAGGGCCGTACGAGGTGTCGTTTGATATCGCAGAGTTGACGACGGGCGCGGCGGCGATTGCGTTTTGTAAGTGGTATTACGACACGAAGCATTTCTTGGCGAATAACATGTTGGGTTTAAGCTTCGCATTGCAAGGGATTGAATTTTTAACGTTGGATTCGATTCAAATTGGAGTTATTTTGTTGGTTGGGTTGTTTTTCTACGACATCTTTTGGGTGTTCTTTACGCCGGTGATGGTCTCGGTGGCGAAATCCTTCGACGCGCCGATTAAGTTGTTGTTCCCGAGAGGACCGGTGAACGTGTTGGATACGAGCAAACGACCATTTTCCATGCTTGGGTTGGGAGATATCGTCATTCCTGGGCTTTACTTAGCCTTGATTTTGAGAATGGACATGCAACGCAAAGAAGCAGCCAGTCGACCGAGAACGAGGTCGAGAGCGAGAGAGTTGAAAAAGAAACCGCCGCCAATGTACTTTTGGGCAGTCGCGTTAGGGTACGCGTTCGGTTTAGTGACCACAATTGCGGTGATGAACATCTTCGAGGCCGCGCAGCCGGCGTTGTTGTACATCGTGCCCGGATTGTTGCTCACGACGTTCATCCGCGCCGTCTTCGCCGGGGAAGTCAGGAAGGTGTTTTACTTTGACGAAAAAATCGGGAGCGTGAGCGGAGAGATTGCGTCGCACGAAGATTAAAAATACATAAACTTTTGTCGCGAGTGTGTGTGTGTGTGTGTGAGAGAGAGAGAGAGAGAGAGAGAGATGAATCTATGTTTTCAAAAAAAGAAAGAGCTTGTTGTTATTGATCACACGCATCGTCCGTAAGTCACGCGCGACGCTTTGAAAGCGCTCTGAATTTAACTAACTTTTTTTCGAATTCGAATCTTCACATTTATTGCATACACGCACATATGCCGTTCCTAAACCCGCTCTCCGCGCTTCCTACCGCTGGAAACGGCGGGTTTGGTCAAAACTTCGCGCATAAATCCTCCAAGCGTTTAACTCGATTCCGCAAAGACTTGAGAACGATCGAAGAGAATGGAACTTGGGACGCGATACCGGCGCTCTTGTCTTTCCCGGACAGAGAGATATCGGTCGCGCTGCGAACGGTGTGCGGGTCGACTCTTCCGGCGAAAAGAGAAGATACGGACTACTCGGAGAAAGATTTAGAGTCGCGATTGAGCGCGGTGACGTACATTTTGGAGCACTGTTTACGGGAACTCGGGAGAGAGGAGAGGGAAGAGGTGATGATTTCAGGTGCCATTGCGTGTGCTTCTCGTGGGAGATTTTCGATTTTACGCGAGCTGATCGTCGACTCGCGAGGGAAAAATGTGAACGTTATAAACGGCATGGATCGACACGGATTCTCCGCGTTGCTCGCCGCGTGTTGCGGGGACTATTTTCCCGACGAGGATGAGAAAACTGTCGTCCTCGCGGAGTCAAACAGACGAAAATGTATAGAGATACTCCTAGACAACGGAGCGGATCCGGAGAACAGAGGAAACGGCGTGCACAAGAAAAATTGGACCGCGTTGATGGCGTTGGCAAAGAGAAGCGATTTGGAGAGCTTAAAATTAGTGTTTCAGAAGACGAACGAGAAAACACTGGACGTGAACAGGACATATTCGAACGGGAAAACCGCGCTGTTTGTCGCGTGCGAGTGGGGCGCGTCCATCGAGGTGATTAATTTGCTTTTAGAGAAAGGAGCGAAAAACATCCCGGCGACAAAGTTGAACACGGATTACTCGAGATTTATTCCCGCGATGACTCCGCTCGACAAAGCGATGGAGAATGGACACCACGAAGTAGTCTTCGCCTTGAACGAGTACAACGAAAAAAACGCAGGGTTATGGTTCAGCAGCGGTCATGAAGAAGAGGAAGACGCAAAAAAAGGTACCGAAGAAGAGGAGGTGATTCGAAACGAACGAGAAACGAGGATGGATTTCGATGAACTCGCCGTTCAAGGCGGCGAGAGCTGGTAGAGTACAAAATGTATTCGCAGTAGTAGTGCGCAACGTGTATTTATACCATAGTCAATTAGTTGCTAGAAAAGTGTATGTGTGAATTATAATAATGTACAACAGTGTTTAAAATTTACGCGCGCGCTCCTTTCAAAGCGCGCGCGAGACTATATAATACGAACCCGAGAGTTTTGACGCTTTATTTTTAAAGAACACCTTGGCCGAACCCATCCGGCGCGTCTTCTTCCACCTCGAAATCATCCTCGGTCCAGCACCTCGGCGCGACTCCCGTTCTCTCGTAAATCACTCTCTCCAACTTTCGGAAAAAGTGAGAATCGTCCAACAGCGGATTCCACCATCCGTTGATGATGCAATAGTGTCCCTCGAACGGCGACCGGTGGTGCGCGCCGTGGTCTTTCCTCGTCAACATCAAGTTCATGTCTTGCAACTTGGTCACAATTTTCGGCTGATCGCTCGGTTTCATGTGTGCCCACGCGTGCGTTTGTTGCGACAACACGACCAACGCCCAAAACGACCCGAAAAATAAATCGCTATCGCCGCTACCTTGCATATCGCTACCGCCAAACACCAACAGTTGCGGCACCGTGAAGAACAAAGGCGCGATGCACGTCTTGTGAATGTTGTTCGCCCACTGTCTCTTAGTAATCGTCCACGGCCATCGATGGTGCCCCTGAAACGCATCGATGACGTTACCCGCCACGGGCGTGTTCTTATCCCCGTAGTTATCCACCGACCAGTGAAATATCCCGGTGCCTAAATCCGCGAGCACGTAACTCGCGAACACCGTCGCGAACGCTCTCGCCGCCAATCCCACAACGTCGCCGTCCATCACGACCGCGTCCAAGTACAGACCTCGCATCGCCAACAACGAACACACCCCAAAATGTACCGCGCATTGTAATCGTTGCCCATCCGTCGAGACGAAATCTTTCGGATCTCTCAACATCTCCCCTCCCATGGAGGCCATTTTCTTCCTCAAACGCTCCGCTTCCATCTCCGCTTTGCTGACGGTAAAATCATCCCCATCGATGGAGCATCGAATGGACCCATCGTCAGAAGACGACGCGCTGCTCAACTCGACAAACTCGTCGAGGGAAGATCCCGGATCGACGACGGCGTTCAGTCGTCGACTGCTCTTCTTGGTGCCGCCGCTGCTTTTGGACCTCAAGTCGTCGAACCGTCGGGAAGAAGATGACGTCGCAGAACAACGTCTCTTCGCGGCCATCGTCGCGCCGCGACGGTTCGTCGAGTGAGAAGACGAGGAAGACGAACAACAACACGCGAGCGAGGAAGACATCGATACCGTTCTTCGAACAATCATTATTGCGTTTTTTTCTCTGCGTGTGTTTGTGTGTGTGTCGGCGAGAGCGAGAGCGTCTACAGTTTTGTGGATTACATCTATCCACAAAGTTTTTTTTGCCACGTGGGTACGTGGCTGAGAAGACGCGACCGCGCGCGTCGCGCGAGAAAACGAACCCGACGTCCACTAAAAGAAACGCAACAGATTGAGCTTACGATGTGTGCGCTCGTGAGAAAGAAGAGAGAGAGAGTTTACTACGTGTTTAATTGAGTCGCGCGAGCGGGAAGCGTTCGTTTTTATTACACACGCACACGCGCTCGTTATTTCTTTTCTAGTCTTCGTCCTCTTCTTCGCTCGCGTTCGCACCCTCTCCACTTCCTCCTCCGGACGCGAGCTTTTGCTCGCGACGTTCCTTCCTGTTCAACTTTTTCTTCGACGCCGCGTTGGCGCTCCCTGGTTCTATGATCCCTTCCGCGACTAACTTGTCTAAGTTGCTCACTTTCGGTTTCCTTCTCTTATTCGCCGCTTGGTTTAATTTTCCTTTGTTCGCCTCGATGATGCGTTCTTGTCGTTCCATTTCTTCTCGAGCGTCGGCTTCTTCTTTCCTGTCCATGGCTTCGCGCGCGGAGACGTACAGCGTCCCACCGGTGATTATTACGAGCAAGATAACCGCAACAGTAAACGCTATCGTAGAGCCGAGAGAGGCGGCTTGCACGCCGTCCTCGAACTCGTTCGCCGGGTCCGGCGACGGGTACCCGCTGAAGATTTTACCGACGTTGAACGGGTTCAACCCGGTCTTCTCGCTCGGATCTTCCGTCTCCACGAGCACAGTTTGTATGCCGTCTTCATCGATCGTCGTCGACGGCGCGTTCATGCTGGAAAACCCGCCGCCGAACGGCATCGCGCCGCCGCCTTTTTCTTCGGCTGCTGCTGCTGCCACTTCCGCGATGGCGTTGTGCACCGGTGGTGGTACGGGTAAAAACGCCGGCGCGTCGGCGCATAAAGACGCCGACGCGATGACAATCTTCGCTCTGCTCTTACTGTTCTTTCTAAACGTTGTGGTCGTCGTCGTCGTGGTCGTCGTCGTTGACATCATCATCATCATCATCATCATCTTATAATAAACTAATCGCCTCTGAATGAAGTTTAGATACGGGTGAGGAATGCGATTTAAAGCCAGAAGAGAAGACGTTTAAAGAGCGAACGATGAACGAGCGCACTCTTTGAGAACGAGAGAGAGAGAGAGAGAGAGACCCAACAAAAAACTTCTTTGGTTTTTGCGAGTTGTTGTTGTCTCGTTCGATGACAAAGGTGCGGTGGTTTTCTCGCGACTGGGCTTTCTTCTGAGCACATCTGAAGAGAGAGAAAAAACAAGTTTAGCAAGTTTAGGGTTTAGGGTTTAGCAGCCAGAAGCAGAAAGAAAAAAATACGCGCGCGCGTAAAGAAGAGAGAAAGCACGACGACGACGACGAAGAACGAGAAGCATCATGACGACGAAGAAGAAGAAGAAGAAGAAGAAGAGGAACGACTCTTCGCGCGAGACGGGAGAAGAAGAAGAAGAGGAACGGCGACTCTTCGCGCGCATCGACGAGGAAGAGTTGCTCGAAGAGAGCGACTCGGAGTTCAACTCCGAGAAGAACGACGACGTGCATTCGAGGTCGCCTTCGAAACGGAGGAGGTACTACTGGAAGAAGACGTCGTCGTCGTCGTCGCCCTCGTTTTTGATACCACCACCGATCGAAGAAGAGGATGGGTTTTTGGCGGTCGCCGGGGAAAGAAGCGAACAGACGACGTCTGGTTTCGTCTCGAGAGAAGAGAAAGCGGAGGTGACGAGCGACGGCGCGGCGAGAGGGAAAGCGGCGGCGCGTTCGCGCGACGATAACGACGACAACGATGACGATAACGACGACGACCCGGTGTACCGCTTGCTCCGAAACGCTCAGAGAGAGGACGAGGCGAGGGCGAAACGGTTCCAGGCAGTGCCGGAAGGATTTGACATTGCGCTCGTGAACGAGCGCGACGTGAGCGCGGACGCGAGATTGAAACAGTTGAACAAGCTGTTTCAGAGAGAAGACGAGAGAATTGGCGATATTTCGAGAGACGCGAAGGCGTGCTTCGGTTTAGTTTTACAAGAGGTGAGAACGAGAGAAGCGGTTGGGTACGCGTTATTTTACGACGCGAAAGTGCACGAGTGGGAAGCGACGAAGAAGTTGACAGTCGCGCCGCCGAGGTTGTCGCACTTGTTCATAAAACCGGAGTTTCGGAGAAGAGGATTTGGAACCGCGTTGGTGAATCGATGGATTAAAGAGTATGCTATCGATGCGAAAGCGTTTGCGGTGGATATGCCGAACGGTAAGATGTTGAAACTATTGAAGCACGCGAGGTGCGAGGTCGCGGTGGAAAAGTCTGGCTTCGAAGCGGGAACGATACACTTTCTGAATTTGCCGCTTTAAAGAGAAAACGAGCTCGGGATGCGGCACACGAAGAGAAGATTGAACGATACGATACGAAATGATACGATACTGAATGATACAATACTGCGCTACTTGATATATAACCATATACTTGTATGTACGTGAATGTTAGTCGTCCTCGCTTGGGGACGGTTTCGGTTTGCTCAACACGTTTGATCGCGGAAGCGCTTTCGCTTTCGCCGGTCTCACCTCAGAAGCCATCGTCGTCGCTTTATTACTCTCTCCCACAACAGAACCACCACCATTTTTGCTACTATTCTCGATCGTTTTATAAGCTCCCATAGCTTGCGCGACTAAACTTGCCGGATTTCCGACATCCGCAGGAATCAGCATCGTGTTGCCTTCCTTCGCGATTTGCGCGAACGCGTTCATGTACATCTCGGCAATCTTAAATCTCGCCGCCTCGTCGCCGCCAGTACCTAACAACGACCTCGAAACCTCTGTGATCCCCGCCGCCGTCGCTTTTGCTTTCGCCACGATCGCTTCCGCCTCACCAGTCGCTTCTAAAATCGTCTTTTCTTTCAAACCAGTCGCCACATTAATCGAAGCCTCTCTCTCCGCCTCGGATTCTAACACCGCCGCGCGCTTCCGTCGCTCACTTTCCGCTTGTAACTCCATCGCCGCTTGAATACCTCTTGGTGGCAGAATATCTCGAATCTCGTACCTCATGCACTTCAACCCCCAGTCTCCGGCGGCTTCGTTTATCGTTTTCACAATCGCCGCGTTCAAATGGTCTCTCTCTTCGAACAGCGTATCCAACGACATCTTCCCAATCTCTGACCTCATCGTCGTTTGCGCCAGCTGCGACAGCGCGTACACTGGATTCTCAACGCCATAGCTCGCATTAAACGGATCAACGACTTTGGCATACAAAACACCATCGATGGTAATCGCTACGTTATCTTTCGTGACCGCCGTTTGGTTATCCACCGGTATCGCTTCTTCTTTCAAGTGCCACACGTAGGCGATGGAATCTACCAATGGAATCAAAAGGTGAATTCCACTGCTCAAGGTTTTGTGATATTTACCGAATCGCTCAATCACCGCGACGGTTTTTTCCGGCACAATTCGAACGCCGTAATTGATTGGTTTCGGTCCGTACGCGAGATCAGCCAGAGATGACGCAGACGACGACGAAGGATTGGAAAGGAATTGGCGCTTTTGATGATGACGGTTGCCGCTGACGAAAGTTGAATTCCGCGTCGTCGTCGTCGTCGCGGTGAACGCAGAGATGGAGGCGAGCGCGTTTCCACCATCGCCACCAAAACCGAGGCTCGTTAACACCGATTTCCCTGCGGTTCCTCCTCCTTTCGAGGAAGAAGACGAGTGGAGGGAGAGCGCGCGGCGAAGCGCGTGTCGAGTGGTCATGTGTGTTTCTTTTTTTTTTACTTCTGAAGAAAACGCTTCAAATTACAGGTACAAAAAATAGTTTAGCGAGGCAAAGCTTTCGTCGTAGGCGCGGAAGAAACAAACATCGTCGTCGTCTTCTTCTCCTTTCTCTGATCGTCTAAGAATTGTCTGTCGTCTCCCGCGGCGATTTTTGTCGCGCCGCCGACGATTTTCGCTCGCTCGCGAGTAGGTATTCGCATGGACGCTTCCACGTCCTGCTTCGTCGCTTCTCTGCCGAGGAGGCGTTCCATGTCTTCGCGGCGCACGCCGTTTTCGAGGACGTCTCGAGTTTCGACGTTGGATTCGTGCAAGTCCCAGTGATGGCGGAGATGCGCGTCGCGGAGCGCGCACTTTTGAATTTGTTTGGCGAGTTGGAGCGAGTCGCGAGTTTTGGCGAGGATATTTTTCAGACGCGAGACGGGTTGGTTCTCGCATTCGTCGATGTAGACGCCGAGTTGAGAGAGGGAGAAGGAACGCAACGGGTTTCGATTGAATTGTTGATCAACGTTTCGCGCTCGAGATTTGCTGCCGTTATATGATGTTTTTTCCTCGTCGTTGTCGTCATCATTATCATCATCATCAATTTCGCTCTTCACTGGAGCGATGGAGCCGATGATTTTGATTTCACCTTCAGCTTTCGATATCATTTCCGACGTAGCGACGAGTTCGTCTTCCTCCGTATACTTACCCTGTTCTTTCAAATCTTCTAACGCGACGATAAATCCAGTCACCGCTTTTAGTTTGCCTTCCAAACCTGCAACTTTCTTATCGATATCTTGCACTACTTTCATCTGTCCGCTCACGTGATTGTTCGTCCCCATCCAGTGTCTCGTCTCTTCCTCGTACTCTTTCGCGATTTCCTCGCATCGTTCTTGACCTCTCTGATCGGCGCGGATTTTGTCCGGATTTTTACGATCGTAATCCTCATCGCGCTCGTTTTTCGTCTGTAAGTTCCAAATTTCAGGCGATTTACCAATCCTCGGCGTCTCTTCGTTTACGTTCGCGAACGGTTTCGCCGCCTCGGCGATTCGCGACGTCGTTATCGAAGCAGCCAAGGACATCTTGTCTATCGTGATTGCTCCGTCGCAAATTTCATACAAAGTATTCGCTTTACCAATCGTAAGTTTTTTGATGATCTTTGTCGTTCTCTCCTCGTCAACAATGTCGTCGTCGTCGTCGTTCTCATCGAAATGTCCAATCGGTTTAAACCTCACCTGCAACGCCACCCCGTGTTGCTTCAACGTCCCGAATTGTCTCGAAAAACTTTCCCCACCATCAAACGCGTCCGGCAGTTTTGGTTTAATCTCCGACTCGATTTGCACGCCGTTCGCGACGATAAAACGCAAAACAGAACTCGCTCTCACGACTGCCCTTCTTTCTTCTCCTTCATCGTTCTCTCTCTCCTCGAACGCGAGTTTCAAACGAACTCTCCGTCCGACGTGCGGTCCACACGTCGCTCGAATCTGCTCCGTTTTTTTCCTCTCGTTCGGAACGAACTTTGTCGCGTTCGCGTCGGTCGATATTTTCCTCCCGTCGTTTGAAAACGTGTCGATTTCTACGCGCACGGTCGCCATGTGTTTCGACGGCGACGGCGACGACGACGGACGACGACGCTCCGTTCTTCTCTCGAGTTAACTCGCGCGATGATGATATCGTGTGACAAGTGACAAATGACACATGCGCGAGGTGAGAAGAAGAAGCGTTTCTTTAGGGTTTAAGATTTTTTTTTTCATCTTAACAGTTTTTCTCCCCTTTTCCTACCCACAGAAAGGCGCCGGCCCATCGCACGACGGAATACTAATGGGTGCGCGTTCGTTATTCATGAAACGCGGTTCGGGTTCAACTCCTCCCGTTGTCGTCGACGTTCCGTCCGGCGGTGCTCGGGCAGAGCAATCGCAATCGCAATCGCAATCGCAATCGCAACAGCAACAACACTATGGCACCGTGGTGGCCGCGGCGGAGAACGAGGAAGAATTGATGGAGGAGCAATCGCTCGCTTCGAGTCAAAGGAGAAATCCAATCGCGAAAGCGATGGGCTCTTCGATTGGACTGTTAGCGTCGGTAGGGTTGTTGATATACGGATTTGGGATGGTTTTTGGGCACAGGGAGGC
>Ga0255765_1006112_pt1 | contig 11071 bp, 15 predicted proteins | sample 041ome_8_FD_179965 | JGI IMG/M metagenome (GOLD analysis project Ga0255765, IMG submission 179965) | Coastal salt marsh microbial communities from the Groves Creek Marsh, Skidaway Island, Georgia - 041407BS metaG (version 2) | ecosystem: Environmental > Aquatic > Marine > Intertidal zone > Salt... | reverse complement strand
CAGGAAGAAGAATTTTTTCAAGCGCTGATAGCCTACCAAAAATAAATAATGGTCTTGGGATTGCAATAGTATCTACTCCAAAGGGTGTAATGACAGATATTGATGCAAGAAAACAAAAAATTGGTGGAGAAATAATCTGTAAGGTATTTTAATGTCAAAAATTGGTAAAATAAATATTAGTATCCCAGAAAAAGTTAAAGTTGTTTTAGCTGGAAATATTTTAAATATTGAAGGCCCATTAGGAAAAAAATCTATTGGGATAGATTTAGAAATGTTTAATCTAGATATTAAAGATGGAAAAGAGATATCTATAAAACCAAAAAAAATTGACCAAAATACAAAAAGATTATGGGGCATGAATAGAAGTTTAATTAACAATGCTGTAATAGGTTCAAGTACTGGATATGAGAAAACTCTGGAATTGGTTGGAGTTGGATATAGAGCAGCTCTAAAAGGTAACCAACTGAACTTGCAACTAGGATATAGTCACGATATAGATTTTGATATTCCAGAAGGTGTAAAAATAGCTGTAGATAAACAAACTACTTTAAAGATTACTGGTTCAGACAAACAGTTAGTTGGATCAGTTGCATCTAAAATTAAAACTTTTAGAAAAATTGAACCGTATAAAGGTAAAGGCATTAGAGAAAAGGGTCAATTTGTTCTCAAAAAAGAAGGAAAGAAAAAATAATGAAACTAAACACTAATATTAGAAAAAGATTTAGAGTTAGCAACAAAGTAAAAAGAGTTGCTTCTAGTGATAGATTTCGATTAAGTATATTTAGATCTTCAAGCAATATATCTGCACAAATTATAGATGATTCAAAAAATATAACTTTAATATCTGCGTCCTCTGTTGAAAAGGATATTAAGACAGGAACAAAAGTTAGTAAAATTGAATTATCAAAAATTGTAGCTGAAAAATTAGCTAAAAAAGCTCAAGAAAAGAAAATTACAAAAATATTCTTTGATAGAGGAGTGTATAGGTATCATGGAAGAGTGAAAGCATTTGCCGAAGCACTTAGAGAAAATGGAATGGAATTTTAATTATGGAAAATATAAATAATAAAGATAAAAAAACTGACGATATTTTAGAAAAATTGGTCCACATAAACAGAATAACTAAAGTTGTTAAAGGTGGAAGAAGATTTGGTTTTTCTGCATTAGTTGTAGTTGGCAACCAAGCTGGAAAAATTGGTATCGCTCACGCAAAAGCAAAACAAGTTCCAGATGCAATTAAAAAAGCTAATGAAATGGCTAGAAGAAAATTAATTCATATTCCTTTAAGAGAAGGAAGAACAATTCACCATGATGTAAAAGCTAAAGATGGCTCTGGTAGAATAGTTTTAAGAGCAGCAAGTAAGGGGACCGGTATTATTGCGGGGGGACCTGTAAGAGCAGTTTGTGAAGTTCTTGGTGTAAAAGATATTGTTGCAAAGTCAATGGGTACATCAAATGCGCACAATGTAATTCGAGCGACAATGAAAGCTTTATTAAAACAAAATTCACCAAAACAAATATCAACAATTAGAAATAAAAAGATTTCTGAGATTATTGAAAAAAGAGGATAATGATTACATTAAATAATAGAGATAAGATTAATAAATCTAAAATGAGAGTTGGCAGAGGTATTGGCTCAGGTAAAGGCAAAACTTCTGGTAGAGGTGTAAAAGGTCAAAAATCTAGATCAGGAGTTGCAATTAAAAGTTTTGAAGGTGGTCAAATGCCATTATACCGAAGATTGCCAAAAAGAGGATTTAACCCAATTTCTAAACAGCACATTGCAATATTAAATTTAGAAAAAATTCAATCTTACATAGATAAAAAAAGCATTAATGTTTCAGATACAATTAATTCTGAACTACTTAAGAAAAATAAATTAATCAACAAAAGTTCCGATAAATTGAAAATTCTAGGAACTGGAGAAATAAAAGATAAAGTCAATATTGTAGCAGATTTAGCTTCTAAGTCAGCTATAGAGAAACTTGAAAAAATTGGTGGCTCTATACAATTAAAGAAATAATTGATTTATAATGAGTGCTTCTTCATCAGCAAATGATCTTAAAAATAGAATATTATTTACTATCTTCATATTAGCTGTTTATAGATTTGGTACATTTGTTCCATTACCTGGCATAGATCCAGAACAATTAAAAATTATGATGGACGGTAATCAAAAAGGATTACTTGGCATGTTCAATGTATTTGCTGGAGGCGCTGTAAGTAGAATGGCTATATTTGCTTTAGGGATCATGCCATATATATCCTCTTCTATCATTGTCCAGTTATTAACTGGTGTATCTGATTATTTTAAAAATTTAAAAGCTCAAGGAGAGACTGGAAGAGCTAAAATTACACAAATTACAAGATATGGAACTGTTTTATTGGCAACCATTCAAGGATATGGACTAGCAGTAGGATTAGAGTCATCGGCCGATTTAGTAATAAACCCTGGTATGTTTTTTAAGATTTCTACAGTCACAACTATTGTTGCTGGAACTCTTTTTTTAATGTGGTTAGGTGAACAAATTACTCAAAGAGGAATTGGAAATGGTATTTCTTTAATAATTTTTGCAGGTATTGTTGCTGAAATTCCAAGAGCCCTAGTAACTACTTTTGAATTAGGTAGAACAGGCGCCGTCTCTACTTTTATGATATTAGCAATTTTTGTTCTATTAATTTTAACAATTCTTTTCATTGTATTTATGGAAAGAGCTCTAAGAAAAATTCTTATAAATTATCCAAAAAGACAAATGGGTAATAAAATGTATGGTGGAGAGTCTTCACATCTTCCCTTAAAAATAAATCAAGCAGGAGTAATACCGGCAATTTTTGCATCAGCTTTATTATTGTTACCTGTAACTTTTTCAAACTTTAATTTTTCTGATAATGAGACTTTTTTAAATATAAGTTCATACTTTACTCAAGGACAACCTTTGTATATGTTACTATATGCATCTGGAATAATCTTTTTTACATTTTTTTATACATCAATAACATTTAACCCTACTGAGACTGCTGATAATTTAAGGAAATATGGTGGTTTTATTCCTGGAATAAGACCTGGAGAAAGCACTGCTTTGTACATAGAAAATATTTTAACAAAATTAACAACTATTGGTGCACTCTATTTAACCTTGGTTTGTCTAATGCCAGAATTTTTAATTGCAAACTATCCAATCCCATTTTATTTGGGAGGAACATCTATACTAATTGTAGTAGTTGTTGCTATAGATACCGTTACTCAAATTCAAACTAGATTAATGAGCTCTCAATACGAGCAATTAATAAAAAAAACAAAATTCGGTAAATAGTCGTGAATATAATTCTGTTTGGTCCCCCAGGTGCTGGTAAGGGAACCCAAGCTCAATTGATTGTTAAAAAACATAATTATTTTCAACTTTCAACTGGAGATTTACTTAGAAAAGAAACACAAAAAAAAAGTGATTTAGGGTTAAAGATTGAATCATTAATTTCAAAAGGGAATTTTGTATCTGATGAAATTGTAAATCAATTACTAAAAGAGTCTATTTCAAATCTTAAATATAGGGATAGAATAATTTTTGATGGCTATCCCAGAACTATCGATCAGGCAATTAATTTAGATAATCTTTTAAAAGAATTTAATCAAAAAGTTGAGATAGTCATAAGCCTATCTGTGCCTAGAGAAATAATAGAAAAAAGAATAATTGGTAGAGTTACCTGCGAAAAATGTAATCTTACATTAAATGAATTTTTTAACTCTAATGAAATTGAACTCCACCCTTGTGGAAACCAACATTTTATTAAAAGAAAAGATGATAATTTAACCACAATCATGTCTAGATATGATATTTATAAAAAAACAACCCAACCAGTCTTAGATTATCTATCCAAAAACCTAAGATTTTACGAAATAGATGGAACTCAAAAAATTGATGAAATAACCGCTAAAATTGATGGTATTCTAAATGTTTAATGCGTTGACATTAAAAGAACTTCTTATATAAAAGGCTAAAATTTATCACATATATATGGCTCGTATCGCAGGTATCAATATTCCACAAAATAAACTAGTTCATATTGGACTAACTTATATTTATGGAATTGGAAATAAATTTTCTCAACAAATTTGTTCATCACTTGAAATTCCAAAAGAAAAAAGAGTTAATGAGCTTACAGACGAAGAAATTTTAAAGATAAGAGAATATATTGATCAAAATTTTAAGGTAGAAGGTGATTTAAGAAGAGATTATTCTCTAAGCATTAAAAGATTAATTGATCTTGCTTGTTATCGAGGCACCAGACATAGAAAAAAATTACCTGTAAGAGGTCAAAGAACAAGATGTAATGCTAGAACAAGAAAAGGTAAAGCTATTGCAATTGCAGGAAAAAAATTAACACCACTTAAAAAATAATAATTATGGCTAAAGTTGAAAAGGTTGAAAATAAAGACCAAAAGGTAGAAAAATCTTCTAAAAAGGCTAATAAAAGTTCTTATTCAAAGAAGAAAAAAATAAAAAAAAATATTCTTAATGGGATTGCTTATGTGCAATCAACTTTTAATAATACTATAATTTCTATAGCAGATACTAATGGAAATGTAATTTCATGGGCTTCTGCTGGACAAAAAGGTTTTAAAGGTTCTCGAAAATCTACTCCGTACGCAGCTCAAATTGCAGCAGATTCTGCAGCATCAAAAGCATTAGAGTATGGTATGAAAACTTTATCTGTTGAAGTTAAAGGTCCAGGATCAGGACGAGAAACAGCATTACGAGCATTACAAGCAAGAGGTTTTAAAATTTTATCTATAAAGGATACTACACCAATGCCTCATAACGGAACTAGACCACCAAAAAAAAGGAGAGTTTAATGGAAACGGAAAATGTTAATATAAAAAATTGGAAATCATTAATTAAACCATCAAAATTAGATGTAAAAATTAGCGATGACTTAACTCATGCAACTATTGTAGCTGAGCCTTTAGAAAAGGGTTATGGTTTAACACTTGGAAATTCATTAAGAAGAATTTTACTATCTTCAATTAGAGGTGCGGCTGTAACTTCAATTCAAATTGATGGAGTTTTACATGAGTTCACATCAATTAAAGGAGTAAGAGAGGATGTTACTGATATAGTATTGAATGTTAAATCTTTAGCATTAAAAAGTTCTAGCGAAGGTACCAAAAAATTAATCTTAGACGCTAAAGGGCCTGGAGAAATAAAAGCTTCAGATATTACACCTGTAGCTGATGTTGAAATTTTAAATCCTGATTTAGTAATTTGTAATTTAGATGAAAATACTCATTTTCATATGGAGATGAATGTAAATACAGGAAAAGGTTATGTTCCAGCTGATCTAAACAAACCTGAGGAGCCACCATTAGGTCTCATAGCAATCGACAGCTTATATAGTCCAGTTAAAAAAGTTTCATATTCAGTTAGTACTGCTAGAGAGGGTAAAGCATTAGATTATGATAAATTAACAATGGAAGTTGAAACAAATGGCGCCATTTCTGCTGAAGATGCAGTAGCTTATTCAGCTAGAATTTTTCAGGATCAATTAAAAATGTTCATCAATTTTGATGAACCTGTAGAAGCTCCAGTAAAAGAAGTGTCTTCAGAGCCTGAATTTAATAAAAATTTATTAAGAAAAGTTGATGAATTAGAACTTTCAGTAAGATCTATGAATTGCCTTAAAAATGATAACATTATCTACATTGGTGATTTAGTACAAAAATCTGAGGGTGAGATGTTAAGAACTCCAAATTTTGGTCGAAAGTCTCTTAATGAAATAAAAGAAGTTTTAACTGGTATGTCGTTGTACTTAGGAATGGAAATTCCTAATTGGCCACCAGACAATATTGCAGAGATGTCTAAAAAATTAGAGGAAGCTATCTAATGAGACACGGAATGGCAAATAAGAAGTTAAACAGAACTTCAGAGCATAGAAAGGCTATGCTTAAGAATATGCTTAATTCATTAATCAAATATGAACAGATTAAAACAACTTTGCCAAAAGCTAAATTTTTAAAACCACAAGCTGATAAAATTATTACTTTAGGAAAAAAAGAAACTTTACACACTACAAAAATGTTAGTTTCACAACTTCAAGATATAAATTCTGCAAATAAAGTAAAAAAAACTCTTTCAAAGAGATATGAAAATAGAAAAGGTGGCTATACCAGAATCATCAAAGCTGGTTTTAGATATGGTGATAATGCCCCAATGGCAATTATTGAATTTGTAGATAGAGATGTTGAGGCGAAAAGAATTGATAAAAAGAAAAAAGAAACAAACAAAGAAACTACTCCTAAAGAAGAGAAAAAATTAGCTACTGCTTAATTTAGTATTTAAATTATTATCATGAAAAAGACTTATACCGTTGAATCAACGTTCAACGATATGCGCTTAGACCGATGGATTAGAAATGTTTTAGGAAATATTCCACAAGGTTTAATTGAAAAAAACCTTAGATCAGGAAAAATTAAACTCAATAAAAAAAAGATTAAAAGTTCAGTAAAAGTTAAAACTAATGATCAAATTGATCTATTTGATTTTGAGTTTAAAGAAACCATTTTACAAAAAAAAATTAAATTTGAACCGTCTCAAAATATAATAAAAGCAAATGAGGAATTAATAATAGATAATAATGATGATTTTATAGTCTTAAATAAAAGAGCTGGTATATCTGTACAAGGTGGAACCAAATCAAAAAAAAATTTGATTGATATTTTCAATAGAAGCGAAATTTTTAAAGATACCAAACCATTTTCAGTCCATAGATTAGACAAAGACACCTCTGGTGTATTTTTAATAGCTAAAAACCGTGAGACTGCTCAATTACTTACATCATTATTTAGACTTAGAAAAGTTCACAAAACCTACTTAGCTATTTGTCATGGAGAGTTAGATAAAGACAGCGGTGAATGGACAAATGATCTTGTAAGATACGATAATGGAAAGAAAATTGTTGAAAATGCAAAAACAACTTTCAAAGTAATTGACAAAAACTCAAATTCTACTTTAGTTGAAATGAAACCTATTACAGGTAGAAAACATCAATTAAGAAAACAATTATTTGAAATAGGGCATTCTATATATGGTGACCAAAAATATAGATCAATAAATTCTGAAAAAGGATTAAATAAAAATTTAATGTTACACTCTTATCAGATTAAATTTATGATTAATGATAAAAAATATACCTATACTGCTTTGCTTCCAGATTATTTTAAAAAACTTTTAACAACTAAAAGACTCAGTTTTTCAAATTAATTATAAAGTTTTCTATAATTTTTTGATCTAATCCGCTATAATTTTGATCAATAATCGATTTTAGATTGGTCACACCTTTATCTTTAATTCCACAAGGAATAATATTTTTATATTTATTTAGATCATTGTTAATATTGATAGAAAAACCATGATAAGCAATCCATTTGCTTACACGTATTCCTATTGCAGCAATTTTTTCAATTTTGTTGTTATTTTTAGTCCAAACCCCAACATTATTTCTGTCTGCAAAAGATTTAATGTTAAATTGATCTAATGTTTGGATTATAGTTTTTTCAATAATACAAACGAAATTTCTGATATCTTTTTTTTTATTTCTTAAATCAATAACAAAATAACAAATAAGTTGACCAGGACCATGATATGTAATTTTACCACCTCTATTTGTTTTAATAAGTTTGATAGATTTATTTAAAATTTCACTTTCTTTATATGATGACCCAGCAGTATAAATTTCATTATGTTGTAGAGTCCATATTAGCTCTCTATCTTTATTGTTAAAAACTAGACTCAACCGGCTTTCTAAATCCTTAATTGCATCTTCATAATTTACTGGTTTTATTGACTTTTTAATCTCAATATTCATTTAAAAATTGTAATCTATAAATTATGTATTAATAGTTGCGAACAAATAATAGGTAAATTTATGACTTTAATAAAGAAAATCAAAGATAAAAAAGTCAATTTTGAATTTAATAAAGAATATATAAAAGTTGTAACAGATAAAATTGCAAATAATGATGCTTTATTTATTACGAATTCTTTTAAAGAGATGCACCCTGCCGATGCTGCAGATATAATAGAGCATTTAAGTTTAAACGATAGAGAAAATTTAATTAAATTAAATGGTTTCAAAATTGACCCTGAGGTATTTATTGAATTAAATGAGTCAGTACAATCAGAAATCATCAAATATCTTTCGTCAGAATCTATAGTTAGAATTTTAAAAAATTTAGAGTCAGATGATGCTATTAAAATTTTAGAAAATGTTGAAGAAAAAGATAAAAATTCAATATTAAGTTCTCTCCCTCCTAAAGATCGCTTTGCATTGTTAGAGGGATTAAGCTATCCCGAGGATAGTGCTGCACGTATAATGCAGAGAGAATTTACTGCCATTCCTAGCAATTGGTCTGTTGGTCAAACTATTGATTATCTAAGAGAGAATAAAGAGCTACCTGAGGAATTTTTAGAAATTTTTATTGTTGATGAAGATTTTAAACCAATTGGTACCGTACCTTCTTCAAAAGTGTTGAGGACAGCAAGAGAAGCAAAAATGCTATCAATTATGTCAAGCTCACCTTTGTTAATACCAGTTGAAATGGATAGAGAAGAAGTTGGTCACTTATTTGAAAATTATAGTCTAAATTCTGCTTGCGTTGTAGATAAGACAAATAAGTTAGTCGGCATGATAACTTATGATGATGTTTTAACAGTATTAAAAGAAGAAGCTGAAGAAGACGCATTACGATTAGCTGGGGTAGGTGATGAAAACATTACTGATGGAGTAATAACTAAAACTAAACGAAGATTTAACTGGTTATTATTGAATTTATTTACAGCATTTTTGGCAACGTGGTGCATAAGTTTATTTGGAGCAACAATTGAACAGATGGTAGTGTTAGCTTTTTTAATGCCAATAGTTGCATCTATGGGTGGAAATGCAGGAATGCAAACATTAGCTGTTACTGTTAGGACACTAGCTACAAATGATTTAACTAAAAATAATTTTAACCAAAATATTTTAAAAGAATTCAATATTGGTGTCTTAAATGGAATTATTTTTGCAGTAATAAGTTCTTTAATTGTTCAATTATGGTTTAATGATATCCAACTTTCATTAATTATTTCAATTTCGATGGTGGTCACAATGATAGTTGCAGGTCTCTTCGGAATATTAGTTCCTGTAACTCTAAAAAAAATGAGTATTGATCCAGCTATTGCTTCTAGTGTTTTTGTAACAACGATTACTGATGTAATAGGTTTTGTGTCATTTTTAGGTGTAGGCGCTTATTTCTTTTAGATCTAAAAATTATCAATTAATCTAACATTTCCAATTTTATAAGCTACAAATAATCTAGAGTTCTTAATTGATGTAGCTAATTTTAAATTAAATATATTTCTTAACTCCAAATATTCAATCTGGATTTTAAATTCTTTATTTAAAAATTTTGATTTTTCTAGTATTAATTTTTTTATATTAATTTTGTTTTTTAAGTTGTTTTTAAAATTTTTTAAAATGAGAGCTATTTTTCCTCCAATTTCAAATTGCTTCTTCGTTAATAGTTGATTTCTTGTAGACATTGCTAAATGATTTTTTTCTCTAATTGTTTTACAACCAATTACTTTACAGTTATATTTTTTTTCAATAAATTTTTTAACTAAATAAAATTGTTGAAAATCTTTTTCTCCCATAAAAATTTTTTTAGGCTTAATTAATTTTGTTAATCTGTCCATAACATCTAAAACTCCTTCAAAATGACCCTTTCGATATTTTGCACATAAAATTTTTTCATTTTTTTTCAGTTTAATTTCTTTATCATTTTTTGAATGGTAAATATCTTTGTACGCTGGCAGGTAAAGAAAATTTATCTTTAATTTTTTTAAAATATTTAAATCTTTGTTTAAATTTCTTGGATATTTTTTAAAATCTTTTTTATCATTAAATTGTTTTGGATTAATAAATATACTTACAATTGTTTTACCAGATTGATTTAGAGAATTTTTTATAAGAGATAAATGGCCTTGGTGAAGACCTCCCATAGTGGGAACAAAATTTAAAACAGATATTCCCTTAAGTGCCTTATTTAACGCTTTATTATTATGTAAAATTTTCATTTGTTTTATAATATTTTATAAGTAAAAGATTTAAATGATTAAACAAGCAATTATTCCTTTGGCTGGTCTTGGTACAAGACTATTGCCTTTAACCAGTGTTTTCCCAAAAGAGCTTTTACCAATTAATGGAAAGCCAGGTATAGAATATATTTTAGATGAGTGCATTGATGCGGGTATAAAGGAAATTATCTTTATTATTTCTAAAAACAAAGAGCTAATTAAAAAATATTTTTACAATGATAAGTTTTATTTAAAAATAATTAAGAAGAAAAAAGATAAAAGAATTATTACAGAATACCAAAAAATTTTAAATTACAGAAAAAGAATTAGATTTGTGTATCAAAACAAGCCACTTGGAACTGGCGATGCTGTTTTAAAAACCTCAAGATTAATAAAAGATAAGCATTTTTTATTGTTATTGCCTGACGATTTAATTATCAAAAAGAATTGCTCTAGTGAGCTAATAAAAATTCACACTAAATTTAAATGTTCAGTTATGGCATCAATGAATGTTAAAAAAAATGATGTAACACGTTGGGGCATTTTTTCTTTATCCAAAAAAATTAATAATACCACTCATTTTATTGATGATGTTGTTGAAAAGCCTCTAATTAATAATGCTCCATCTAATAAAGCAGTAATTGGTAGATATATTTTACCAAAAAAAATTTTTAATTTATTAAGAAACCAAAAAGCTGGCATAGGTGGTGAGATCCATATTACTGATGCCATACAAAAATTAATAAAAAATAAAGAAAAGTTTATAGCTTATTCTTTTAAAGGCAATTATTTAGATTGTGGAACAATGAATGGATATATAAATTCATCTAAAGAGATAGGTAAATTATGAAACTCTGCATGATAGGGTCAGGATATGTTGGTTTGGTTAGTGGCGTATGTTTTTCAGACTTAGGTAATGATGTTATTTGTGTTGATAATGATAAAAAAAAAATTGAAGCTTT
>Ga0255765_1006105_pt1 | contig 11076 bp, 2 predicted proteins | sample 041ome_8_FD_179965 | JGI IMG/M metagenome (GOLD analysis project Ga0255765, IMG submission 179965) | Coastal salt marsh microbial communities from the Groves Creek Marsh, Skidaway Island, Georgia - 041407BS metaG (version 2) | ecosystem: Environmental > Aquatic > Marine > Intertidal zone > Salt... | reverse complement strand
TGCTATTAGGTTTGGTCGTGTATATTTCGCAGACATTCGTGCTGGTAAGGTCCTGGGTTTTGGTGCTTCTGGTATCGAGCCTATTAGCGAGAAGAACATGGACAGCTTCTTCAGTAAGAAGTTCGCAGATGCAACAAAGTACAGCTCGGCAGTAGATTTAAACTCTGGATTTGATCCAGACAATGACGAGTATATTATATCGATTAATGATATTTACAACAGTACGATTGTTGTTACACATTCTAGCGGATCTACTACAACTACATTGAGCAGTAACAGTAGTGGTGGTATCACAACCTCGCCAGTATACGGATCGGATTACTTTTCATACGAAAACACCAACATTGACTGGGAAGACGTATTTAGTCTTTATGAAGATGCTGGCAACGGTGTAATCTACATGGACCGTAACGATATAGGTAACACACAGCTTGATATAGCTTTGAGCGAAAGCGTTTCTGGAACACAAAGCATTGTTGCTACCACAACGCAAAACGATTTCATAGGGCTTGCAAGTATTGACCTGGCCACTGGTATAGTAACCTTAACCAACGGAGAAGGAACAACATTTAACACCTCTGGTACAACAAAACAATTCGAGGGCTTTACTGCTGCGTATGATGTTAAGTCTGCACAATGGGTTACGTTGTATTCTTTCATTCCAGAAAAAATGGGATTCATCAAGAACCAGTTCTTCACTTTCAAGGACGGTCGCATGTACACCCATGAAACAAACAACACACACAACAGCTTTTACGGCACAAGCTATTCAAGTAAGATCAGCGTGGTAAGCAACCAAAACCCATCTATGGTTAAAACGTATGAAACGATTAGCCTGGAAGGAAATGCTGCCTGGGATGCTACATTTAAAAACAGTGATCAAGAAAGCAGCATTACTGCTAGTTCTTTTGACGAGCGTGAGCGAAACTACTACGCACACATTGGTCGTGATACATTAGGTTCTACCGGACACATCGTAGGAATTGGCGAGGTAGAAAGCGTTACTGGAGATAAGATTGTACTAACGAGTCGCATCAGTAATGTTGCTATTCCTTACGAGTCTGATATCTTAAAAGTTAGCGGATCTACCCTGGTAGACACTAACCTAGATGTTAATGCGATTACTGGCAGAAAAGAAATCCAGGCAGATGCAACTGTCACTGGTGTTTCCGCTGGCGATGTATTGGTGTCAAGAAGCCAGTCTGCTATGGATGGTGATCCAATGCGTGACTACTACCTACAAATAGACCTGGAAAAAACCTCAAGCACTGCAATAGAACTGTATGCAGTAAATGCAAACTTTGACAAATCAAATCTACATGACCAACAAGGTCAATAAATACTTATTTTTGTAATTATGAGAGCCAATAAAAAAACTAAAAAAGTCCCAAAGGCCCAGGCTGGTATGTTGATCGGTGCTGGTTTGTCTGCTATCCCACAAGGTATCGCTGCTTATCAAGGATATAAGGCAGCTAATGCGGCTCGTGCTGAAGAAGCTTCAATTAAGGCTATGATGCCTTCACTGACTTCCCAGGAGGACTACTACAACTATTACCAAAAGCAAGCTCAATTACTCAATCAGTCTAAACTGCAAGAGCAGATGGATCGATCTGTATCCGCTGCTGCGAAAACCCTTTCAGACACTGGCTCTCGTGGAGTACTGGGTGGAGTTCAAGGAATGGTTGGTCAAGCTCAACAACAAAAAGCAGATATCACACAACAGCAAGGACAGCAACTGCTTGGTGCTTATGAGAAGATGATCCAGGCTAAAGGTGCTGATCGCAACTTACTTCTAGGTATGCAGCAAAATGCTCGTGCCGCAGCGACTGCTGGTCAAGCAACAATGCTCCAGGGACTCCAGGGTATTGGAGACGCTGCTTTATCCGCTGGTCTTGAAGCAGAGAAGCTTAAAGTTGGATACTACGATGGCCGAGAAACTGGAACTCAAGGCAGCAAAGAAAAGGGGGGTACTATTGAAAAAACCCCTGGTGAGTTCTCACACGAAAAGAACCCTATCGATGTAGTACAAGATGGAACCAAGATTGCAGAGATGACCGGAGGTGAATACATCTTCAATCCAAAGCAAATGGCTGCTATTAAGAAGCTTGTATCTGAAAATGACGGTAACAAGTTACATTCCTACATGAAAGGAATCATCAAGAAATTCGAGAAAAAGGCTAAATCATAATGGCAATATTTACTGAAAACATAGCACCAAAATCTGCTGCCTCTTCGATGATATCAAAGTTTGGCGATGATATGTCTAGAATGCAATATTATCGTCAGCAAGAGCTACAAAGGCAAGAAGCAAAGTCAGAGCGTGCAGCGGAATACCGTGGTGAGTCTATGGCTATGATCAATTCATTGCAAAACTTTAACGGCCTTTATGACGTTGCCCAGGGGATGTACAATACATACCTTGAATACGAGAATGCCGGTGACACGGAGAACGCTGCAATGGTAAGAAAACAGCTTGACATGACCTTGAAGGCCATGACTGGGTACACTTCTAGTTTTATCCAGCAACGTAACACCTTGTCTGATGATAAGGTACTTGCTGGTTTTGAGAATTCACATCAAGACTTGCAGTCCATTGCGGATGAATACCAAAGTCGTGGCTACAAATATATTGGCTTCCAAAACGGATCTCATATCGTAGAAGATGAAAACGGTCAGCAAATGACTGTAGAGCAGATTCCTGGACTTTCGGACGGCACAACATTCTTGAATGATAATCGTGTAATGGTTAAGGAAGATCTTCCTCCTGGATACGTTGACGTGTATCAGTATGCATCACAAAAAGCAAATGCTATGCTTACTTCAGATGTTATTGACGAGTACGGTCGTATTACTGACGAGGAATCTTTACGCAATAAACTAGCTGCTGACTTTGATGAAAAGACTATAATCAATGAAGGCCAGATCCTTAACATGATCTACCTAGATCAAAGAGAAAAAGGAAACATGAGTCGTTATGATGGTCAAAAGATATCCGAGCTGGCACAAGATTCATCATACGTTAACGGACTAAAACAACAGTTTGTAGACGATGCTCTTGATCAACTAAAATCTAGCATTGATGTTAAAGACACTCCGTCTCAAGCTTCCGCTAAAGAGAAAAGCCGTTTTATTCAAGAACTAGAAGTGCAAGATGGTGAGATTACTACTGCGAAGTCACCAATCCGTTTTGACATCCAAGTGCCTATAGAGGGTTCGGAAGAAATGAAAGGTAAGTCAATGTACATTCTAGGCATCAAGAAGAATGATAAAGGGCTACCAATTATTCAAAACTCTGTTATTACAGCGGAAGCCTCTTCTCCTGGATCAGCACCTTCGACAACTAAAATTGAAAACATTAAGTTGGTAAAAGGCAGTCAAGAGTGGAAAGGTTTGTCTGATTATTTTGGTGGTGAACAATACTTAATCCAGGCACTAAAGAGAATGGGTGTCGACATGGACAAGTATACAATGTAAGACTTGCTTTTTTTGGTATCTTTGCTTAACAAGCAAAATACCTTATGGACGATAAAGTTCTCAAGCTCATTGACCGAGCAATCAATGAAGGATTATCCTACGGAGAAGTAGAATCTATTATGGCGTTTAATGGCTACGATCAGTTGGCCATTGACCAAGCATTATCAGAGATTAAAAAAAAAAGACCGGAGTTCGTTTCGGATGTTCAGCTTCCTTCGGAGCAAACGGATTCTACGGCCTTCAATGTACCTTCAGACACGGTGTCAACAGCCGTTCAGTCTCCATTGGCATCTTCCGAGGAAGTATCTGATGATCCGCTTGCTAACTTTAAAGAAGACTACTACACAGATCGTGGTGGTCTAAATGCTTATGCAGATAAGCAAATTCAAACTGCTCAAAATCTAAACAAGACTTTTGGTGATGCCGATCCAGATCCTCTAAACTTTTTTGAGAAAGCATACCAAAGAGGACGAGGTATTATAGAAGGTGCTTCAACTCCAGCCGGCATGCTTGTTGCGTTCGAGTTTGGGAATATTGCTGAAGAAACAGAAAGATCACGACAACAAGACGAGTTTGATAATAACATAGAAGCTCAAAAAGAGCTTCGTGATTCTCGGATTCTTGCAAACGCAAAAATCAATGAACATTTTGGATTTGACTTTAATCTTTACGAGGAGAACGAGGATGGAGTACTTGTCGCTAATAAAGACAAGAGAGATAAGTTTAAGCAATACATAGAAGGTCTTAACAACGAGGGAGAGTATTTAAGAAATCAAATTGCTATTGAGGATGCGATTGTAAAAGACCAGGCAACGAATAATCTTGGTCCTTTTCAAAAATGGATGTTGGATCAAGCTTCTCCGGTAGGGCTATTTGATCCGACTAGATCAATATCGGGGCTATCATCCGCAGTCATTGAATCAATATTCCCGGAGTACGGAAAAAAAATTAATGCCCTAACGGAGTCTACCTCACTGTATACTGAAAACCTAGTAAACAATCTTATTGGTGTTGGTGCAGATTTAGTTGGTGCTGATGAGGCTACTGCTGGTAGAATTAAGCAGCGTGAGATGGAAAAGCGTGCTAGAATCAAACTAGATGCTGGTTTCGATCCACGAGATGAAAGAACATTTACTGATTACTTTGCTGAAGGAGAGACTGGAAAGGGATCTTTGTCTCTAGGTCTTACATTGGCCGAGCAGATTCCTCAAATAGCAGTTACCATAGTAGCACCGGAAATTGGTTTAGCTGCTGGTGCGGCAAGTGCTGGATCCGCTACATACATGGATCAAAGAAACAGACTGGACATGTCATCAACAGATAAGTTCTTCAGTGCTGTAACTTCTGCTGGTGCTGAATACTTATTTGAGAAGATTGCATTTGGCGATATAGCGGCAGCTCGTAGATCACTAGGCATAGACGATGCTATTGAGACAGCAACCAAAGTAGAGAAAGAGGCTGTAAGAAAGAATGTTGTCAATCAATTGCGTAAGGAAACCAAGTGGAGTCTTCCTAAAAGCATTGGTAAACAAGCTATCGAAGAAGGTGGCGAAGAAATTGCAGTTGAACTAACAAACTCTGCTCTAGCGTATCTAATCTCTGGAGAGATACCAGAGCCAAAAGAATTCGTTGAGTCTTTTATTGTTGGTGCAATCATGGGTGGTGGCACAACTGGTGGTCCAGCAATCCTTGCAAAAGGTCTAAACAGCATGGCTACTTTCAATCAAATGAAAGAGTTCAAGTCTGTAACTGACGAGATCAACAGCTTGAGAGAGCAACTAAAAACAAACATGAGTCCTTATGATCGCCAGGTAATCAATGAGCGATTAAAAGAGCTAGGCATTCGACAGTCAGAAATCACTGCTGTTTCTATGGACTTGTACGGTGCGATGCCTAAAGAAGCTCAAGCAGCAATGTTTGGTGTTCATAAAGACTTTACAGCAGCATATAAAGCATACGCTGAAACAACAAGCCCAGAGGCGAAGAAGTCTCACATGGACACAATGAAGCGTTTGTTGAAAGACAAATCTTTAATTGAACAAGAGTACGGTGCTAATGCACGTTTAGCGATTTTGTCAGACCCAAAGAAGGCTGGGATTAAAGCAGAGTACAACGAGAAGTTTGAAGATTCAACAGAATTTGAAGGGAAGATTGAAGCTGGTAATGGCATCAGCACTCAATCTGCTCGTGCCTTAAATAATATCTTTGGTGCAATTCGTGGCAAGAAGAAAGTTCGTGTACACAACAATGTTCGTTCGCTATTGAATGCAAACAAAGATGCTAGAGCCTTGGCTATGCAAGGCGGATCATCACCTGGATACTACGATAAAGCTACCGACACTATTCATGTACTGTCTCCGGAAGCATTCCGTGCATATAACCAGCACAGAGAAAAGCTTGGAAAGCCAACTCAAGATATTGCAAAGGTTTACCAACACGAGGTAATTCATCCGATCCTCCAGGAAATGATGGATTCAGATCCAGAAACTCAATCACGCCTATACAGAGAAATCGAAGCATTAAGAGGTAAGGATAGTGTTGCTGACGAAGCGTTTGCATTTGGAGAGAAGTACGCAAAACGTGGTGAAGGAGTACAACAGAATGAGGTAGTAACAGAGTTCCTAGCATTGATGTCTCGCAAGATCAATCTAGAGAGAATGTCTCGTGAAAACCCAGGTTTGCTACAACGCATCAAAGATATGTTCAACGACATGTTGTTGCGTGCTGGTGTGTCTGTTAAGATCAACTCCAACGATGAGTTGATGTCTGTTGCAGAGAACCTGGCTAACGCTATGCGTATGGGTTCTGCCGTGGTTGTTGATAGTGAAAAGAAAGCAGCACCGAAAAAGAAAAAGTCTAAAGCTCCGGCTACGACTGTTGATTCTAACCTTGCTCCGGCTATGACTTCAGAGACAGTGGATGATGGAATTCAACTCACCATTGATGATGTGATGTTCACGCTGTTTAATGATTCTTATGAAGATGCGGATCGTATTTCTGAACTAGAGCAATTGGTTAAGGATGTATTTGGAAGTGATGAAAGAGTTGTTGATATAGTCCGAAAAACAATTGACGGTAGCGAAGTAAACGGTGAAAGTAAAATAATAGACCCAATTCGCTTTGTTGACGTTGGAGATGCTATAGATATTAAGGAGACTATAGAAACTCAATTAGAGTATACTGTAAATATTTTTAATCAACTACCCGATGTTTTTGATGAGCCAGTTAGCGATGAATTCGTAAATGCTATTCAGATTTTTTACGAAACAATAGAATCACAAATAATATTAAACCAGGGCTTTATGAGTTCCTTGGTTTATGATACAACTTCTTTATCTTTTGCCCTTCGTGATTTTTATTCTTACAGTGAAAACGCATTAGGTATTGATTTTGAGTATGCTGATGATGTTGATTATCATCCACCAAGTGATTCTGAAGGTTACCTCGGAATGTTACCAAAGCTTGTCGATGTATATGGAAGCGTAATAAACGAAGTGTGTTACGAAGACATTGCAAATTTACCGAAGATTGAACTTGAAAGTAATTTAATGAGTCAAAATGGGGTCTTGGGTAAGGCTCGATTATTAATTGATGAGTTAACAAAGGCGATAGATTTAAAGCTTACAATACCTCAAACCTCCCAATCAACAGATCAGGTTACATTTGAAGAAGTGGTATCAGAAATTAAGGAGGTTATTAACCCCTTGTTAAACGAGATAACCGATAGTGAGTCAACTGTTGAGTCTTTCAATGATGCTATTGATATTATTGAAATAATGGTTCGATCCATGGTTAGCGGTAGAATGGATAAAATTTATCAAATACCGTCCTTTCTAAACCATTTAACCTACTTTGGAGATGGCAATGTTAGCTTTATAAACAAAGATACAAGGACTAGCCGAAGCCTTTTAAATTTAAATGATTTAGCTAACAATCTTAATAAAACACAAAAAGCTTTAGAGGGAGTTGATATAGCATCTATTCGTCATACTCAAACTAGTGATTTAAAAAATGCTAATGTTTTTCAAAAGGCGTTATTCACTGCTTTAACCGAACTAAAAACAGAGGGGGCATTTGAAGGGCTTGTAGGCGTACGTTCTTTGGCTACTGATTTCTTTGCGTTAAATCCTCGTGAGAGTGCCGGGCTAAAGACAGTATCTCTTTTACCTCCTACCCATGATATGTTTAGTGATGAGTTCAACTTAAACTCTTCCCTTGTGGAGTCATTAAACCCTGATAATACTAAAATGACCAAAGCTACTCCTGATCAATGGATGGCTTATTTTAGTAAAAATAAATCTTCTTCCCAAGAAGCGGAGTTTTTAAATCTTCGTGCCTGGTTAGATAATCGTTATAGAGAAACTGGAAGAACTATACCTTTGGCTGAAGTTCAGCAATATGTAAAAGACAATTTAGTTTCTCCGAAAGTATTTACTCCGGCTGGTCACTATATGTGGTCTAAAGCAAACTACAACCCAAACACTGGTGAATTATCTGTACCAGTGAAATCATATTTAGATGAAGTTATTAAAGTAGCACCTGGGGCTACAGAAGAAACGGAAGAATCCGAAACCCTTGATTATCTATCAAGAGCAGAAGCTAATAATATTTTTACAGCTTGGCTAGAAGATAATAACGGCAATCCTTTTAATGAGACGATAGCAAGGGCAGCAGTAATGAGACAGCATTTTGACCCATTCGTTGCAGATGATGGCTCGTTTGATAACGACAATGGAATATTCTTTAATAGCGACGATTTTACTGGTGTTGAATTTTCTAATGTTACTATCGAAGAAGACAATTTTGGTGAGCTGTTTGTAAGGGTAGAGTATGATGCGGTAATAGATTTGTTTGATGGTACTAACGCTCCAACGCAAAAAGAATTTCAAGGTTATATTGATTTTTCATTTGTTGATTTTGCAGACTTTCTGCAAGATGCTGTTGAAAATGAGTACGGTCCAACATCAACGGTTTCCTATTCGCCAATAAGAGGTGTCTTTAGTTACAGCACCGAAAACGGTATGTCTGCTACTTCAGCTAGTCTTTATCAGCAGCCAGTTGCTCTAAATCAACCAGCAGCCCCAACACAAGAAGCTATAAATTCTTTAGAGGATTCAAATAGTGAATTACGTTCGTTTATGGCAGAGATGGGATCTATTCAGAATAGGTTTCTTGCTCTAAACCTATTACAAGATGCGGGCTATGACACAGAAAGCTTTGATCTAGATAGTGTTGAAATCAGATACGAGGTTCTTTATGACAATGAACTTGAAGACTTTGTAATTAAGACTTATGTAAGTGGTGATCTGATGTCTGAAGATTTAAGAGATCTTCAAGAGGTTCGTATAGAGCCTGGGCATGATTTTGATGGTTTCGCTGGTCAATTACAAACTGCAATTAGAGATGTAGATAGTTCAGCAAACGTGTATTGGGATTCTATAGCTGGAACATTCTCTTACGAGAGTGAGATAAGTGGAGTATCAGAAGAATCTAGACCTATTCTACCATCTCAAAATCTTCAGCCAGAAGTAACCTTTGAGCGCAATTTGAGTTACAAAACACTTCGTGTAGAGCAAGGCTTGTCTAAAGAGGATGCAATATCTAGAGCTATGGTGAAGTATGGATCAAGAGGTCAAAAAGCTCTTGGTAAGTTTCACACCTACTCACTAGCGAACAAGGGCAAGGATCAAATGCCCGTAATTATTAACTATACGGAAGTCCTTGTCAATATACCAAACACACTTACGAATAAGCAAAATCGTAAACCATATGTGAATGCAAGTCATTTTGATGTAGACAATGTGGTTGTGCATCTTCGTTTAGGTGAGGCTATGACAACCAACGGTGAGCGTGTTTTATTTATAGATGAAATACAAAGTGATTGGGGTCAAGCTGCAAGAAGAAGAGGACAAGGATTAAATCCATTTGATTCTAATTCACTAGATGAGCTAGAAATTAAACAAGCGTTACAAGCTGTTTTTGATTTAAATGACATGTACCAATCCGGTATTATAGAAATTTCTCGTGCTGTTCGTAATAGACTACAAAGTGGCGAAAACCTTGAGGGGGAATTAGGAGGTAATTTCTGGATCAAACCTTTCATAGACGGTGCTTTGTCATACGGAGGTGTGCAAGCTTTTGATTTATACTCTTTGGGTTACGCATTTTTAACAAACATAGACCAGCGTGTTGAAGTAGTTAATGAAGTACACCCAGGGTGGAGAGAAAGCGAATCCGGGATTGAAATAATGCAAAAAAATGAAGCCGCATTAAAAGAAATCACCGATCTACTACACCCATTAAGAACTTTTTCGGATAACAGAAAGGCTCTTACTGAAGATCCGTTGTTGGAAACAGAATATTGGGGTGCTAGTGGTATTCAATCTCGGATGAAAAGGGTAAACGACATTATTGTTGAACGCTTAACCGAGACACAGCAAAGTGTTCTTGAATACATAAGTCAATTTGGTACGCCAGAATTATACCAATCCTACCAAGGGCTAGGCGAAATGGCTCTAAATCAAATCACATCAGAAATAAACCGATATGTGCTTGAGCCTATTAATAAATCAATGCAAGACACTCTTGCTGAATCTGTCCTTAAAGCAGAAAGTGCCGCAATAAATGCTTTAACCAAAAACGGCAGAACTTTAAGAGAGGGTATGGGTGTGTTTAATTCTGATTCAAAATCCGGAAATGGAGTACCATTCAACCCTTGGAACCAAAACAACAGATGGGTCAACATGGGTATTCGTGTTGCTACTAAAATGGCTGTAGATGGGGGATTTGACTATGTGGCCTGGACTCCTGGTGACATTCAGAGCAACAGATACGGAAGCCAACCTGGTCTAGAAGCTTTCTATAATAATGCCCTACCTTCTATTACCAAGAATGAAATTAAAAGGTTTGACAAGAAATCAAAGCCAGGGGTGCTGAAGATTCGTAATCGTATCAATGATGTTACCTCTGGTTCATTTGATGTTTTGGGATACCCTATTACTGATAAAATTAAAGATGAATTTAAAGACGGTACAAGCTCGTTTACGTTAGATGAGGATTACGGAGCTGGCATCCCCTCTGAAGTGAAGTCTAACCCGGTTACAATCTTAAACGCATTAGAGTTTGCTGATCAATCAGAAATTGCAACCAACCTTGAGTTCAAGGAAAACTTGACGAAGATGTTGCACGAAGATCCAAATCGTAATGCCATCATTAGTAAGTACGGATTATCTCTTCAGAAAGGACCAGATGGCTTGATGCACTACAAAATGAATCAAGGCTTGATGGACTACTTGATAGATTCGTTTGAGTTAGAGACATTGATTGCAATCAAGGCCTACCCGGATGCTATTGGTTGGTACGATGAAACTGTAACAAAAGCAATGACCGTTGTTGAGTTGATGTACCCGGAGATTAAGAATGATCCGGACAAGGCTGCTATAATGAAGATGTCTATTGCTATCACATCTAATGGTCTAAAGGTGAAACAGAACTTCGCCCTAGCAGTTAAGCAGTACGAGTACTTCCGTGCAAACGGCAAGTTCAATCCACAACTTGTAGAAGGTACGCAAGGTGGTGCAATGACCACATCGTTTACATTCG
>Ga0255765_1006076_pt1 | contig 11112 bp, 12 predicted proteins | sample 041ome_8_FD_179965 | JGI IMG/M metagenome (GOLD analysis project Ga0255765, IMG submission 179965) | Coastal salt marsh microbial communities from the Groves Creek Marsh, Skidaway Island, Georgia - 041407BS metaG (version 2) | ecosystem: Environmental > Aquatic > Marine > Intertidal zone > Salt... | reverse complement strand
TGACACCATAGATGACAACCAGGACAGTTTCTACAGTTTCGAGAACAACACCGTGTCGGCATCCGCCAAGAGAGACTACGCTGTGAGTTCCGGTAACGCCAGTGCGTTCAACGGTGAGTTGGACCTGGACGCTTTGGGTTCCAACAGGATATCATCAACCATAGGTAACCTCGAAGCCTTTGACTCAGCAGTCAGCCTTGACGCATTCCACATAGTGGGCACCATATTCAACAAGACCGGCAACCAGATCTCTGCCAGGGTGGACGGCGCCAACGCATTCACTCCGGTCAACGACTATGACAATGCCATCAACACCAACCAGGACATAAGGGTAATGAGGAACAGGGCCAACGAGAGGCTGGATGGCCAGTTGGCTGAGTTCTTCGTGGTTGGCGCACTGCCGGGCACGGGCGGTACGGACATAACGGAGTTCGAGAAGGCCGAGGGATACCTGGCGCACAAGTGGGGTTTGACGGCGAATCTGCCCAGTGACCACCCATTCAAGAACGTCTCTCCGTAACCATAAATACCATTAAATTATGGCACAGGAAGTGATAAACATAGGAGCGATCGCGGACGACGGCACGGGCGATACCATCCGGGGTGCGGGCATCAAGATCAATGCCAACTTCACGGAGTTGTACGCGGATCCGTTGGTGGACACCTCGCTGGGCTTCATTCAGAATGAGATCAGTTCAACCGAATCCAATGCGGACATAGTGTTGAAACCATCTGGCACTGGTGCTGTGCTTTTCCCCGCGATAAAGATAAACGACAACAACATCGAAGGCACCAGATCCAACGATGATCTAATATTGAGGGCCAACGGTTCGGGATCTTTGGTCGTTAACGGAATAGGAATATCAGGAACTACGATCACTGCAATTGACTCATCCATAGTAAACATCAACGAGAACCTAACCGTGGATGGCACCTTGAGTGCAGGAGCAACAACATTCGCTGGAACGGTACAAATTGGATCCACTTTAGATGTGGACGGAGTTACCACTCTGTCTGACTTGACAGTATCGGGTGCTTCTTCATTCGTGGGAACAACCACTGTGGACAATCTCACGTTCAATGACAACATAATAGGAACCAGTTCAAACGCGGATCTGAATCTTACACCAGGTGGCACGGGAGTGGTCAATGTCGGCAATCTCACCATAGATTCTAGCATAAATTTGACAGACAACGTGATCAAGGTCACCAGATCCAATGACGACCTGGCTCTGTCAGGCAATGGCACAGGTTCCACACAGATTTCAAACATCGATCTAGATTCAGGCACCATCGACAACACGGTAATAGGCGCCTCCACACCGGCCGCTGGAACCTTCACAACGGTGTCCTTCACAAACACGCAGATCAACGCTGGCCAGCTCAACATCAAGGACAACCAGATCACTGTCAACACCACCAACGCTGACCTCGAGATCAGTGCCAATGGATCGGGCAACGTTTCAATAAATGGTTTCAGTTGGCCAAACTCATATGCGGCGGGACAATTCATAAAGACGGATGCATCCAAGAACCTCTCCTTGACCACCTTCCCAATTCTGTACGTGGAATCAGACGTAGCGGACGGCACGGTCACCATAACAGGTGACTCCTCGACACAGACCATAGATTCATTCAGTGCGTCAACACACAGGAGCGTGAAATATTTGATACAGATGTCGGACAGCACGGCGGACAGGTACGCATTGGTAGAGGCCAACGTCACACACGACGGGACCAACGCCTATATCAGTTCTTTTGCACGTGTAGGAAATGGTCAGGGAGATGGATCAACGGCATATGAATCAATAGTGTTGAGTGCGGACATATCGGGCGGCAACGTTAGGTTGCTAGGAACAGTAAATAACACTAACAACCAAGTAATAAAATTCGTAAAAAGGGTGATAAAAGTATAACATGGCACAACAGACTTTAAATGTAGGTTCAAACGCAAACGACGGCACGGGTGATACTCTGAGAGCCGCCATGCAGAAAGTGAACGACATGTTCACGGAACTTTACCTGTCACCACTCACAGGCGGGGATCTAAGTTTCAGTGGCAATGAGATATCGGCTACAAGATCAAACGAGGATCTTGTTTTCACACCTTCTGGCACAGGTGCTATATCCTTCCCGGCCATAAGGATAAATGACAACAACATCGAGGGTATCAGGTCAAATGAAAATATAAATTTACGGCCTAATGGCACTGGTTCTGTGGTGTTTGGTGCAGTGAAATTCAGAGGCACCACATTGAGTTCAGATGACTCTACTGCTATCAACATCAACGATGGATTGATCGTAGATGGAACAATGAACGTGTCTGGGGCGGCAACACTTTCAGGGGCAACAAACCTAAGTTCAACACTTGCAGTGCCCTCGGCATTGACAACACTATCTACGTTGAATGTCACAGGAACAACGAGTTTGGTCGGGACAACAACAATAGACAACATCATATTCAACGACAATATTATAGCAACAAGCTCAAACGCTGACCTGGAACTCACACCGGGCGGTACCGGTACCGTGAACATCAGCAACCTGACCATAGATTCTAATGTCAACATCACTGACAACAATATAACGACGACACAATCAAACTCAGACCTAGTGCTATCAGCGAGCGGATCAGGATCAGTGGTGATGGCCAAGGCGGACATCAACAGCGGTACGATCGACAACACCGTGATAGGTGCGACCACGCCGGTAGCGGCAACATTCACAACATTGACAACCACCAGCGGAATGACCATCGACGGTGTTACCATAACAGACAACACTATCTCGTCAAATGCATCCAACGCCGACCTGGAACTTTCAGGCAATGGCACGGGCACGGTGTCCATCAGCGGTTTCAGTTTCCCAACGTCAGACGGTTCAGCGGACCAAGTGCTGAAAACAGACGGTGCAGGCAACATAGGATTTGTGACCATCTCAAGTGGATCCACATTGAACCACTCGGAAATTAATGACAATTTGGCAACAATTGCCACTTCAGCAACATCCGTCATGGACAGTTGGTCTAGTGCTTCGTACAGGAGTGCCAAATACTACATCTCAATATCAGACGCCACCAACAGCAGGTTCGAGATGGTGGAGGCCACGCTGGTACACGGCCCAAGTGCTGACAGCACCACGGAGGCCTACGTGACCGTGTTCGGCAACACGGGATCTTACACGGATCCACTTTGCACGTTCACAGCGGACATAGATGACGGAAACGTGAGACTACTAGCGACGAATATAACCAACGACAGCACTGTATTCAAATTCCAGAGAGTCTTGATAGACCTATAATAATTACATTAGGTTTATAGAATTTCAAATAAATACCCATAACAAAAAGGATTAATATAAAGTATGGCCCAACAGACAATAAACATAGGATCAAGTGCAAACGACGGCACGGGTGATCCATTAAGAACAGCGTTTGACAAGATCAACCTCAACTTTGACGAATTATACGGAGCGTCACCGTTTGGACAACAGATAACAATATCTGGAAATGAAATAAATTCCAACGTCTCCAATGCGAACCTTAAACTGACTGCTTCAGGAACTGGTGCTATAGAAATGGAAGGCATACAGATCAGAGACAATCACATAGAGGGCATCAGATCCAACGAAGACTTACACATTGATGCGGCTGGTACAGGAACGATCAATCTAACTAATTTGAAGTTAGCCACTGGTGCAACAGTCACAGGTATACTAGACGAGGACAACATGAGTACAGACAGTGCGACACAGTTGGCCACACAACAATCAATCAAGGCCTACGTGGACACACAGGTTGCAACAGTTCCTACAGGAGATATTACAAGTGTTGTTGCTGGTGACGGATTAACAGGCGGCGGAACAACTGGTGATGTTACCTTAAACGTAGTCGGCGGTACAGGTATTGATGCAAATGCAAATGATATAGCAATTGATTCTACAGTTGTAACACTAACTGGATCACAAACACTTACAAATAAAACATTAACCAACCCAACGATCAACGCCGCAACCATGACAGGAGCAGTAGCGATCGACGGTGTCACAATAGATGACAACACAATAAAGGCCAACGCCTCAAACGCAGATCTAGAACTGGACGGCAGTGGTTCAGGAGCAGTAAAGGTACTAGCAAATGCAACAGTCGTTGGAACACTGACAACTGCGGATATCACCAACACAAATAATATCACAACAACCCAACTGGACGCGGACGGTGTTAGATTGAAAGACAACAAAATCACAACATTCGCCTCAAATGCCAACTTGGAACTTGCGGCCGCCGGCACAGGTGTAGTTGATGTTCAAAATGCCATGACAACTGTTGGACAGACAATCACAGGCAACGTTGCAATCACAGGCAGAGCAGATGTTGACAACTTGAGATTAGATGGAAATATGTTGTCTGCCACGACAGGTGGCATCACGATCACACCAGCAAATGATCAAAACGTGACCATCAGTGGTACAAACACCAAACTTACCGCGGCCGAGGCCAACTTCACATTGATGGAGGCCACAACTGTAAGGGCAGATGCCATAGCCAATGATACGTCTGATGGTGACTTATCTATAAGCACACAAGGTACTGGAGTCATAGATCTTAATACGGCAACACAGGCAACTGTGGGATCGGCGGGAGGTGCATCAGCATTACCTGGACAACCAACAGGCTACATCAAGATCAAGATCGCCGGAACAATGAGAGTTATTCCGTTCTACGACGAATCTTAATAGATCATAGAGCATCCTTAACAGGAGAAAATGAGGAAACACAGGAACGACCGTAACAGGCACAAATCTGCACATTCCGAGATCAAACGCTTGGAGGAGGCCATACGACGCGAGCAGGACAAGACCGCACGTGAGAACCTCCAACAACATCTGGAACACTGGATTCGTACACAGAATAATAGCCGGTAATCGCCAATAAATACCCTTGTAAGGAGTATTTTAATGGCAACACCAGTGTGGACAACCACAGCAGGTAAACTAGCAACTATTAACGAGCAGGTAGCGTATTCGCTACAACTCGACGCTACCAATGCCACAAATTACTCCATGATAGCAGGAAGCCTACCGGTAGGTATGCAGGTAACTTCCGCTGGCTTATTGACAGGAATCCCGGCTGAGGTTGCCAAAAGAACTCTTTACACCTTCGTCGTGCGAGCCACGGCCGGTGATTCCACAATAACAGACAGAACGTTCTCACTGGACGTTCAAGGCTCAGACGAACCTGAATTCACAACAGCCGCAGGAAAACTGCAACTGGACGATTCGACCAACGTTGGACTTTATTGGATAATAGATGGTTCAAAAGTTTCTTTACAGATGCAGGCCACTGACACGGACACACGTGCAGGGCAGACATTGGTCTATGAGATAGTTCAGGGATCTCTACCCCCAGGAGTGACAATGAGCAAGACAGGATTGATATCAGGCATCGTGCAACTCACAGATGACCAAAGATACGGACCCCGTGGAGGTTATGATGATGGTGCTCCAGAGGATCAATGGGACGGCACGTATGACAGGACAATCACATCAAAAAGTATCAGCAAGAATTTTGATTTTATAATAAGGGTATCTGATGGTACCAGTTTCGTTGAGCAGAACAATTCAATATTCGTTTACAGTGCAGACTTCTGGAGAGTTTCGAACACAGAGATTACTATTGACATGACAGAGATTGACAATTCACCTCTAACAATGGACCTTAGTGCCAGCAGAAGACCTGTTTTCAGAACCGGATCCGACCTCGGCACGTTTAGACATGACAATGCATTTGTCGTTAAAATAGATGTAGATGACTTTGATCCATTGCAGGGAGACTTAGAATATTCTATACAGGCAGGATCATTGCCCGCAGGTGTGTCTATAGACATCAACTCCGGAGAACTTTACGGACAGTTGTCCAGACAGTCAGCAGTTGAGACAACGTATACATTCACCGTCAGAGCAAACAGGGTAGTTGCAACAGGCATCAACGTGTTCACAGACCAAGAGTTTACCATGAAGGTGATAGGTGAGATCGATATAGGTATAGCATTCACTACACCATCCGTGGTCGGAACACTAAAAGCCAACATACCAAGCCTATTATCTATAGAAGCAGTCGCTGAAGAGACCGATCGTGTATTGAGTTATTCAGTCACCGCAGGATCTTTACCAACTGGAATAACACTGTCAGAGCAAGGTAATCTAATAGGAACCATAGACCCAAGCGATTTTAGAGATACACAAGACTCGTCAACAGCATACACGTTCTCATTTACAGTGACAGTAAGTGATCAATATCAATCCGCCGCGACTTCAAAAGAGTTTACAATCAACGTTGACATCCTGGATACCGAAACACAGATCGAGTATGGCAACATGTCCGGACATGCAACATCATTTATAGATCAAAACATATTCTACAACATCGCACAAGATATAAACATCAACTCGGTAGACAACATTTTCAGGCCAGAAGATAATAATTTTGGTATGCGGTTAAAGCCAGAAATGCTAATGATGGCAGGATTGGAAGCACAAACATTGACTGCATTCCAACAACAAATGGAGCAGAACCATTCACCTAAGACTCTATATTTTGGCGATATAAAAACTGCCGTGGCCAAAGAAGGAACGACAACAAAATACGAAGTAGTGTACATTGAGATAAAAGATAATCTCGTAAACAAATCAGGATCAGCAGTGTCATCATCTATAAAATTAAGAAATGGAATAGCCAAACCATTGTTGGGACCTAGAGCGTCCAGCATGAACGCTACGGCAGATTATGTGGATTATGAAATCACTACAGACGGTGGTCTTTCATTCAGTACTAGTGGATCAAAGGTAAGATATGCCAACCAACTTAGTGCGGACTTGGGATTCATCGAAACGATATATCCAAACGCAGTGGCCAACATGAGATCAAGGATGAAAAGCCTAGGCCACAAAGAATGGGATCACTTGCCATTATGGATGAAGACAACACAGGCAGGAGACCTCGCACCGCTAGGATATGTAACGGCGGTACCTATCTGCTACTGTAAGCCAGGCACATCGGCACTAGTCAAGAAAAGGATAGAGGACAAGGCATTGAATTTCAAAAATATTGCATTCACAATTGACAGGTATGTGGTCAACAAATCTAAGGTTGCCACTGATACTTTCACTGCCGATGGTGCTACAGCAAGTTTCGTGGTTGACGAAATCATACATGAAGAAGATATTCTAGTTAAAGAAGGAACAAGCACTGTATTCGTGGGGCAAGGAGTGACAGCCGACAACAACATAAAGCCTACATATCTCACAGCGGACGGAACTCTGAGATCGGCAGACCATGAGTTGGGTATAACACTTTCGCATAACACCACGGCCAAAAATACCACCATTACTTTTACCAAAGAACTACCACAGGCCGACACAATAATCAAAGTGGAGAGATCCAACGATAAATATCTTAAATTTAGGGACAAAGGAATAAAATAATGGCAAGCAACATAGTACCAGGAAACATAGATGGAACTTTTCCCAAGGCAGGACAGGATAACAGTTCTCAGGGTTTCAGGGATAACTTCAGTGCGATAAGCACAAACTTTACAGAAGCAAAATCTGAGATCGAGGATCTGCAGACCAACAAGGCCAGCAAGGATGGTGCCAGTAACTTTGCCGATAACGAGGTTTCGAGAGCTAAATTCAAGGATACCTCACAAACAGTGTATGCACATGGAACAGTATCAAGTGGATCAGTCACACTTAATCATGAGAACGGACACTACCAAACATTGACCATCACAGCAGATACTACTTTTTCGTTTTTGAACTTTCCACCAACAGGAGCATTGGGCAGAATCGTTTTAGACATCACAGTTGAACCTACATCAACGGGTATTTTAACTTTCCCAAATGCTGTTATCAAGGCAGACAATGTTACAGGCAGTGACGGAACATCTGATCAAGTAACTATAGGTCTAGGTAGAGCTCTGTTCGAATTCATGTCGCCAGATGGTGGTACCACAGTATTAATGCACCAACTTGGCAAACAGTACGCATAATAATTAAGGAGTCCGATGTACTTCCATCCATTACAAGAAGAGATAGGCAACATGTCCGAGGAGGACATCTCCAAAAGAATCAAAGAATTGAACAGGAAGGTAGCCATCGCCAGGCGTGGCAGGAATCCAGAACTACTTTTCAATCTCCAGCAGGCACTTAGGACATACCAAGACGCCATCAGACAGAGACGTATCGAGGAATGGCACAAGAACAACAAGAAATTGAGGAACGAACCAGACCTAGGCGACCTGGTCAACATCGACTAGTAAATAGTCGTGATGTCAAACACATTCACTTGGAAGACAAAATTCAAAAGCATAATCATAGTTGACGGTGAACTGTTCGCTAATGAATACAAAATCAACATTTCTCTAACCCCACACACAGCAAGCCTCAAAGAACAAACAGATTATTTTGAACGTTTAAAAAATCTCTTCGAACAGGTTTTCGCGAACACTATAACGACCTGGAGGGACGAACCCCTCTACCACACATTGAAAAAGAGCACCACGAACAGATTTATTGAATTACCAAAACCGCCCTATGACCAGATCATGGCCGCGGTGTGTTTCTGCAAAGCCAACAGCATCTTGGACAGCAAGATTGTGATTAATCACATAGACTTGAGCTCATGGCAGGGAGATGGTATTACCTACACGGTTGACAAAGACAGCAAAGAGCTTATACTGTTAGATCGACCCGATTGGTTCTCAGCAAAGTTCAACAAATTTGATCCATGGTGGTTGAGGGCGGACACGGCAACTTATGATCAAGAACTGGACAAAGGCATCTACACAGGACACTTCAGTTGGAACAATACTGAGATTCCTGTTGACAAGAAGCACGAGTACCATGCTAAAATATTTGAGTTCCAACCAAAGGTACTAGATGGCGGCAAAGACAAACATAAATGAACACGGTGATGTGATATTCTCGGAAGAGGATGCGATTGAATTACTATACACAGATCCCAACTTCGACATATCAAAACTGTACTTCGACAGCATAGACAAATATTCCCACAGCCTCAAGGAGTTGGGCATAGATCTGCCAGTGATCAACACCGCACCCAAAAGACCCAAGCCTGAGATATTCGACAAGGAGAACTGTGACAAATGGCACATGCCTGACAAGTATTACCAAATAAATGTATTACAATGGTTGCTTGATAAATGTCAGAACGACGAAGAGAAAATGAGAGTGCAGATGGAATATGATCTGTTTGAGAAGAAAAAATTCATACGTGTACTACAGTTCCTGATCTATTTCGTGGACACACTAAGAGAGAACAACACGGTATGGGGAGTTGGCAGGGGTTCAAGCGTGGCCAGTTTCTGTCTGTTCCTGATAGGAGTACACAAGATCAATCCCATGCTGTACAATTTGGACATCACCGAATTTCTGAGATGATAAGTAATAATATAGGAGTTTAATTATGGTAGCAAGAGCACCCAGAAAAAAAATGTACAGGACCATGCAGGGACGCATGGTGGACATAGAAAAACTTAGAGCGGCCAACGAGTCCGTGCAGGCAGTTGGTAATATGAATGTCAACGCCAGGGGAGATGTGTTGGGAGCAGGTGGACAAGTTGTGACGCCAAAAGAACAGATAATCAAGAAGTACTATGAACAGCCAAAAGGAATGGTCAGTGACACACCAAGCAAAGACAAACGAATACCAGCACCCAAGGCGGAACCAGTGAAGACTGTACAAAAGATGACACCCGTAGCGGCAAAACCAGCACCAAAGAAAACGGCGGCACCACAGCCCAAGAAGGTAGAAGTGAAACCAACGGAATCAAAGCCGGTGGAAACTTTCAAACCTAAAACAGCGAGCACAGCCAAAAAAGGCATAGACGCGGCTCTTGACGGATTAGAATAAATCTTATATAATAATCCTATAATGGGACAACTAGAAGACTTACAGGCAAAAGGCTTTGGATCACACGGTGGCAAGGAATACACCGTTGATTACGACATCACCCCACTCAAGAAAAGGGTGTTGGTGTCAGACATGCACTTTGGAGAGACAAAGACCAAGGGCGGTATCATACTCACAGACGATGATGGCTCAGAATCGGGCATACATCCTAGATGGGGCAAGGTCTACGCCATCGGTGATCAACAGGAAGACGTCACAGTGGGACAGTGGGTCATGGTGTCACACGGAAGATGGAGCAGGGGATTCAAGGTCAAGAAAGAGGGCGTGGAACTAGAAGTACGAATGATTGACGAGAATGACATCTTACTAGTGTCAGACGAAGAACCCGAGCAAAACAGGACCAAGGCCGGCTACGTGAACACAGGTGGCATGAGTCAGATGACTTCGTTACCTGGCAATGATTAAACTACACATCTGTTACGTCTGCAACAAACAATTCTTAAACGCAATATACTGGTACGACAGCCTACACGACACCAAATACGACAAACGTATAATCAGGCCATTCTGTGGTCCTGCCTGTGCCAACAAGTACAGAGAAATGTCAGACGTGAACGATTATCCACAAAGGAAACCATTGCCCAATGGTCCGGAATGGCAGATCATAACAGACATCAATTCGATAGACTATGAAACGGATTAAGATCAAAAAAGTTAAAGTTGAGTTAAGCAAGTTAGTGACCATGGCCGAGATGGGATTGGGTGTTGAACGTCCACTCAATAAAGAGAAGAGAACATGGATCAACAAACTAAAAAAGGATGGTGCTTGGGATCCAATACTCGTGACACCAATAAAAGATTCAGGCTACTATCTATTGACAGACGGGTGGCATAGAGTACAGGCCGCAACAGCACTCAAAAGAAAAACAATAAATGCGTTGCAATTACCAGCAAACGTAGGACTGAGCATGGCCAAGGCCAACAAGATCTTACGTGACATAGACAGAGAGCACGGATTCAAACTGCATTGTAGTGACATCATTGGACACTGGGCGATGATGGAAACACTTCTCGACTAGACATATCACAAATATCTGTTATAATATACACATGGTACAACGTTTCGGTTTCTGTTGCAAGTGGCTCAACAACGAATCGGAGTTTGGCGGTATGAAAGTCAA
>Ga0255765_1006068_pt1 | contig 11122 bp, 8 predicted proteins | sample 041ome_8_FD_179965 | JGI IMG/M metagenome (GOLD analysis project Ga0255765, IMG submission 179965) | Coastal salt marsh microbial communities from the Groves Creek Marsh, Skidaway Island, Georgia - 041407BS metaG (version 2) | ecosystem: Environmental > Aquatic > Marine > Intertidal zone > Salt... | reverse complement strand
GACCACACACCATCGGAGGAATTCGGCAAGAAATTGAAATCAAACGGTGTGAACATAATCAGCACACCAGAACATGCAGAATATTTGGTATTAGAAGAAAATAAGGCGGACTGCAAGAATATATTGATGAGGAATCAGACGGTTTTCATCCCTCAATCCGCTCAGTCTTCGCTCGGCAAGATCCCAAATTATCTCCTCCCAAATCTTGTTGTGTGTGATGAGAAGCAGAGAAACGAAGTCATCCTCTCAGCCGTCGTCTTCCGGAAAAATCAACTCAACAAGAAGACACCACTGATGTCGGTGGAAGCGAAAATTGACCTCTGGTTGAATTGACCATCATTCCGCAAACAGATTCAGGCTCAGCAAGGTCTGTATCTCTACTGCAGACATGGGTTCGGCAACTGCGTCCAATTTCTCTCTCACGTACCCTTTGTAAGCATCGGGAATCAGGTCCAAGAAAGCCGGATTGTATCGTTCAATCATGGAGTAATCTCCCTCGATCAATTCTCCAACTCCTGGGAATCGATCACGAATGAAATTCTGTTGCGCTTGAGGTAGTCGTTGGATAGCATATAACGTGGAAATGGCTTGTTTGAGAGGTTTTTTGTTTAGGAAGACTTCAATTTCACCTTGAATTTGTACTTCTTTTCCTTTCATCGAATTCTTGCGGAAACATTTCCAGCATTTCCCACACACCTTACCTGCTTCGTTTGAGCGCAAGCAACTCTCCGCATAGTCAGCATAATCAGAGTTGTCCACAATACGCTGATTGATGATTTCTGACGCCCCAGCCGTAGGAAAAACAAGGTCCAAACCTGCTTTTTGTAATATCGCCGAATGCGTTTTCCAGTACGATGACTGATTGAAATCCCTTCCTTTGTGTCCGTGGAAAAGATATGAGTTTTCAAGCGGCATTCCCATAGCGATTGAACCCAATTCGAAATAATCAGCCAGCAGAATAACGTGAACTGCAGCGGCAAGATCCGTGCTGAAGCCGACGGATTTCCCATTATCGAGTCGTATCTGTTCATGATTACTCTTTACGGAGACAACCTGTTTCCCGTTCCTTTGCAATTTTTTGATAAATCGGATGGCGTTTGCGTGATTCAATTTTGAATTAAACCCATCTCGTTGATGGTACAACAACACCGTTTCTGGTGGCATGAGTTCCATACACGCAGCAGAGTCAACCCCTCCGCTGAATGCGAGGCCACATCGCCAGCCCTTAACTCTGGTCGGCTGCCAATCGTCCAGAATTCCTTTTTCCCAAGGAGAACACAAAACATAATGAGCGACTCTAAAGAGGTCTGAATGTGTGTCCTCAAGGTTCCAACCGATAGGCATATGAAAGTAAATTTCTCTGGCACCAGATTTAAAGTTGAGTTGGGAACCGGTTTGAGACCATCTTTTATTGACGACATATTCGCTTTTTCTCGATGTACTCTCTTGTTTACGTATTGTCTTTGTTGAAGGAGACCCGAGCCAAGGGAAGAATCTGTCCAAATCTTGCTTATTTGGTTTGAAGATGTTTGTGAAAAAATTTGTTTCCTTCCATTCACGTCTCATCCGTTTTTCAGTCTCTTCGTCAAGGCTGTCTACAAATTCCTTCTGCCGAACTCGTGCAGTGCTTTTTTGCTCTCCGGTATTGGTTAATGTAACATTTTGTCCGTGAAATCTCCTCAACAGGATATATGAATTAGTATGCTCTAATTTATGCCCAGCCCTAGCAACTTCTAGGTTCATGACATAATCGGTGCCGAAACTGTAGTTCTCATCGTAAGGAAATTCCAACAGCACAGATCTCTTTATCATGCTTGCTGGATGGAGCATGACTTTACCGCCAAACAAGATTTGACTGTAACCATATTCTGCCCCCGGGAAATATTCAAGATTCGATTCAGCATCTTGGTCAATCCACCCACCATAGCTTCCGGAGGATTCCTCGGAAAGACAGGCTATGTGTTCCTCAAGCCGATGAGGTAGCATCAAATCGTCATCGTCCATGATGACGATATACTCTCCTTTTGCCATTTTTACACCATAATTTCTGGATTTTGGTATTCCTGTTGGTTGTTTCTTCAGATATCTGATTCTGGAATCCGAGAATTGTTTTACAATTTCTTCGGTGTCATCCTCCGAGCCATCATCCACAATTAACAATTCAAAATTCGGATAGGATTGAATTAGAACACTACGGATGGCATCTGAAAGTAGTCTACTGCGATTTCTCGTGATTATAACCACTGAGAGAAGGGGTTCATATTCGGATTCGGTTGAATCGTCACGAATTTTTGTAAATTTGACCCCACGTGTTCCAAGATATGAAAAATCCTGTCGAACGGTCCAATCCTCCAAATTCATTCGCCGCAAGGCATCGTTCATGACAGTGAATGTGTTTTCTGTTTGCAAATTTGATTTTCTTATCGAAGTTGATTGTTCATGAATTGAGTATTTGTACAACAAATGATCATGGAATTCAATGTCGCCAACTTCGCTCAATTTTTGGAAGAAATCGTAGTCCACGGCATTTTGAAGAACTTCGGAAAACCCACCAACCCGAGACCAATCTCGCTTCCTAAACAAACGGGGGTGATGTACAATCATGCCGTGAAGCATTCGTTCTCTGGTGAAATTCGGGTAGTGCCAAGCTTCTTCCAACGAATCCTTTTCCTGATTCCACTTGTAGTGTCGACCATAGACGCAACTGACTTGCGAATCTTTCCGTATTTCCGGCAACAAGGTAGCGATGGCATCTGGAAGCAATTCGTCATCGCTGTCGAGTTGGAGAATGTACATACCTCTTGCAGCGCGAATGCAAGCATTGCTGGCAGCACCGATACCGCCGTTGGATTGGTGAATGATGTGAATTTTCGGATGGTCACCGTACATCATGTCAAGATGCTCTCCGGTTCCATCAGTTGAACCATCATTGCAGATAACAATGTCAAAATCACGATAGGTCTGGTTCAAAGCAGATTGAATCGCTCGATCGATGGTTTTCTTGGAATTGTAAGCGGGGATGTAAATTGACACCATCGAGGTTGTTGATTGTACCTCTGGGTCATAATCCCTGTAGGTCGGCACCATGTCAAGAAGCATCGGCCTTGTGATTAATTTCCCAGCCTCCCGGTCGACGAATTCCCTGCCACCCGGGGGTTCCTGATGAAGACCCAATGCTTCCAATACAGGAATGAAATAATATCCAGCATTCATGACCCTGTAGCCGAATTCATTGTCTTCGGCTCCCCAGGCGGTAAAGCTCTCATCAAACGGACCTGCATCGGAAAAAATTCTCCGGTGGAAGCCGACGTTCCCACACGATGATGCCCTGAATGGATGAGGTGATGATTTCAAATTATCCGTTTCAGAATAGATGGCTTCTCTCCAATCCTTTGATGGAGATTGTTTCATGACTGCATTTTTTGTTGCTACGGGAGGAAGTTCAAGCATTACGGACGGGCTTTTCATAACATCTTCAACTGGAATGTCGTTAGCGTCCACATACCTCCTGTGTCCGATGAGAAGTAATTTTTCGTCAATGCAGAGCCATTTTGCGAACAGTTCAACCAAATTTGGAACCGGAGCCATATCACAATCCGAAATGATGATGTTGTCGTGTTTGGCTGCTCGAACGCCAAGATTACGAACATGAGATAGTCGGTACCCCAAGTCTTTTTGACGAACATAGTTGACGTCAAAGTAATCTTCGAATTCAAGAATCAGTTGCTCTGGATGATCTGAAGAACCATCGTCTGCAATGATGACCTCCATGAGGTCAAGGGGATAGGTCTGGTGTGTAAGCATGGCCATGGTTCGACGGAGCATGTCAATTCGGTTGTAAACCGGTAACACAATTGAAATCGGAATTTTTGGATTGGAGGCCATGGCTTTTGCTTCGAGGAAGGAATAATCATTCCCTTTTCCCTCGATATCTGGAAGCACCATTCCTTGAGGCAATCGGTCGCCGTATGATGTCATGATTCAACCTCCTCTTTTCGTGGTTGAAGGACGGCCCACTTTCTTTCTTTTCCACTTTCATAAAATGAGGAATGGATAATGCACTTTCCACCATGCCACGCCAGAAGTTGTTCCAAAAGATTCGATTCATCTTCGCGATGAACATCATCAACAATGAAGATGGCATTTTTTGGCAAGGTGTCGGTGATGGAAAGTAATCCGTGTCGTCCGATATCTCCTGGTGGACCATCCACAATGAACACCGAAATTTGCTGAGATGTTATCGCGTTGATAATTGGTTGTGGATCGTACCAGCCCCTTTGGTTATGCTTGGTGGACACGGCGTTTTCTCGGATTACGGCATGAATGTACGTCGACGCACAAAGGCCCAACCAATCTGGGTTATGCTCAACTGAAATGAGTTCAAATTGCTCTGCTAGCCGTATGCTTCCGTGGCCACTTCCAAATTCTAGAATCTTTGCTCCTTGGTCCACATTCTCTTCGATCCAAGAGAGGATTTCACCCGGCATCATCCAGTCTGAGTTCATCGCTCAACCTCCAATTTTGCAAGGAGATGTACGCTCAGTATTTCAGCTCCGTTTTCCTTCATTGGCTGGCGTTCTACGCCTTCATGTTGCAATAATTTTTCAACTCCAACCTTGATATTCTTTTGCGTTCTATTTTCCACAACGTACCCCCACCCTTCTTCTTCAGCCAACAAACAACGGGCAAATTGGTCATCCATCCCTGTTTCAAGATTCGGATAGAAGAGAGCGGGAATTCCAAAAGCCCGTGTTTCATGAAAGGAATTGTATCCCCCGGCTTGAATAACAGCATCAAAGCCGTTGAAGTATTGAGCGTTCGGGTAATCTCGTAGGATGTGAACGTTCGGCATTTGTACATCTATTCTATCGCCAATCATTGATTCGCCCAACACCACATGAATTCCATCGTGGTTGAAAAGTTCGTCAAGCGTCATTCGAATTTCACTCTCGATGTCGTTGATTTGGCCTGCACCAAGTTGAACATAGACGGCGCGACAATCTTGGGGAATTCCGAGACGATACCGTGCCGCTTCGCGGGTGAGCAACTCTGATTCATCAAGAAGGACCATGGGGGGGCATTCAATTAATTCAACACCGTGATTGAGTTCATTACCGGCTTCGTTGATTGCATCTCCTGGTCGAACGATGGCATCGAAATGTTGGATACTGTCGACCGGAATTTTCGCTCCCTTCCGAAACATCCCCCTTCGCATCCAAATTTTGTTTAGATTCTCTCGTCCTTGGATGGCTCTCAGCATCCCACGGTAAGGAAATGCGCCGTCAAAGATGAACATTGATGGTTGATGTGTTTCAAAGCATAGGTTGAGTTCTTCCTCAAGAAGTGCATTCCATTGTGCTGAATCAACGCCTTTGAAGTATTTCGGTCCAGCAATATGATGGGCCGGGATTCCGAAAGGTTTCAACAGGTGAAGAGTTGGCATGGTGGTAAAGAAAATGACTTCAAGGTTCGCGTCCTTTTCTTTCATTCTTTTCGCTAAGGCAAGCATTCGTGTAAAGTGGCCAAATCCAACCCCGTTTGTCGGAAACATAACAACACAGTCACCTTTCACCTTTGGCCGACCCGCGATATTTGTATCGAGGGCTCTTGGTTGAGCCTTCAAACCAATCAGTTCCAGGCCGATCATGAACATCATCCACGGGAGAGAGAAAATGAGGAATGGAGCTCGCCATGGCTTACGGATGGCCGAGGTAACGTGAACTCCAAGTCTGAGAGACGGTGAGGTCCGCAAACGATGCAGTTCTCTCTTCATCCTCATGACACTTGTCGTGTTCTCTTCGATGATGCACCCCTCCATTAATTTGTCATGTTGAGGGCGTTATGGTCATGTCGGTGATTCATCAGCGCCCGGCAAACGATTTTCTCCTTAATTCACCTATTCACCAAAGTGATTCACACGATGCAAAGCATACGGTTCAGGCATGACCGGGAGAAGGTTTCGCACGGTGGTTTCAATCGGTTCCCGCCATCGCTCGGGAAGCAGGTCAAATCCCGGCGGGTACACCTTCGCCCACCACGAGAAATCCTGTTCGAACAAATGAGCCATGTCAGGAAGTTCGTCTTCATGACCCATGGTTTGCAACGCCCAAAGAGCGTGGGTTGCGGTGGGCATGGGGCGTTTGTTGAGGTAGGTCTGGATTTCATGCGACTTGATGTCAAAGGTCCGCCCCAATGGCCCATTCTTATGGAAACATTTCCAGCAGCGGCCGCAGCCTTTGGTGCCGTCACCGCGCATGCAAGAGTTCAGATGATCAACCCACGAAGACTGCTTGACGATCATGAGTGCGCCAGCTTCCGAAATGGATGAAATAGGGAAGAGCAAATCGAGCCCTGCCTCTTGAAACCGCTTGGTCCAGTACGTGAAGTAGTGCGTCTCCTCGAAGGCCCGAAATTTCCGTCCTTTCCACAGAAAGGTGTTATCGATGGGCATGCCAAACCCGATGGCACCCAAGTCGCAGTGGTCAGCGAGCAGAATGAGGTGAACGGCGCATGCAAAGTCGCTCGAGAACCCCACCGGTTTGTCGTGGTGGGTGCGAATCAACTCGTGGTTGGACTCAATTTGGATTACCTCGCGCTCACCGCTACCGTTCAGATGTCCGATGAGGCGTTCTGCGTTTCGATGGTCCAGCATGGAGTCAAACGAACGACGATGGTAACCCAGCAGGGTATGGTCGGGCATGACCAGCGCCGCCGCTGTGGAATCCGTACCCGCCGAGAACGAAAGGCTGGGTCGTTCTCCGCATGCTCGGATGGTAGGAAAGGGGGCGCGAGTGGAAGGCTCCCACGGAGAGAGCAACGTTTCCGCTGCTAACCAGAGCAGGACTTCATGCGTCGATGAGAGGTCGAACCCCTTCGGCATGTCCCAGTAGACGTAGCCCTGCGGGTAGCGAAACCACAGCCGCTCACCCTCTTGTGAGAAATTCGCCGCCATGTCCGTTGAGTTCCATTCCATGGCGTGCTTGGGCTTGGGTTGCTCGCCGCGCAGCCGTTCCAAGCGGCCCTGTTTACTTGATGTCAATTTCTTTCCGGAGGCTGTTGCACTCAAGCGCTCTATTGCAAGCGAGCAATACGATCTGGCCAGGTCGTCTTCCCACTCGGAGGCGGTTTCGATGAGAGCCTGAAACGCTTGCTCGTTCCAGTATGAACGCACCATGACGCTTCTGGCCAACGCTCGTTCCTTTGGATTGGTAAGCAAGAGGCGGGCATGTGACCTCGCCGCCTCGTACCTTCCCGCGTTGTAGGCGCACCGCATCAGCACACGCCGGAACATGGTTCCACTCCATTCACGCGCCCTATGAATCTGCTTCAACCGCAGTGATTCTTCTCCCAAGTTACCGAAGGCTCTTCAATGGGCGACGACCGGGAAAAAACATGCCAACCCTGCTCGTCACCGGAGGTGCAGGGTTCATCGGCGGCCACACCGCAAGAAAGGCGCTCAACATGGGTTGGGAGGTCCGCATCCTCGACAACTTGTCGACCGGCTTGCAATCAACGACGGAGGCGCTGGAAGCCTTGGGCGCTACGTTCATTCATGGTGATGTCCGGAATGCGGCAGCGGTGTCAGCCGCTGTGGAGGGTTGCGATGCTGTCGTGCATTTCGCAGCCCAAGTCTCCGTGCCACGCTCGGTTGAACAACCTGAAGAAACGATGGAGGTCAACGTTGGCGGTACCGGTTGCGTCATCCAGTCCTGCCAGCAGCACGGTGTCGATCGATTGGTGATGGCCTCCAGCGCAGCGGTGTACGGCACCAAGGACAATTTTCCTCTTCATGAACACCATGCCGGCACATTCCATTCACCCTACGCCGATTCGAAATGGCAGAACGAGCATCAGGTGCTTGAAGCTAAAAAAGCCGGCATGGAAGCGGTAGCACTGAGATTCTTCAACGTCTACGGAGCGGGACAGCGTGCCGACGGGGCCTATGCGGCGGTAATTCCGAAATTCATTGAAATGGCCATCGCCGGTCGCGCCGCAACGATCTTTGGAAACGGTCTGCAGACACGAGATTTCGTTCACGTTGATGATGTTGCTAACGCCGTGCTGATGCTCGCCACACAACCTTGGAAGAACGAACTGTCCCACGTTTACAACGTGTGCACGACAACAGAACGCTCCTTGTTGGATTTGATGGATGGAATCCACCGTGTGCTCGAGGATGTCGCCCCAGAGATTGCCCCTCATGCTCCACAACACGGGCCCGAGCGTCCGGGTGATATCGCCCGCTCGATTGGCTCCAACGCCAGATTACTCGAGGACACCGATTGGGTGCCGAAGGTTGAGTTTTCCGAAGGCTTACGACAACAAATTCTCGACACCCTCCGGGAGGCGTAACCGTCGTGCACATCCTTTGGTTGACGGGGCGGTCGATGAACGACTTGTGCTCAACCACCCAGCGAGCGTTGATTCTGGGCCTGCTGGAACGCGACATGACCGTGACCTTCGTCAACGCCGACCACGACATGGATATTGAAGAGGAGGAGTTCACCCATGTCTCGCTCCCAAATCTTGCATGGCGTGGCCTCCGAGCGCGGACACTCGGAAAGGCGATGAGAGCATGGCTGGTTGCCAACAAACCTGATGTAAGCGTGGCGGTGATAGAATGGCGCGTCGCAGCGTGGGTCGTTCCGGAACTTGAGCGTCTGGAAATTCCGTGGTCGTTGATGGACCGAAGTCCACCTGCGGATACTGGTTTGCTAGGACGACTGCAGTGGCGCAGCTGGAAGTCTGCCTGGAAAGCGGCCGTGCGGTCGGACGCACCCGGTTTTGTTGTATCAAAGGCGCATCAAAGCTTCGTCGAACAGAAGACCGGGCACACCGTTTGCACCGTCTTGCAGGCGGGCGTCAATCTTGACCTTTTCAAGCCTAAATCAAAACGGACGACAATGACGCTGGTGTACCATGGACGACTTGACCAGCACCGAGGTGTGCTTGCCTGTGCCATGCTGGCGCAAAAAGCACGGCTCGAAGGCCTTGAGGTGGACGTCCTGTTTGTAGGCGAAGGCGACCTGGTCCCCTCTCTTACAGCACTATCTGAAGCCAATGAATTCATTCATGTTCATCAAACCATGGCGCAACGCGAACTTGCGGAGCTTCTCGGCACATGCCACGTCGGATTGTTACCAATGCCAGAGCGAACAGTATGGGCGCTTGCCAGTCCACTAAAGCGAAGTGAATACCTCGCCAGTGGGCTTTTGGTGTTTGGTATCGATCATCCAGGTCATCGATTGGACGGGGTTGACTCCACATGGTTCAACTTGGTGCCACAAGAAGATTTCCACCTTGCGGGGTTGAAGATACTGAAAAGACTAGCAGAATCACCCGTTTCCATTGACGAGCCACGTGCCTATGCAGAGAAGGAACTCGGCTGGGCGAGCACCATTGACCGGTTGGAGGCGGTTTTGACCGTGCTTCATCAAAACGACTCGTAAACGGATTTCCACCTTTGTTGAACACGGTCAATGCTGTGTTCAACCACAGATGACTTGAGATTGGTTTCGTCTTGTGGGTTTTTGAGCATGTCACCTACGATAATCGTCCATGCATCCACATCTCCCCAATTCGCCTGCCGCACCGAATCTGGAAGGCCGATGACACGGTCACTCACGCAAACTTGCAAACCCGCCGAAAGCGCCTCCAGTGCCGCAACCGGTTGCCCTTCAAACGCAGAAGGAAGGAGCAGAAGGGTTGCCCGGGCGAGAAGGATCGCCTTTTCTTTCTCCGAAACCCAACCTTTTGCTTCCACCCATTCGTGTTCGCTCTGAGTTTCTCCGGTCATGGTCAGTCGGAGATTCGGAAATTCTTCTCGCAGGTTCTCAGCGACCTCAACGGCAAATCTATGGCCTTTTATGGAGTCCTTTCGAGCGAGCAAGAGGAGGTGGTGTTTCCCACGGGAGACCCGCTCTGGAGACCCTGACAACCGATACGGGTTACCGACGATTTCAACATCTCCAACCACCGGTTCCAGTCGTTCATGCCATGCCGACGACAGCACCACCGGTTGCGTTTTGGGCCGAGATAGGACTGCCTTTACCCATTGTGCCCGCTTTGGTCCGACTTTCGAAAGCCATGCATCGAATTGACCCGAATGGAGATGGACGACCACGGCGATATCATGTGTTTGCGCGACGTGGATCAATCTTGACTTTCGCCGCCACGACCAATCCGAGGCCACGTGGACGTGTACCACGTCGGGCCGTAGGGTGGGGTCGCTGCACTGCCGTTGGAGTTCACGTCGAGCTCGCCGATAAGCGAACCATTTTGCCCACACATTTCCCGGTGCGTGCGTAGCGAGCAGGTCGGCTTGCCAACCCTCAGGTGGATGCTCGGCAAGAATATGCATAACGGTCGCCATGCCGCCAGGGGTATCGCATGGTCCCACATGCAACACCTTGCGCATGCTCGTCCCACCACGCTCGTCATCAAGAAATGGTCGGCAAACCGCCTTCCAGGGGTACGAGATTTGAGGAGAGCATAAGGGCGAGTCTCTCCCGAACAGGTTCATGGTCGTGGTTCCTGCCATCGTTGAAGGTGCAGCGATAAGCATGGCGATACTCCCTTTTATCTTGCACCGATGGGACATGTACAGTTGGGACCGGGACCATCGGCAACAGCATGCCCCCATGGGAACGAACCACAGTGAACGCTTGACCGTTCTGCTCCCGGTATGGAACGAAGCGACGGTGATCGAGAAAAAACTCGCCAACCTTGCCGCTCAGAACCTACCGATGCATTTGCTCGTGGTGGATTCCGCCTCCACGGACACCACTCTGGAATTGGTTGATGGATGGATTTCCCGACACCCAAACGCTTTCGCATCGTTTGAAGTCCTTCAAATGGAGCAACGCCGAGGAAAAACATCTGCGGTAATTAAGGGATTGAACCACCATAGCCAGCAGCCTGAGGGGCTGATCTGCATGACCGATGCGGATGCCCTGCTTGAACGAGGCGTGCTCCGCCGAATGATGCAGTGGTTTGCGGACCCGATGATCGGCGCCGTTGGTGCGTTGCCCAGGCGTCAAGGTGCGCGGGCCGAGGAAAGGCTCCACCGAGAAGCGTGGGAAGCCATGCGCATCGCCGAGTCCATGGTGGACAGCACCCCCTT
>Ga0255765_1006066_pt1 | contig 11124 bp, 11 predicted proteins | sample 041ome_8_FD_179965 | JGI IMG/M metagenome (GOLD analysis project Ga0255765, IMG submission 179965) | Coastal salt marsh microbial communities from the Groves Creek Marsh, Skidaway Island, Georgia - 041407BS metaG (version 2) | ecosystem: Environmental > Aquatic > Marine > Intertidal zone > Salt... | reverse complement strand
TACCAATCACCACACCTGGTCGAGCGGTATGAATAGTTACTTTTGCACTAGATGCTGGTCGCTCGATTTCAATTCGGCTTACCGACGCGTGACCCAATTTCTTTATAAGGTGTTCGCGTACCTGCATATCCGCATGCAATTTATCTGCATAGTCTTGCTTTTCGGCATACCAGACAGACAAATGCTGCTTGGTAATACCCAGACGAATGCCAGTTGGATGTACTTTCTGACCCATGATTACTCTCCAGCCTCGTCTGCTACTTTCACTGTGATATGACAGGTTTGCTTGTGAATGCGATCAGCACGACCCTTGGCCCGTGTTTTGATTCGCTTCATCGTGAAACCTTCATCAACAAACGCTGTAGAAACACGCAGTTCGTCGACATCAGCACCTTCATTGTGTTCAGCATTAGCTATCGCTGATTCCAATATCTTTTTCACCAGGTGCGCGCCTTTTTTAGGGCTGAATGCCAAAACATCCAAAGCCTCTTCGGCAGTTTTACCTCGAATTTGATCTACAACCAGTCTCGCCTTCTGGGCAGAAAGTCGAGCGCTGCGCAATGTTGCTGCTACTTCCATCATCTACTCCTAGCGAGCCTTCTTGTCGGCCACATGGCCTTTGAAGGTGCGGGTAATTGCAAATTCACCAAGCTTGTGACCAACCATTTCTTCGTTGATCAGCACAGGAACATGCTGCCTACCGTTATGCACCGCAATTGTCAGCCCAACCATTTCCGGAAAAATAGTAGAGCGACGCGACCAAGTTTTGATCGGTTTTCTATCGTTGTTAGCTACCGCCGCATCAACTTTCTTGAGCAGGTGAGCGTCGATAAATGGACCTTTAATTAGCGAACGAGCCATGTCTTATTCTCTCCGCCTGATTATTTGTTACGACGACGAACAATCATATTGTCCGTACGTTTGTTCTTACGAGTCTTGTATCCCTTGGTAGGCGTACCCCAAGGAGACACAGGATGACGACCACCAGAAGTTCGGCCTTCACCACCACCGTGTGGGTGATCAACCGGGTTCATGGCAACACCACGAACTGTTGGACGAACACCGCGCCAGCGAGTTGCACCCGCCTTACCCAATGAGCGCAGACTGTGCTCACTGTTAGAAACTTCGCCAAGCGTTGCACGACAATCGGCAAGCACTTTACGCATTTCACCACTTCTTAATCGCAGAGAGGCATATTGACCTTCCCTGGCAACCAACTGAACACTCGCACCAGCACTGCGCGCCACTTGCGCACCTTTGCCTGGCTTCAATTCAATGCAGTGAATAACGCTACCCACTGGAATGTTACGCAATGGCAGTGAATTACCTGGCTTGATCGGCGAACCTGAACCAGACTGAACCTGGTCTCCAGCCTGAACACCCTTGGGTGCAATAATGTAGCGACGCTCACCATCGGCATAAACCAACAAGGCAATTAATGCACTGCGATTAGGGTCATACTCCAGACGCTCAACACGAGCAGGAATACCGTCTTTATTGCGCTTGAAATCAATAACACGATAAAGCTGTTTATGACCACCACCGCGATGACGAGTAGTAATACGTCCGGCAGAGTTACGACCACCGGTCTTGCTCTTTTGCTCGGTCAGCGGCGCATAGGGCCCACCTTTATGCAGATCAGTGTGTACCACACTGACCACATGACGGCGGCCTGATGAGGTTGGTTTGCGTTTAACAATAGCCATGTCTAATCAATCCTCAAATCGCTGCTGTAAAATCAATCTGCTGACCGTCAGCCAAGCTTACATAAGCTTTCTTCCAGTCATTGCGACGACCCAGACCGGTACGCGAACGGCGAACCTTTCCCTTCATGTTGACAACTCGAACCTGCTCAACATTCACATTGAACACAGACTCCACCGCCGCTTTAATTTCCGGCTTGGTTGCATCAACAGAAACTTTAAATACGTATTGGTTATCCTGCTCTCCTGCCATCGCCGTTTTTTCGGAGATATGAGGGGCACGAATAACATTCAAAAGGCGCTCTTGGGTTACGGTGCTCATGCCAACATCTCCTCGATTTGCTTGAGTGCAGAAACAGTCACCATCACCTTGTCTGAACCAACAAGTGAAACAGGGTCAATATTCGCTACGTCGCGCACATCAACCTTATGCAGGTTGCGCGCTGAGAGATAAAGGTTTTCACTCACTTCTTCGGAAACTATGAGAACGCTATCGACGCTGTAACCGTTAAGCTTGGTTACCAGATCTTTGGTTTTTGGAGCATCTATATCAAAAGACTCGACAACCAACAGGCGCTCTTGTCGAGCAAGCTCAGAGAGAATAGAGCGCATAGCGGCGCGATACATCTTGCGGTTGAGCTTGAGACTATGATTTTGATCAGTGCGCGCAGCAAAGGTAACGCCACCGCTACGCCATAGTGGACTGCGGATAGTACCAGCACGCGCACGCCCTGTTCCTTTTTGGCGCCATGGCTTCTTACCACCACCAGACACTTCAGAACGGTTTTTTTGCTTCTTGGTTCCTTGGCGGGCATTAGCCATATAGCTAATAACAACCTGGTGAACCAGATCCTGATTAAACTCGCGGCCGAAGGTTAGCTCGGAAACTTCAACGGTCCCGCCTGTCTTCTTGCCTTTAGGAGCTGCAATGGTCAGTTCCATAATAAACCTCTAAACCTTAAGCCTTGACTGCTGGATTGACGATTACATCGCCACCAGGCGCACCTGGAACCGCGCCTTTAACAAGGAGCAGGTTACGTTCCAGATCAACGCGTACGATTTCCAAATTCTGGGTAGTTACACGCTCAGAACCCATGTGCCCGGCCATCTTTTTCCCTTTAAATACCCGACCAGGGGTCTGGCACTGGCCAATTGAACCTGGAGCACGATGGGAAAGTGAGTTGCCGTGGGTGGCATCTTGCATTCTGAAGTTCCAGCGCTTAACGCCGCCCTGGAAACCTTTACCCTTGGAGGTACCGGTAACATCAACTTTCTGCCCAGCCTCAAAGGAGCCAGCATTTAGCTCGGCGCCAATTTCGAGACCTTCAACAGAATCACAACGGAATTCCCAAAGACCACGACCAGCTTCCACAGTTGCCTTGGCAAAGTGACCGGCTTCAGCTTTGTTTACACGGGATGTTTTACGAGCACCAGCAGTAACCTGTATAGCTGTGTAGCCATCAGACTCTGTAGTTTTGATTTGCGTGATGCGATTAGGCGCAACTTCGATCACAGTGACCGGGACAGAAGCACCATCTTCAGCAAAAATACGCGTCATGCCGCTTTTGCGACCGACTATACCAATAGTCATTTTCTTTCCTCACGTGTACGGGGCTGTTACCCGCTATGGCCGCCCATTTCAGAGCGTTACACCACTTTCAGCACTCTTATACAAGCGAGCTACTGAAAGACATTTACTCTTAACCCAGGCTAATTTGTACTTCTACGCCTGCGGCCAGATCCAAATTCATTAGTGCGTCTACTGTTTTCTCTGTTGGATCGAGAATATCGAGAAGACGCTTATGCGTGCGAATCTCATACTGATCGCGCGCATCTTTATTTACATGCGGAGATACCAAAATGGTGTATCGCTCTTTGCGTGTAGGCAAAGGGATAGGACCGCGCACCGCCGCGCCGGTTCGCTTTGCTGTATCAACAATCTCTTTAGCAGAGACATCAATAAGACGATGATCGAATGCCTTAAGGCGAATCCGGATGTTTTGATTCTGCATGTGCAAAATTCCAACTAAAACTTTTAAACAACTTTGGCTAAAAATACAAAAGTCAGTTTCTAACTTGTTGTTTTTAAAGCCGCTTTTACTATTAACGCCAGCAACCAAAGGGGAGCCGGCGTCAAAGAGGCGCGAATTCTATAGATTTCACCTGCCTCGGTCAACAATAAACATGGAAATCTTTTTGTAAATATTGCGCAGCTAAATCATCTAACTAATTCAGCTTTTCCACACTCCGAAAAAAACAATTTTTTAAATAGAATTTTTGACTAATTACAGCCCGTAACCCCATGAAAATACGGTGAGAAGAACGCCTTATTCTTTCTATTATTAATTAATCTGATATTTCTGCCCAAAAAATGCGCGTTCGCGGCAAAAAATATGTAGAATGTCGCGCCAATTTTTGCGTATTTATGGGGTCGGAGCCAATCGGCTTTGACCCCTGTTTATTTTTAACTTCTGAATGATTCAACGAGTGGAGCAATGACAGACTTAGCCCTATACAGAAACATCGGCATTTTCGCCCACGTGGATGCGGGAAAAACCACAACCACCGAACGTATCCTGAAACTTACCGGTAAGATTCACAAGACTGGTGAGGTACATGATGGCGCGGCAACAACCGACTTCATGGAACAGGAACAGGAGCGCGGAATTACAATTCAGTCTGCCGCCACTACCTGCTTTTGGAAAGATCACCGCCTTAACATTATCGATACCCCGGGGCACGTTGACTTCACCGTAGAAGTTTACCGCTCACTAAAAGTACTCGATGGCGGCGTAGGTGTATTCTGTGGTTCCGGCGGTGTTGAGCCCCAGTCAGAAACCAACTGGCGCTATGCCAATGATTCTGAAGTAGCCCGCATTATCTTCGTAAACAAGATGGACCGCATGGGCGCTGATTTTTATCGTGTGGTTGGCCAGATCAAGAAAGTTCTTGGCGCTACTCCACTTGTCATGACTCTGCCCATCGGCATCGAAGACGAGTTCAAAGGCGTTGTCGATTTGTTGTCTGAGAAAGCCTACGTTTGGGACGACACCGGCCTCCCGGAAAACTTTGAAGTCATCGACATCCCCGAAGACATGAAAGAGAAAGTCGCCGAATACCGCGAGCAACTGATCGAAACTGTTGTTGAGCAAGACGATGACATTATGATGGCTTACATGGAAGGTGAAGAGCCTTCTATAGAAGACCTGAAACGCTGCATTCGCGATGGCACTCGCAAACTGGACTTCTTCCCTACCTACTGTGGTTCGGCGTTTAAAAACAAAGGCGTTCAGCTGGTTCTGGATGCAGTGGTCGATTATCTGCCCAATCCAACCGAAGTTGATCCGCAAGAACTCACCGACGAAACAGGCGAGCCTACCGGTGAAGTTGCCAAGGTTTCTGTAGACGAACCACTTCGCGCCCTGGCGTTCAAAATTATGGACGACCGCTTTGGCGCCCTTACGTTCATTCGCATCTACTCAGGCAAGATCGAGAAAGGCATGACCATTCTTAATTCTGCCACCGGTAAAACCGAGCGAATCGGCCGCATGGTAGAAATGCATGCAAATGATCGCAACGAACTGGATCGCGCCCAGGCAGGGGACATTATCGCAGTTGTCGGCATGAAAAACGTTCAAACAGGCCATACCCTATGTGACCCCAACCATCCTTGCACGCTGGAAGCTATGGTTTTCCCAGATCCTGTAATCTCTATCGCAGTTGCGCCTAAAGACAAGGGCGGATCAGAGAAAATGGGCATTGCGATTGGTAAAATGATCGCTGAAGACCCATCTTTCCGGGTTGAAACGGATGAAGACTCTGGTGAAACCATCCTGAAAGGCATGGGCGAGCTTCACCTTGACATCAAAGTCGACATCCTCAAGCGTACTTATGGTGTAGAGCTTATCGTCGGTGAGCCACAAGTGGCCTACCGCGAGACAATCACCCAGGCGATCGAAGACAGCTATACACACAAGAAGCAGTCTGGTGGTTCTGGTCAGTTCGGTAAGATCGACTATCGTATCAAGCCTAACGAGCCCGGTGAAGGTTTCACCTTTACCTCAACGGTCGTCGGGGGCAACGTGCCCAAGGAATTTTTCCCGGCCATTGAGAAAGGCTTTGCCCTAATGATGGAAGCAGGCCCACTGGCTGGCTTCCCAATGCTGGACGTTAATGTTGAGCTTTACGATGGTGCTTTCCACGCAGTTGACTCCTCCGCTATTGCGTTTGAGCTAGCAGCCAAGGGCGCCTATCGTCAGTCAATGCCTAAAGCCGGCCCACAGCTGATTGAACCAATCATGAAAGTGGATGTATTCACTCCTGATGATCATGTTGGTGATGTCATCGGCGACCTCAACCGTCGTCGCGGAATGATCAAGGACCAAGAACCTGGCGCCACCGGTGTTCGCATCAAGGCAGAAGTTCCCTTGGCGGAAATGTTTGGCTATATCGGCAGCCTGCGAACCATGACTTCTGGCCGAGGCCAGTTTTCTATGGAATTTTCTCACTACCTTCCTTGTCCACAGAATGTGGCCGAGAAAGTTATTGCAGACGCCAAGGCACGCAAAGAAGCCAAGAGCAAGTAAGCTTTTTTAGAGCTTATAAAAAGCCCGGCATATAGCCGGGCTTTTTTATGTCAGGAATATATTTATTGCGAGAGCTAACTCTCAGCATCCATCGCATATTTGTGACCTTTGAAGCAAAACGCCAAGGATCCAATCTTGCGCACTATAAAAAGCTTAGCAGTTTGTGAGCATGTTCAATATATACGCTGGCTTTTTAATTAGAATCCAGACCATTATTTACTCATGAGGAAATTATTATGAAAAATATCCTAGGTGGAATAGCTGTCGCCTCCGTTTTATGCGCGTGCAGTACATACGATCCGTACACAGGTGAAAAAGAAGCGTCAAAAACAGCCATAGGAGCTGGCATTGGGGCCAGTGTAGGTGCCGTCATTGCTTATCTGGATAACGACGACAAGGATAGCAGCCTACGCAATAGACGCATTCTGGAGGCCGCCGCCGGTGGTGCGGCTATAGGTGGTGGTATCGGATATTACATGGATGCCCAGGAAGCTAAACTTAGACAACAACTAAGGGGCACTGGCGTAAGCGTGGAGCGTGTAGGTGACAACATTAATCTGCTCATGCCCGGGAATATCACGTTTGCGACGGCCCGCTCAGAAATTGCTTCTGATTTCTACCCAGTACTAAACTCTGTCGCACTGGTATTGGAAGAATATAACCGAACCCTGGTCGTGGTTGCTGGCCATACTGATAGCGACGGGTCGAGCGAATACAATCAAACCTTATCCATTCAGCGAGCAGACTCTGTTTCAAATTACCTGCAAGGCCAGGGTATTAATCCGATTCGTCTTGAACCCACCGGCTTTGGTGAATCCCAACCGATCGCAAGTAACAATACAGCTGAAGGCAAGCAGCTTAACCGTCGCGTTGAAATCACATTATTGCCTGTAGAAAGCTAGTATGCACACTTCTTTAACTTCTAGGCATGCAATGACTTAGTTACACAATTTAGCAGGCAGGCACAAAAAAACCCGGCATATAGCCGGGCTTTTTCTTGGATAGTAATCAAAAATTATTTGATAATTTTTGCTACTACACCGGCACCTACGGTGCGACCACCTTCACGGATCGCGAAGCGAAGACCTTCGTCCATCGCAATAGGAGCAATCAGCTCAACAGTCATCTGGATGTTGTCGCCAGGCATAACCATTTCTACACCTTCAGGCAGCTCACAGGCACCAGTTACGTCCGTAGTTCGGAAGTAGAACTGAGGACGGTAGCCTTTAAAGAATGGCGTGTGACGGCCACCTTCATCTTTACCCAGAACATAGACTTCTGCTTCAAAGGTAGTGTGAGGATTGATCGAGCCAGGCTTAGCCAATACTTGACCACGCTCAACTTCTTCACGCTTGGTGCCACGCAGAAGCGCACCAATGTTCTCACCAGCACGACCTTCGTCAAGCAGTTTGCGGAACATTTCAACACCAGTACAGGTAGTTTTTTGAGTGTCTTTAATACCAACAATCTCAACTTCGTCACCAGTATGAATAATGCCGCGCTCAACACGACCAGTGACAACGGTGCCTCGACCGGAGATAGAGAATACGTCTTCGATAGGCATAATGAATGCACCATCAATCGCACGCTCAGGCTCAGGAATGTACTCATCCAAAGTTTCTACCAGCTTTCTAACTGCAGTAGTGCCCAGTTCATTGTCGTCCTGGCCATTCAGAGCCATAAGCGCTGAACCAGCAATGATTGGCGTATCGTCACCTGGGAATTCGTAGGTGTCGAGCAGCTCACGCAGTTCCATTTCAACCAGCTCAAGCATTTCGTTGTACTCTTCGGAGCCAACGCCACCACAGTCTTCTGCTAGCAAGTCTGCTTTGTTCAGGAAAACAACGATGAAAGGCACACCGACCTGACGAGACAGCAGGATGTGCTCACGAGTCTGAGGCATAGGGCCATCCGTCGCGCCACAAACCAGAATCGCACCGTCCATCTGAGCTGCACCAGTGATCATGTTTTTCACATAATCGGCGTGTCCAGGACAATCGACGTGCGCGTAATGGCGAGCTGGGGAGTCATACTCAACGTGAGAAGTCGCGATGGTAATACCACGCTCTTTCTCTTCTGGAGCATTATCGATGCCGTCAAATGCAACGGCTGAACCGCCCCATATTTCAGCGCAGACACGAGTAAGGGCCGCTGTCAAAGTAGTTTTACCGTGGTCAACGTGGCCAATAGTGCCCACGTTTACGTGGGGTTTCGTACGTTCAAATTTTTCTTTAGACATTTAAATGTTCCTCTAAAGTCGTGTTTTAAGTCAAAGATACTTATTAAAAGAAGACGGTCTTATCCGCCCATATTTTTAGCTATCACTTCCTGGGCCACGTTGCTTGGGGCTTCGGCGTAACGTAAAAATTCCATAGTGTAGGTGGCTCGACCCTGAGTCGCTGACCTTAGGTCAGTGGCATACCCGAACATTTCAGCAAGTGGCACTTCGGCATTTACAATTTTGCCAGATGCCCTATCTTCCATGCCCTGAATAATGCCGCGACGACGGTTCAGGTCACCTACGACGTCACCCATGTTTTCTTCAGGGGTAACGACCTCTACTTTCATCATCGGCTCTAACAAAACAGCTCCACCCACTTCGGCGAGTTTCTTGGTTGCCATTGAAGCAGCGATCTTAAACGCCATTTCGTTAGAGTCAACATCATGAAATGATCCATCGTAGAGAGTTGCCTTCAAACCAAGCAGCGGATAGCCCGCTACAACGCCGTTAAGCATTTGATCTTCAATGCCTTTCTCTACAGCAGGGATATATTCGCGGGGTACTGTACCACCAACGATTTCATTAACAAATTCGAGGCCTTCTCCGCTGTCTGTCGAAAGCGGCTCAAATTTAATCCAAACATGGCCATATTGACCTCGACCGCCAGATTGACGTACAAATTTGCCTTCAACCTCAACGGTGTTACGTATCGCTTCACGATACGCCACTTGAGGCTTGCCTATATTCGCCTCAACATTGAATTCGCGACGCATTCTATCAACAAGAATGTCCAGATGTAGCTCACCCATACCAGAAATAATTGTCTGGCCGGTTTCCTCGTCCGTTTTCACCCGAAACGAAGGATCTTCCTGAGCAAGCTTGCCCAAAGCGATGCCCATTTTCTCTTGGTCTGGTTGTGATTTGGGCTCAACTGCAACCGAAATAACCGGCTCCGGAAACTCCATTCGCTCTAGGGTAATTATATTATCCTGAGCACAGAGGGTTTCACCGGTGGTGACATCCTTCAACCCAATTGCTGCCGCAATATCGCCAGCCAGGACTTCTTTAATTTCTTCCCGATTATTGGAGTGCATTTGCACCATTCGGCCTATGCGCTCTTTTTTACCTTTTACCGGGTTATAAACCGCGTCACCCGTACTCAATTTTCCTGAGTACACACGGAAAAATGTCAATGTACCAACAAACGGGTCAGTAGCAATCTTAAAAGCCAGCGCTGAAAAAGGCGCATCATCATCTGCTTCACGAGTGGCATCGCTGCCATCTTCCAGGAGACCTTCAATGGCTTTTACTTCAGTCGGTGCAGGCAAATATTCAATCACCGCATCCAAAACAGCCTGAACGCCTTTATTCTTAAACGCTGAGCCGCCAAGCACCGGCACAATTTCATTGGCAAGGCAGCGGGTACGAATGCCTAGCTTAATCTCTTCTTCGGTAAGCTCGCCGCCTTCAAGGTATTTTTCCATAAGCTCGTCATTAGCTTCAGCCGCGGCTTCTACCAATTGTTCGCGTAGCTTTTCACACTGAGCTTGCATATCTGCAGGAATCTCCTCGTAGTTGAAGGTCATTCCCAAGTCTTCCTGATTCCAAATGATCGCTTTCATTTTGACAAGGTCGACAACGCCGCGAAATTCATCTTCGGCGCCAATCGTCATTTGTATCGGCACGGGGTTAGCGGCCAGTCGATCTCTCATCTGTTTTATAACATCGAGAAAATCGGCCCCGGCACGGTCCATCTTGTTCACAAATACCATGCGAGGAACTTCATATTTATCCGCCTGACGCCAAACTGTTTCTGTCTGTGGCTGCACACCAGATGAGCCACAAAGAACAACCACTGCAGCATCCAGGACCCGAAGTGAGCGTTCAACTTCGATCGTGAAGTCCACGTGCCCTGGCGTATCGATAATATTGATTCTGTGCTGGTCAAACTGCTGCTGCATTCCCGCCCAAAAACATGTAGTAGCTGCAGAAGTGATGGTAATCCCGCGCTCCTGCTCTTGTTCCATCCAATCCATGGTAGCTGCACCATCGTGCACCTCACCAATCTTGTGAGACAAGCCGGTATAGAACAACACACGTTCAGTCGTTGTCGTCTTACCCGCATCTACGTGGGCGCAGATGCCGATATTACGGTAACGTTCGATAGGTGTTTTTCGGGCCACAGTTAATGTTTCCGGTTAGCTTCTCTAGAATGGCAAAAAGGCAGCTATACAGCCGCCCTTTTTCAGACTTATAAGACTCTCGCCAATACGATTAAAAGCGGAAGTGGGAGAAGGCTTTGTTGGCTTCTGCCATACGGTGAACGTCTTCTCTCTTTTTAACCGCATTGCCACGGTTTTCAGCCGCATCAGCCAGTTCACCGGCGAGGCGTTGAGCCATGGATTTTTCACTTCGATTACGAGAAAACTCTACCAACCAGCGCATCGCTAGGGCCAGGCGACGTGAAGGACGAACTTCAACGGGAACTTGGTAGGTTGCACCACCTACTCGGCGTGATTTCACTTCAACGTGTGGAGCGATGTTTTCCAATGCTTCATCAAAAACTTCAATGGGATCGCGCTTGGTACGTTCTTCTACAAGCTCAAGTGCGCCA
>Ga0255765_1006063_pt1 | contig 11127 bp, 8 predicted proteins | sample 041ome_8_FD_179965 | JGI IMG/M metagenome (GOLD analysis project Ga0255765, IMG submission 179965) | Coastal salt marsh microbial communities from the Groves Creek Marsh, Skidaway Island, Georgia - 041407BS metaG (version 2) | ecosystem: Environmental > Aquatic > Marine > Intertidal zone > Salt... | reverse complement strand
CCAAAGCGTGTTCTTCTTCTTCGGTGGGGAAAACAACAACAACAGCAGCAGTTGCAAAAACGAAGACTTTGCCCCCGCGAGGATGCCGCGACGAGCGAAGAGCTTCTCTGAAGAAGAAGAAGAACGGCCCGTCGGAATCTTTGTTGGTTTTGAGCAGAGGAGGACGACGGGGAAGATTCTTATTGACGAGGAATGAAGCGATAGCGGACCGGTTGACAGAGAGCGGAGAAGACAACGAGCAGCGCGAGAGAAGAGGAAAGAAGAAGGAAGAAACGCTGACGTTACAAACCAACAACAATTCGTCGTCGAAACTGGCGGCGTTGGCGACGTTACTGGAACGCGCGGTCGTGCGAGACTTGGCGGACGAGTTAGCCAACGAAGACGCTACGTGTTCGGTGGAGTACGACCAAGAAGTCTTCGAAGAGTGCACGAATAAAGTCACCGAACAATTAGCCGAAGTGGTGGTTTTGTGCAACAGCGCGGATATGGCGAGCAAGTACAGCTCGAATTTACGGAATAAAGAGCTTTCCAGGTTGAGAGGGTCTTTGTGGAATTTACGCGTGTTGTTGGAGTCGTATTGCGCGACGAAAGGCGGGTGTTCGCTGAACGTGAGACATCGATTCGAGACGTTGCGTTCGGCGGCGATGGAAGTGTTACCGGCGTCGAAGCGGTTGAAAAAAGGGCCCGAGGCGACCGCGATTCCGAATTTACAGGCGGTCATGGAACCGAGAGTGAAGTCATTCGAGGAAGTCATGGGTACCGCGGCGAGTAGCAGCGGCGGCGAGGAAGACGTGGACAATAAGATCTCTCAAAGAGAGATTGCGTTTTACAGAGGCGGACAACCTTCGGTGGAAGGCCGGTCGTGGCTCTCCAAAAACGGGTTTACTCGAGTGGTTGATTTACGAGGCGAAGATCGCGACAATCAGTGGGTGAAACCGTTTGGTGGAGGCGACGGGCAAGGCACGTTTAACCAGAACAAGAAATTCGACACGACGAATATTCCTATAACAGATATGGGCGTTCCTACGAAAGAACAAGTCGAGGAGTTTATCGACATCGCGAACGACGTGTTGGAGAAGAACAAGACGAAGAAAGCTGGAGAGTCGAAGGAGAAGATGTTGTTGCACTGTAAAGCCGGAATTGGACGAACCGGGTGTTTAGTCGCGTGCTGGAGAATTTCGAGAGGCGTGGACGTGGAAGAGGCGTTGGCGATGGAGGCTGGTTTGGTGTGCGATTTCGGATGCATCGCGCAAGAACAATTCGTGAGAGATTACGCCGCAGATTTGAAACACGAAACGGAAGTGAAGAAGTTTGAGCAAGCCGTGGAAAAATCGAAATTTGAAACCGATGCGAAGTATCGAACGTCGTACGATCCCGTCAACGAGTACGGGAGCATGGGAGACGTCACGGATGTCTCTGCCATGGGATCAAACATGATGGGCAACGTTTCCGCGTCGGGTGAATTTTCCAGTTTGGACCAAGCGCCGGACATGTATTTAATCCGAACCGATGGGTTTTCGTGCACGAGAGAACTCGTGGAAAACAGAGAGTTGAAGATTTCGCACCCGTCTACGCAGCAAATGATTTTGGTTTGGAGAGAACCGCCGAAAACAATCTTCTTGTTGAAAAAAATTGGCAACGCGCTTTTACCTCAGTTGGTCGAAGTCGCACACGCGTTGATGACGATGGGAATGCATGTCATTTTAGATACCGACGTGAAGAGAGAATTGGAAGATGAAACGATCAAATTGGAAACCGTGGACGAACAAAACCGAACGGAAGTGCGAACGAAAGCTTTGTGGGTGGAAAAAGATTCGAAAGGAAAAATCCCGAAAGAAGATTGGGGCACGATTGACGTGTGCGTCTGTTTAGGCGGCGACGGGGTTATTTTACACGCGAGTAAAATGTTCCAAGGTCCGACGCCGCCGGTTTTAGGATTCCATTTAGGTTCCTTGGGTTTCCTGACGAACCATCCAGGAAACGATATGGCGCCGAGTTTACTCATGGCGCTCGGTCGCGGGCCGCCAATCGCGAACATCTCTGGCGGCGTCCCGATCACTCTGCGCATGCGTTTACTTTGCGAAGTGTTTAAATTCGCGGACAAAGTTGAAAACGGTGGCAACGGCGAACCGTCTTTCACGTATACTATCCTCAACGAAGTCCTCGTGGACCGAGGCCCTTCCCCGTTTCTCTCCAAAATCGAAGCGTACGATCGCGGGCAACTCATCACCTCCATCCAAGCCGACGGCGTCATGCTCGCCACGGCCACTGGATCCACCGCCTACTCCGTCTCCGCCGGTGGTTCCATGGTTCACCCGAACGTTCAGGCTATTTTGATGACTCCAATTTGCCCACACACCCTCTCCTTCCGCCCCGTCATCTTCCCCGACTCGGTCGAAGTCGAACTTCGCGTCTCGGAAAACGCTCGCAACAGCGCCTGGGTCTCCTTCGACGGTCGCGAACGGTGCGAACTCTGCCGAGGCGACTCCGTCTTTGTCAAAATGAGCGAATACCCAGTCCCTACGATTAACTTTGAAAACCAAACCGGTGATTTCATCTCCAGTTTACGAAGATGTTTGAAATGGAACGAACGCGAAGAGCAACAAGTCTTCGACGCGTCGCAAGTCGCCGCTTTGAGGATGATGAACGAAAACGCGGCAAAATCGGAAGCGTCCGACGAGTGGAGCTCCAGATGATAAAGTCATCGGATACCTCCTCCTCCTTTAGATTGGACATTAACAAACACTACTGTTGTACATCAGAACACCAACTTTCTTGCCGCACGCGTACACACAAAAGAGAAAAAATGTCTGCGCTTTCCTTACTTTTTGTCTTCCTTTCTCTCTCTTTGCGAAACAACACCATCATGTCCGACGACGACGACGCGAAGAAAAAGGTCAAGACAGCGAAGAAGAAGAAGGAGAAGGAGACGAAAAGAACTTTCGCGAATAAGATTTTCGATCGTTTTGCCGCGTTGCCGCGAGAGTATAAGTGTGCCTTTTTTCTCGTCCTCCTCGCGGTGGTCGTTTTCCCTTTAACGACCTTAAAAGAGCGCTTTGATGAGAAGGAAAAAAAGTGTCCATTTGGCTTCCAATCGAGATCAAATGTGAACTTAGAGTCTGATTTACCTTCCTGGCATCCAAAGCTGGTGTCTTACGACGTCGAAGGCGTAAACAACCTCGAGGTTGGTCCTCCGATGTTGAAGAAAAACGAGATTGCAAAATTCGACGACATAATAGTTTACAGAGGGCATTTTTACGTGAAAGGCAAACTGGAGCAAAAAAAGACGCAATCGACACAACTGGTCGAGGACGAGAACGAGCTCCCGTGGGACCGAGAGGAGAGGAAAGCGAACGAGATGCTCGAAAAGGAAAAGAGCAAAAAGGAGAAAAAAAAGAAAGACGTGGGAGAACGCATCGCGGATAGGTTCTTTCCGCTCGGAGGGACTTCGAATTCGTACGCGAAAGCGGTCGCGATGAATAACCGAACGAAACGAATCATGAGCGTCGCGAGCACGGAGGAGAAAGCAAAGAAGATGATTGAAACCTTTAGGAGCGTAGGAGTGACAGTAACTGAAGTCGTAGTGACGGAGAATGGAGACGAGAGTAAGTTGATTGTGCCTGGATTTCACGATTCGCACACACACGTTTTATCGTTGGCTTTGAAGAGAGAGTTCGAGGTGGATTTGTCCGACGTCGAAACGAAGAAAGAGTTCGTGACGAGGTTGAAAATGAAGGAAAGGAGTTGGGCGCCTTTTCCACAGTTCAGCGAAGAGTGGATTGTTGCCAGTGGCTACGACGATGGTAAGATACTCAGAGAGGACGGAAGGCTGGATTTACCGTATAAAGGGTGGATCGACGACATCTCCAATCCCGTAATCGCGTTTCGCGCGGATATGCACACGGCGATTGTCAATCAAGCCGGGTTTCGAAAAGCTAACGTGCGATGGGCGGACGTGAAGAAAAACACGACCCACGAGTATTACAGGCGGTTTCGCGATTACATCGATTTCGATACGGGTGAAGTCAAAGATGACGCCATGCAGTTGTTTCAAAAAGTCCTACCGAAAAGAACGAAGAAAGAACGGAAGAACGCTTTGAAACGAGCGCTCGCGCCGCTTTCAAAGTTAGGGATAACGAGAGTGAGCGATTTTGGCGCCATCGATGCGTTACAGGCGTATGATTTTGAACTTTCCAGAAGCGACTATATGATTTTGAGGGAGTTAGATAACGAAATGCGGCCTCACGGTCTTCCTTTGAGAGTGAATTGTTACTTGCCGTTTGACGACTGGCAGTTTGCCGCGTTGGAGCAAGAAAGAGGGAACGGAGCGTTTTTTCATTACACCGGATACAAAGGGAACGAATTGCGGCAAAAAGAATTGAACTTGGATCAGACGATACGGTCAAACGTGCGCATCGCCGGCGTGAAGTTATTTCTAGACGGAAGTCTCGGCGCAAATACGGCAAAATTTCACGAGCCGTATAACAGTGGTTTCACGAAAACCAGTCACACGGCGACGGGAATGTTTGTCCGAGACGTCCAACACGCGAAACAAATAGCGATCCTAGCGGATAAAGCGGAATTGCAAATTGCTGTGCATGCCATTGGCGACGCCGCCGTGGACGCGGCTTTAGATATGCTCGAAACGATTGAGAAAACGAACGGAAAAAGGGATCGACGGTTTCGAATCGAACATATTCAACACTTGAGCGGCGACGGAAGCATCGAAAATTTAAACTTGAAAACAGAAACCGTCGAGGCGCGCATTAAGCGATTAAAACCGATCGCCTCGGTGCAGCCATTGCATTTAGCATTAGACTCGGAAAGAGCACTCGTGGAGAAACTTGGACGCTCGAGAATGGAACGAACTCACATGTATAAATCGTTGAGCGAATTAACCACCATCGCGTTCGGCTCGGACGTTCCCATCGCGCCTGCGAATCCACTCGAAGCCATCTTACAAGCCTCCACAAAACGAACGTTGAACAAAGAAGGTCAGTCTATGAGTGTAGAGATGGCGTTAGAAGCGCAAACGATTGGTGGCGCGCGAGCGTCGTTCAACGAAGACGCTTTCGGTGGTTTCTTCAACGGCGCCCTGATGGATTTTGTCGTATTGAAGAAGAAGAGTAGCGCAACTAGCAATAGTAAAGAAAAAGAAGAATCAAAAGAAGAAGAACGAGGGGAGGAGGAGATCATCGACGATCGCTCCATCGTTTATGAAACCTGGGTTGGCGGACGCAAAGTGTATTCAACCGCGTAAAATTTTCCATTGTATGTACCTCCTCATCTTCACAAAAAAGCACTCCTTGCTTACAACTCTTATTTATTGACGCGCGTCGAAATGACCGATCCTGGACCGGTCGCGTCTTCTAAAATGGAATCCAACTCCAAACGAATGGCTTCTGTTTTAGTCGCCCTGTGTCTCGGTTTCTTCGCGATATTGTTGACCTTTGATGGCTCGTCCAGTTTGGGGAAAACCGAATTGGATTCAACAACAGGTGGGAACTTTTTGGACGCGTTAAAGTTGTTCGGCGGATCCTCCTCGAAGAGAAGGAACCAGAATCACAAGAGCATGTCCGAGGAAGAAAAAGAACGATTCATGCAACACGTGGATTTTGAGATTCCGAAAGCTTCCTCCAGCGGCGAGTACGACGAAACCGATGACGACGAGTACGACGACGATGGAGGAGGAGGAGGAGGAGGAGGCGGTAAAACTATCATAGGTAAAGTGTCAAAGAAATCGAGGCAGTATAAGAAGAAAAGGAAGCAAGAGTTGATGCTGCGAAAGAAAGAGCAGGATTTGCGGCAGCAAGCGATCAGCTCGAACCCGGACGACGTGGTGCACGGATGGATACGCGCAATGTTCAACCAGATGGATACGAACGGCGACGGGAAGATATCGCTGAACGAGATGAAGGCGTACGCGGAGAAGATGAATTTAGATAGAGGGTATGTGAAGGATTTTAGCGAGTATGTCCACATAAAAGCAGGGGAGCCGGAGAACCACGATCATCCCGCGGTGGATTTTGATCACTTTTTGGCGGCTTTGCAACAGAGAGACGCGACGGTGATGCGAGCGTGTGCCATGGGAGGATATGGCGGTAGAAGTATCTTTGATGAAGTGGCGGAGAGAAGCGTTTGGTTGTTAGGGTTGTTAGTTCTTCAGTCGCTCTCGGGGGTTGTGTTGCAGCGATACGAGCAGTTATTAGCTGAGCACGTCGTTATAGCGGTATTTTTGACCATGTTAGTTGGCGCCGGAGGTAACGCCGGTAACCAAAGCGCTATTAAGATTATAGAAAAGATTGTTCTAGGAGAAATCACCGTTTCGATCGGATCCTTCTTGAGCGAAATGCACAGAGAAGTAATCGTCGGTATGTTCTTGTGCGTGTTCGTAGCGATCGGAGGTTTTGTGAGAGCGTATATTACGCACGGAAGAGCGCGGGGTGGTTTCTTGAACGTGCTGGCGCTGACGTGCTGTTTAGCGGTGATTGTGTTTTCATCAACACTCATAGGGGTGATGTTGCCGTTTTTGTTGGCAAAGATTGGTGCAGATCCCGCGCATGCAGGTACGGTGGTGCAAGTAGTCATGGACATTACCGGGGTTATTGTCACCGTGACGATATGTTCGATGATGTTACCGTCGGTGTCCAAGAAGACCAGAACGCCGGCGTTCGCGGCAGTCTTGGAGAGGGCTTTTCTGGCGTACTTTCCGGAAAGTGAGAGCGGTGGTGCTCCAAAGGAACACAGATCGGACGCGGATTTAGTATTGACGTCTGAAAAGGGTAGCGTGTAATGTATACATACTTATCTAAAAACTACAACTAAAAACTACAACGAACGTATATCTGCGCAAATATTATCTGCGAATCAAATCAACTCCATCGTCTTTTCTCGGCTTCTTCGTCGACTGGAACGTACCAATCCGGTCGTTCGACGTGCGAGGATAACCGGTAATCTAAGAACAATTCCTCGTTCGCTTCGATGTCCCTCGTTGCGACTAATGCAATTGTTGGCGCGGCTTTCATGACGATATCAACCATTTGCGCTTCGTTCAAATCTTTCGCTTTCTCGTTCGGGTCCTCGAATACCGAACCGGCGGCGAACGATGACACCATCTTGAGGAAGCTTGCATTCCGTGCACTTTTTGCGGGGTCAAACCTTTCGTAATCGCGTATATCGTTGCTTAAGTACACGTTCGGTATTGCCGCGCGTACAAAGTGTTTCATTCTTTCCAGTTTCTGAGAGTCTTCTGTGTCCATATTCATCATCCGTAACGCTTCTTTTGCGCCTTCCTCCACGTCATAATCGTGCATACATATCATCACATTCGGCGTTTTACCTTGAGGAGGATGGTTTGCTTTGTGCGCGAGGGCTATGGGATGCTTCCCCGCTTGTACTAAAAGGTCCGTTGAAACGTCCAGGCACGCCCTTTTTATCTTCGCGTGTAACTCTGGTCTGGAGAGCTTCTCCAGCCACGGCGGAAGCTTCTCCACCCACTCTTTCTTCAAAGCGCCGACAATTTTTTCCTTTTCCAAGTCTTCTCGAAGAGGAAAACCGGGCCAACTACTACTACCCGAACTATTAATGCTACTCTCACTATCGCTACTACCTTCAACAACTCCACTCGAACTCCTCTCGCTGCTACTCCGCCTCCGTTCTTCCTCCCACGGCTTTGCGTCCACGACGGTATCGTCGTACCGCGCGACCAAAAAAGCGTTCTCTTTCGCCACGTTCGGAAAGCCTTTGAGAAACCTCAAAGCTTCTTTCGCGTATACTATCCCCGGATACAACGACACCACCGTCCCTACCGAAGCTGGTCCATTTAAAAACACCCCCTCTTCGTTTTCCACGCCGTCGGACGGTTTTACCGTATTCTTATTCGTGGTATTCGTCTCTGAGATATCCCCGGTCCTCCCCATCAAATCCAAACCAATCGTCGTCAGCTGCGTCTGAACGCTCCTCCACACTCGCGCTTTCCTCTCCGCCGACGAACACTTGGTCGACGCCTCCAAAACTTCCTTCGCGACCGCTTCTCTTCTCGCCCTGCTGTCCTCCTCCTCTCCTTCGCGCTCGTTCCTCTCTCGCGTCATCATCATCGTCCGTTCCCGAAACTGCGTCAATAAGAACAACTTCTGCACGTCCGACTCTTCTTGCAAAGCGCGCCCTTGCCTTGGTTTCTTCGAAAAGGACGACGCGCTGCCTCGCGCGATTGCTCGGAGCATGATTTTCTGTCGTGATGTTGTGATGCGTCAACCGCGCGTTGCTGCGCGCGTTTTGTGCACCTTTTCAAACGAGGCATTCCTCACAAGTTTCCAATTTACTACTACGCAAAGAAAGGCTTGAAAGCGGTTCGATGATGACCCCCCGAAACCCGTCGTCCAAAACTGATGTAAAGTCGTCGTTTGAAGGCGTGAGAATAGCGAAACACGCGATGAAGAAAGCGACGAAGAAGGCGAGGTTTTTAGAGAGTGCGTTCGTTCTTTTACTCCGTTGTGGTCGTTTCTTTTCCCACGTGCTCACCTCGTAAACCGTTCCTCTTTCTCTCTCTCTTTCTCTCTCTTAAACGCGCAAACACGCACAACAGAGATACGCCGGACGCACGAATCGAGCGTCTCGAAACAGTCGAGCGTGAAATCGAAGAAAAAGAAACGGAAGAATCTTTTGTTCGGCTTGGCGGACTTCGCGAAGGATTTGAACACATCGTTGTTGGAGACGACGGCGGCTGTGTCGATGAAAGGCGGCGAAAGGTCGAAGAAGATGTCGAGGATGTTGTCGAGCGCTTTGTTAGGAGGAGGAGGGAAGAAGAAAGGGAGCAATACGAATAATAAAAAACGGGAACTGATCGCACGAGTGGAGAACGACCGGATGAAGATGGTGTTGAAGCACCCGACGTTCAAAGAGAACCCGGTGAAAGCGGTGTTGACGCACCTCGCGGCGCAGTTAGGCGAGAGCGCGGAAAACGACGAGGAGGACCGCAGTAAAGATGGAACCACCAAGAAAACCACCAAGAAAAGTACCACTACGACCACCACCAATGACAACAAGAACGTCGATATCGACGACGTAAACGACGACGTGCAAAAGAAGAAGAAAAAACGAAAGATGATGACCCCGGCGCGGTTACGTCAAACGCAAGGCAAACATCACGCCGGCGGCGGCGGCCAAGAGCGGTCCAAGAAGAGCATTCACGGCGGCGGTAAAAACTCTGGTGGCGTCGTCAAAGAGAAACTGCGAAACAAGAAGGGTGGGAAAAACAGGAAGTGACCACCCTTTCTTCTTTCCAGTCAGAGAGAGTGTGGTTGGGGTGTTGGTACTCGTCGCGAACGTAAAGCGTTTTCGGTTCTCACTTTCCACCATTTTTTCTCCCCACAAAAGCAAGAAGATATGATGACGATGACGATGCGCGCTTTCTCACCAACCGTAACGCTCACCCGTCGTAAAGATTCTCCTTCCTCCTCCTCGCGGAGCGCGAAGTGTACCACGACGACGACGACGACAAAAGCGTGTCTGACGACGACGAGGACGCACCCTTTCAGCGCACCATTAAAAGCTTCTCATCGTCGACTCCACATCCGCGCAACGAACGACGACGACGACTCCAAGAAAGCACGAAAAGAAGAAGACAAAGAAGACAATTCCCTCTCATCGCCGTGGGCGCAACCTGGATACAAAGGCGCGTGGGTCTCCCAACAAGACGACCGGACGCAAATTTTGGTCGTCGTTTCGATATGGATCGGTCTGTGTCTGTTGACGTACGTCTCGTGCGCGAAAGTCGGCCCTTTCGTGGAAGAGCTTGTTCCGGACTTTGTTTTTCAGTTTTCCAAGCGCACGTGGCCTTTGCTCGGCCTGACGTACGTGCTCGCCGGAGCTGCGCACTTCGCGTTACCGGAAGGTTTTGATGCCATGGTACCGCACGAAAACGCGTTCGGAGGCCTCTGGAAACTCCCGGGTTCGAAGCGATTCCACGTCAATTGGACCGGCGCGTGCGAAATTGTAGGCGGTTTAGGCACGCTCTCGCTCGTCGTCGATCCGAACTCCTCCCTCGGGAAAGTCTCCGCGTTTGGGTTATTCGCGTTAACGTTAGCTGTAACGCCCGCGAACACGTATATGTTTACGAACAACTCCCCGGGACCGTTACCCCCGGACGCCACGGAAGAGATGATGGTGTTGACGCCGCCGCAACACTTCGCCAGAGGTTTGCTCCAAGTCTTTCTGTTGACGATGTTATGGGGCGTCGCCACGGGTTAGTTAAAAACAGCTCAGGTGCGTTGCCTTGGTGGATGCTTGTTTTTACATCGCGTCGTCGTGAGCTCTTTTTTTAGCAGTAGTAGTAATAATAGTACGCGTAGTTGAGACGTTATCGTCGTTGGACGAAGTAAAAAGCCGCGAAAGCGAGTTGAACGCCTCTCCCCCCACCTTTACAAAGAACGTGATGATTCATGTCTGTGTGCTTTTGGGCAAAACACAACAAACAAATCTTTCCCGCCAAAAAACGAAAAAAAACACCCTCTTTCTTTCCTCCTTCGCGTGCCTTCTTTTTCGTTCCCATTTCCCCCTTTTGCGCAGTTTCGCCTCAAAAACAGAAGGAAAATCGAAAAATATCTTCGTTTTGGAAACGGGAAAGAAGAAAGAATGTCGTCAAAACCAAGCGCGCGCAAACAAAACACACGCAAGAAGAAAGAAAAAAGAACTCGCGCGAATAAAAAGCACACGAACGCGTGCAAGTAAAGGTACGCGATAGATTTCGACCGTTTTTTCCCCTCGCGCTTCTTCGCGTTCGCCGTGAGAGAGCGCGCGCGCGTGCAGAGATTTCGAGCGAGCGGGCACCTTTTTCCTTTTTTTCGAAGGATTCAGAAAAAAAACGAGAGAGAGTTCGTTTTGCGCATTTCCAATTCGCGTAAGTATATAAAGCGAATTCATCTCGCTCCAAAGGAAGGTTCTCGCGAACGAGAACGCGTCCGCGTCCGCTTCCCTCCTCGTAAAAGAGAATCGCGCGCATCAGATCTGCGCTCAAAAAAGAGAAACTCAGAAAAGAAGAGAAACTCAAAGCGCCTGCTCGAGAGCGCGTTGAAAGAACGAAAAGCTTTCATTTCTGTCCTTCGCTTCTGAGTCAGAGAGGAGAAGCAA
>Ga0255765_1006054_pt1 | contig 11141 bp, 3 predicted proteins | sample 041ome_8_FD_179965 | JGI IMG/M metagenome (GOLD analysis project Ga0255765, IMG submission 179965) | Coastal salt marsh microbial communities from the Groves Creek Marsh, Skidaway Island, Georgia - 041407BS metaG (version 2) | ecosystem: Environmental > Aquatic > Marine > Intertidal zone > Salt... | reverse complement strand
TGTTATAAATAAAATTATGAGTTTTCATCAGTCAAAAAACGCGTCGAGTCACATTTCGTGTCTTTTCGTTTCCCATTGCATGCCTTCTCGCTCCCGCCTTTTTTGTGCTTTTTTTTCTTCTTTTCTCTTCTTCTTCTTCAGAATTCCAAAACACCACAAAAACAGCACGGAAGAACATCCACAGCACGACTACTAAAAGAGAAAGGTATAATCATCTTTAAAGTTTCTTCTCGTTCTAGAGAGAGCAGTTATCGTCCGCTCACGCGTCGTCGTTCTTTTTCTCGAAGAGAGAAGATTTTTTATTCGACAGACGCGCACCCAAAAGGCGAAGCGTCGTGTTTATTACGTCGTCTTTCTTCTTCTTCTCGGGGAGGAGGCCGCACAGCCGCCTATAATCGATCGAGATTCTTTTTTTCTCTACTCAAGCGCGCGCGCGAAAGAGTACTTCTCGAGAGAGAGCGAGAACAACGACGTACTGCGACCGTAACGACGACGACGACAACAACGCGAAGCAGTCATCAAAAGCGAAGAGAACAAAACGGACAGGACGAAACGACGAGAGAGAAAGAGACAAACAGAAGAGAGAAGAAAATCAATCGACGCTTCTTTGTCGAAAAAAAGTAGACCAAAACTGACCTTTGATTTCTCTCTCTCGTTTTTTACACTCACAAAACCAAAACAAACAAACAAAACAAACAACTCTACGATGAAACAGAGTTTTATGGAAAGTGGACAAAATCAACAAACAAATTCTGCGAGCGGGACACACGAAACTTCTTCTTCTGCGATTCAAACGACCGGTTCGTTAAAGTCCGGCGTACCTCTGCCGAAACCAAACTTGACGACTGGCGGGAAGAAGGTTGGTTTGAAATCGAAGAAGAATGTCGAGCAGCACAATAATTTTAACGGAAGCAGCGGCGATGCAGCTGGGACGGCGGCGAGCAACAATAACGGAGAGCATTCGCACGCAAAGAACAAAGGAAATAATACTAACAACAACGGACGAAAAAGTAGTAGTAAGAAGAACGGGGAAGCGGCGGCGACGGCGGAGAGAGCCGGGGATGGAAGCACGAGCGGGGACGTCTTTCACGACGCTTTAGCGCCGGAGGAAGCACAACAGAAAGCAGCCAAACTAAAAAAGAAAAAGCAAGTGAAGAAGAAAAAAGAGCATTCATTGGACGATGGCGTGTCGCGATTATCGTTGGAAGACGGTGCGGAGGGAACGATGAGCATTCCGTCGCCTTCGATGATGCCGGGGGGAATGCCGCCGCCGCCGCTCGGGAGACCGCCAAAGTCGCCAATAAAACCAGAACAACCGTCGAGAAAGAGCAGCGCAAAACCTCGCGGAACGCGTAAGATGGTCGCTTCGCAACCGATTGCCCCTCCACCGTTGCCATCGGGTGCACCGCCTCCGCTACCGGGTGACCCGTTGTCCGCTAACGCGGAACAAAGGAAATCGGGAGGAAAGACGCAAGGCGGAACGTACGTTCCACCTTCGCAACGAGAAGGAAGAAAATCGTCCCGAACCGCGCAAAAGTCAACAGCAAAATCACCGTTAGGGAAGAAAGCAATTACTCACGACGAAGCGAGAGGAGATCCGGATTACGATCGCAACGATCCGAATTTGATTCGAGGCGGCGCCTTGCATCATCGCGAGCAGTTTGGACACACGAGTTTGAGCGGACGCTCGAGCCCGAATCATCACGCCTCGCTCGCCGAGGAACAAGCGGCGCAAAAGCAAGCGAAGAAAGATCAGCAAAAGAAAGAGAAACCAGCGCCTCCAAAACTCACGGCTGAGCAACAGAAGCAACAAGCAACCGGGCGAGAGATTCGCAAATTTCTCGATTCCAACGATATTAACGGAGCTTTAGATGTTTTTTACGCCAAGAGAGATTTCGGTGGAATCGACGTGGAAGCTTTTAAAATTTTGGTTGCTGGGTGCGTGAAGATGGCGGCGATTCAAGACGGCTTACGGGTCGTTGAGTACGCGAAGAGTAAAGGTTTGAAGATCTCGCTTCGAAATTTTACCGGCTTACTCCAGACGATACCGCAACGTTCAAACCCGATGGATACGGCTGATTTACTCGCCGCGCTTGAGTACGTCATCGATTACGAAGACAGACGCGTTCGAAACTATCACTTTCACTTCGCAAAACTTATCGTGCAAGAGTTTCTCGAAGAAGCTTTACAAACGCTCGATCGTGTGGCAAACGCGCCGGCGTTTGGCTTGCAAGAAAACGGACTTGCTGCCATGGACGTTCGATTGGAACCACTGCGTAAACCCGGTCAAGTTGGTTTAACAATTCCCGCGCTCGCAGCCGAGATGCAAAAGAATCTCATGAAAGGTGACGCGGTCTTGCTATCGAGAACTTCCGCCACAAAGAATATCATGACGCTAGGCGAATTACCGAAACACTCTAAAGCCGCGCTCGAAGCAGCTGGCGAGAGCACGGTGAAAGCGTTATCGATGGAGCAAGGCGAAAGACCGGCGCGACGAAGCTACAACTACAGCGCCGCGGAGGAGTACGAAGCTGAAGTCTGTCAACTTGGGAACAACATTGCCGTCCGTTTACTCGGCGTCGACCCGAGAGACGCCGCGAGCATTTCTGGTTCCGGTTGGCGTGTTGATAAGTTGGCGAACAGAACGAGTTACTTGCGTCAGTTGAACGCGCTGCAAGATTTGATGGAGATGAAGGGGCCAGTCGGCAACAAAGCCGGAGTCGATCCAGGAATTCGAGACATTTTACTCGCTGGATGGGATAACAACAAGAAGGCTATTGAATCCATTCCAGATTTATGCGCGGCTGAGTTGAACGGGGAAACCATGCACGCGGCTACAAAGCAACGCATGCTCGACATGGCTCAAGATATTCCTGCGATGCAGCACATGAATAAGTCGCAACACGAGGCCTTGCGAGCGGCATTGTTCCAACGCATCACATTGATTCAAGGCCCGCCGGGTACAGGTAAAACGCACACCGCGGTTGCGTTGGTGCAAATGTGGCTGAAGTGTCGCACGATGCCGATTCTGTGTACATCTGATTCGAACATTGCAGTGGATAACTTAGTTGACGGTTTGTCGCGAGCAGGGGTTCGTGTTGCGCGTATTGGTCGTCCAGAAGCCGTGCGTCAAGACCTGATGCCGTTTATGGTTGAATCTATCGCCGGAATCGAACCAGGCTCGAACATGTCGAAAGATCAACAGTATCAAGCCATCAACGGAGTTTTACGACGAGCGGAAGTTATTTGCGCGACGTGCGCGGGTGCCGGGAGCGATATCCTCGAACGATTTTCCTTTGCCGCGTGTCTCATTGATGAAGCCACGCAAGCGACGGAGCCGGCAACGGTTGTGCCCATGACAAAAGGCTGTAAACAAATCGTCCTCATCGGTGATCAAAACCAGTTACCGCCGACGATTATTTCCCGCGATGCGGACGAACGCGGTCTCGGAACGAGTCTTTTTGAAAGAATGCTTTCGCGCGGTATTCGAACATTTATGCTTAAAGTGCAATATCGTATGCACCCGGCGATTGCAAAGTTCCCATCGCAGCAATTCTACAACAATGAGTTACTTTCCGGTACGCCTCCTTCGCAAAGGCGAGCGCCGCAAGGGTTCGATTGGCCAGTACCCGCAGTGCCGTTGGCGTTTGTTGATTGCCCGGAAGGTGAAGAACGATCTGATGGCGCTTCGCAAATGAACACGATTGAAGCGCAAAAAGTTGTAACGCTGGTGAAGAAGTTGATGGCTGAACACGAAGTTTTAGCGTGCGATATCGGTATCGTTTCACCGTACGCCGCGCAAGTGCGAGCGATCAAAAAGCTTTTGCAACCCAATGCGGTTAAACGAACGAGATTTGACGCACCAGCCGCGCCAGACTCCGATGCCGCCATCGAAGTTTGTTCCATCGATGGTTTCCAAGGTCGAGAGAAGGAAGTTATCGTATTTTCGTGCACGAGAGCAAATTTGATGGGTAATGTCGGTTTCTTAGCCGATCGCAGACGCGTAAACGTCATGTTGACCAGAGCGAGAAGAGGTTTGATTATCGTCGGGCACTTGAGAACTTTGCGAGGAGAACCAGAAGTTTGGGGACCGTGGTTAACCTGGGCCGGCGAAAATGGTTTAATCTGCGGTTTGTCCGCCACGGATGCCGACGCTGCGAACAGTTTGGCTACGATTGGTATGAGTTCCTACGCCGAAATCGGAGGCAGCGGTGTTGGCGAAACTGTCAACACTAGTGCGATGCTCGTTCCGTCGGCGTGGGCAGACGATTCCAAGAATACTGGCATGCACCGCATCGAATCTGGATCGAAGCTCGTTCAAAGAGAACACATCCCGGAAGCGTGGGACGATAGCGACGACGAAAACGCGGACGTGGACGCCATCGTACCGAGCGCGAGCGTGAGCTCGTTTGTTACGAGTGCGATTTCGACGGATGACCAAGATCCTGATTCTGCGTGGGATGAAGATGATGAAGACGACGACGACGGTGAGGAAACAGCAACAACTGCTTCGGTTGTGACTTCTTCGACGGATGAAGAAGATGGCAATGACGATGAGGCGTAAAAGAGAAAGGGAGGGGCGAGAGAGAGAGAGACAGAGAGAGAAAGAGAGAGAGAGAAGAAGAGAGGAGGTGGAGGTGTTTGCGTTGTGATTACAATATACTACATTGATTGAAATTTATTTCTTTTGCTTTTTGCTCTTTTCCTTCTTTTCCTTCTTTTCCTTCTTTTCGGCTTTCTTGCGCTTTTTAGTTCTGTCGATTTTGTTCTCTTGTTCTTCGTCGTCGTCATTAAATCGAACTTTTGTGCCTTGGAAATCGACGATATTGGTGTGCGTACTACCTTCACCGTTACCGTTCGCCATGGAAGGTGGTCGACCACCACCGCACACGGCTAACACGAGCGCGTCCAAACCTTCCTTATCCGTCGCTCGCGAAGCGGTAATCTGTTTCTCTTTTAAAGACCGGAGGACTGTGCGTAAATCAAACTCAGCCTCTCTTTGCGCTTTCCGAGCCGGTTGTAACGCCAAATTGCTGTGCATTTCCTTTGCCTTTTCGCGCGATCCAAGAACGGCTCGAGAAGATCGACTCAACATTTTCTTTTCGAAAAGTGGAAGAGCGTAGTTGAAACCGTTCACGGAGCCGTGTTTTCCTACACCTTCGATGAGCGTATCAGCGAATAAGACGGCGTCGCTGATGGCTTGATTCGCACCTTGCGCTTTGAATGGCGTCATCGGATGCGCCGCATCACCAATGATTGTTACGCGACGAGAAATACTCGCTTTCGGACGAAGGACGTCAGTTTCTAACAACTCGCGGTCGTAGACAGGGTAGCCGCTCATGCAAGTTAGCGGAGTTTTTGTGAGCATCTCTGGAATGGGATCGTGCCAATTCCCGCATCGTCTGGAGATTTCAGCCTTCAACGTGCTGGCATCTCTTGTGTACTTCCTCGCCGTATCTTCTGAGCACGGGAACGAGAGCTGCCACATCGTTGAATTTTTCGTGAATGGCATGGCGTAAATCCGCGTGGTCCCGTCTACGGTTTCAAAGATACGACGCTTCGCCAACGGGATTTTCAGTATCTCGTCGTTAACAATACCTAAGACTACACACAAACCGACGTAGTTTAATCGGTCTCCCGGTAATTCCAACTGACGCCGGACGGTGGAGAAAATACCATCCGAGCCGATTAATAGAGCGCCTTCAATTTTCGTATCGTCGATGAGAGTCACGGTGACTTTATCTTTGTCGCTATCGTCGTAACTTTTTAACTTGCTATTCCACCGAATCGTATCCGGACGCACGGCTTCGAGAATTCGTTGGCGAAGTACCTGCCTCGGTATGTGAATGAATCGACCCGAGTTTTGGACTTCTTGCCTGTCCTTGCTCTTGACACCAAACGCCTCGCCAAAGAACCCGATGATTTCGCCTTGCTGCGAGAACGTATAGTGCGAAGTGGACGGTGCATCATCTCCAGAGATATCGACGCCCATCGCTTGCATTGCATCCGTCGCTTGCACCGTGAGACCGTACCCTTGAGCCCTGGAATCAAAACTCGCATCCGATTCCAAGACGACAACATCGAATCCTTTCTTTTGAAGCGACACTGCTAAAGCCGCGCCGCCGATGCCGCCGCCGGCGACGATGATACGACCGCACTCGGATACGTCTACGTTTGCGTCGTAAACGTCGTTGGTGGCCGAAGACATTCGCCTTTGTTGTTTCAATTGTTTCACAACTGCCGTTTGATTGGCTTTTTGAAACGCCCACTCTAAGTTATCTAAATCTTCTTCACCGAAATCGTCCATAATTCGTTCCACCACTTTCGCCATGGAGCTAAATAATTCGTCGTCCACCTTGCCGGCGTTTGCAAACGTCCACGCCACGTTCGTAATATCCGTCGCGGTAAACTCATTCACGCGTTTCACCGCCGCTCGCGCTAACGACGATACTAAATTATCGTCCAACTTACCAGCCTTATCGTACGTCCACGCTAGATTTGCTATATTCGGTGCATCTAAATCGTCCAAGCGCGATTTTAAGAGCGACACTTTCACCGCTTCCAACAACTTCATATCAAACCTACCTAATTTCGAAAACGACCAGGTCAAGTTTACGATATCTTGCGTGTTAAAATCGTGCAAGCATTTTTCTGCCATTCGAGCTAGGACAGTAAACAGCGCGTCGTCTAAGTGACACGCTTTCCCGTACGCCCACGCTATATTTGCGATATCTTGCGCGTTGAAATCCGTTCCGTTGTTTGCAAACATTTTACGCTCGATGTTTTTACCAAAAGTGGTGAAAAGCTCTGCGTTCAAATGTCCAGCTTTGGCAAACGACCACACTGAATTCGACAAACCTTGCGCGTTCAAGTTTCCCATGTGTCTTTCCGCGTTCTTTGCTAAAGTAGTAAACAACTCGGCGTCGTACTGCCCGGCTTTCGCAAACGCCCAACACAAATTTGAGAAATCTTGCGCGTTGAAACGATCCATATTTTTCTGGGCCGTCTGCGCGATTGTTCGGAACAAAGTAGCGTCAACGTATCCAATCTTTGCTAAAGCCCATGCCGTGTTCGATAATCCTTGCGAGTTGAAACCGTGCAATTGACCATCGATAGCTTTTGCTAACGCCTTGAACAATTTTGCGTTGTCGCACTCCGCCGTGGCGAACGCCCAAAACACGTTCGTAATCTCTTGCGAGTTGAATCTGTCCATCTGTTTCTCCGCCATTTCCGCCAAGTTCGCAAACATTCCCGGGTCAAAATATCCGCTTTTTGCAAACGCCCACGCTATGTTTGCTATTTCTTGACCGTTACACTCCGCCAAATGCCTCCCGATAGCTTCCGCTAACTGCTTCACCAGCCCGTTCTCGTCGCGAGCGCCGACGCCACATTTCGCGACGCCGTGCGCGATATTCGCCAATTCTCTTCCTCGTATGCCAGAAGAGTCGCTTGCTATAACATCTCTCGTGCGTTCGACCAGTAACGCTAACCCATCTTCGTGCTCGCTTTGCCAATCGCTACTAAAACTACTCGCGCTGGTGGTGATTCTTCCCAATAAATTCCAAAACGCCGACAAGTGAATGTGGTTGAACCGCTTCCAGTGTTTTCGCGTGAGCTCGAACATTTCGCGCAAACTCTTCGCATTTTTAATGTTGGCCGTTAACAGCGCCGGCGATGGTCCGTTTATGTTGTTGTTATTATTGTTGCCACCACTCGCGACGGCGTTCTTCTTCTTCTTCTCCTCTTTCGTCGGAATTGGAATTGGATTCAGTCCGGCCTCTTTTCTCGCGTCCGCTTCGCTCATGCCTCGCTCTTCCACGAGCTGTTTCGCTTTCAATTTCATCCGCTCTTTCTTGCCCATCTTTTTCTTTTTCTTTTTTACATCTTTTACGCCGTCATCGGCATCGTCGGCGACGCTCATCGCGCCGCCGCCCGTCGATGGTGATGCGTGCAACGCAATGAGTGAAGGAAAGTACGAGAGTGTTTTACAGGTGAATTTTACTGCTAGAGCCTAGATGTCTATATGCGAGTATCATTTTCAACTCTACACTTAACCGGCCATCCCGTCTCTCCACGCGACGTTTACACAATCTCCCTCCAAGAACGATACCGATGCTGATTTACCATCACCTCTCAAAACAGTTTCTTTGAATTTTGCGTAAGGCGAGGAGGCGATAGTTTCCTCCGCGTTTCTCGCGAACGCGTAGGAGTCTTGCAACCGCTTTTTGAGTAACGAGACCGAGGTAAAATCGTCGCCGTGAACAAATGAACATCCGTTTCCATTCGCTTTCGCGATACTACTATTAGCATCATCTTTAAAAATCGATGAGAGGAGCTTTAGAAACTGCATTTTCAAATCGTACTTTGACGCGCGAGGTGGTTTACCTCGCCCAGATATTGCCAAACCAGTTCGTCCGTCGTGGACGCGCGCGATGGTATCGTACGCGCACCAGGATACAGATTCGTCAGATTCGCCGACGTCGGCGCGAGCGCGAACGGATCGTTCCTTGAACTCGATCGATATAGATGCCATCTGAGTGCATAAATGTTTCGTAGCTTTGTTTTCATAATTCTTACCGTTCAACGATGGAGAAGAGCAGCACGTGCGCCCGTACGTTGCTTCAAACAGGCGGTCACCGTCATATTTTCTCGAACACGCTACACTACTCAGCACTATTGGCTCTTTGATAAACGAAGCCGTTAAAATCGATCCTTGAACGCCACGTGCACACCAAATCGCGATCTTATCCGAGCACGAAAGCGTTTGTTTGGGATTCCCGATTGCTTCGCGAACACCCCCACGTAAAACAACACATCCTGGTGGTACTTTCTCGTCATCGATGGTATTATGGGCTGAGGAGACGTTAGTGCCTTTACGTGTCGCGTGCGGAAAGCAACTTAACGAGCTTTCCAAGTTCAGACTCGCTGAACCACACGGTGCACTTGATACGTACAAGTGTATCTCAACGTCGTCGCGTTTGCGAAACCATCCATCGTTCATCTCCAAAACGCTAAAGTTATTGTCATCGTTATATTGTACCGCAGCGCCCGAAGATGCCATTTTACCACCAGGAACACTATCATTCATCTCCGCGTACAAATAACGCAGAAAGTTCCGTCGCGCAAGAATTTCTGCGTGCGAATCGCGAATGACATCATCTCTGCTCGATACAAATGCAGATCCTGCTACGTCTGGTGGTACGAATTTTGTTCCAACACCTAAACTTGCGACTTTTACGCGAGAGGTGCTCTTCTCATACGCAACAAAGGCAGCAAAGCACGCCGCACCTTTGGCGTTTTCATAATGCCTTTTGCAATATCGTTTATACGTACCAAACGCATGCGACGCGATCCGATTACTTTTTAAGCGAGCGGCGGCATCTGTATTGTCACCGCGCTTAGTCGCTTCGAGCGCTCGCGTTTCACACTCCTGGGCATCCCAAACACCGTCCGGTTTAGGTTGATACTGAGTATGAGACCTATCATCGTGATCACAGTCATCCTCATCGCTACTTCTTCCATCGATTGCGGCGTTTCCATGTCTATTTCGACACAAGTTTGTCAGTGACGTTAAGAAGTCATCCGATATATCGTTCCCGTGTGCCCAAATCGTTCGCATCGGCTGACCGTTATTCAAACGCATTTCCATCGCACGAAGTAATTCGTGCGCACCTTCCTCGTTGAAGCCGACATGATCAACGTGTACCTCGACGAGCGTTTCTTCGAGTGTAATGAGCTTAGCGATGAGACGCACACCAGCGTTCCCTATTGGATTCCCTCCTATATCTAAAATTTCTAATCCCCTAATACTACTATTACCGCTTAAACGCTCCTTCGTTCGCGCAGTAAACGCGTCAACGATAGATTGAGCACCAATTGGACCTATTTTATTCCCATAGAGAGCAACTTCTAACACACAGGTATGCTTTGCAAATAGTTCGGATAAGTGCGCGCATCCCTCGTCATTAATATCATTGTGGTGTAAACCGATGGACTCTAAAAAGGGCATTCGCCTTAGAATTCTCGGCGCGATCACCTCGCACCCGACGCACCCGAAACCAACTTCACCTAAACTTCGCATGGCTTCACCTTTTCGATTTTGTCGACACTTTTCGTATAAACCGTTGAACGCGCACAGTGCGAGTAGTCGCTTACACCAAGACGATGAGAACCCCGGATTTCCATCGCACATCAATTGTAAGGGAGATGAAAACGACGCGTCGTTATTTTCCTCTTCACAACAATGCACGGAAAACTTCTCAAAAAACTGTTTGAATCCATTCTCGGTTATGTTGTTGTTCCGCACATCCACAGCGTTTTTTAATATCACGATATCCTCGAACAGACGCATAAATATGCCGTCGGTCACGTTGCAATTCGAAACTCCTTCCTTCTTCAGTCTCCTTCTCAAATATCCAACCGCGTTTCTTTCCAACGCCTCTCCCAGCCTTCCAATCGCCGCCGCCGAGAACGTCCCTCCTGAACAATTTACGTCCGTCAACACGCACGAACTGCCCGTATCCTCGCAAAACCTCAGAACCGCATCTATGGTCCTATCTGTCAACCGTTTATTGTTTCTTAAGTTCAACGCTCTCAAACGCTTCAACGATGAAGGCGACGCCAAAAGACTTTCCACGAACGCGTCGTCAACGTCGCAGCTGGACGCGTTCAATCTCTCCACGCGAACATTTCTCGTCCTCCTCAAACACTCCACGAACTTGTCGCATCCTTTCTGATTCCTGAACGCCTTCTCGTTTCCACTCACGTTCATCTCTCGCAAGCGCTCTAGAATGGTGTTTTTCTTCTCCTCCTCCTTTTCGTCCTCGAACAGACTTTCCAAAAATAACGAACTGTTGTTGTTGTTGTTCTCTTCTTCTTCTTCCTCGCACGACGACGACAACACTCTCACGCTCGAGACGTTCAACGCGCGACAACAGCACGTGTTATTATTATTATTATCAATCGACGACGATTGAAATATCAACCGAATGCAACTCTTAAACGTTTTCCAAGAATCAAATTCGCAATCTTTCAAGTTCACCATCGTTTCACCGAAATCGTTTCGTTCAGTCGTGCGCTTTTCGAGAAACGCTTCGAGGTTGGTTTCCTTCGTCGCGAGTTTGTTTCCCTTCTTACGTTTA
>Ga0255765_1006052_pt1 | contig 11143 bp, 6 predicted proteins | sample 041ome_8_FD_179965 | JGI IMG/M metagenome (GOLD analysis project Ga0255765, IMG submission 179965) | Coastal salt marsh microbial communities from the Groves Creek Marsh, Skidaway Island, Georgia - 041407BS metaG (version 2) | ecosystem: Environmental > Aquatic > Marine > Intertidal zone > Salt... | reverse complement strand
AAACGCAACGCCCGTGAACGCAGAATTAATTCAATGTGGGGGGCCAGAAAGTGCCATACTTGAAAATAATGTCATTTATAAAACTAACCCAACTCCTGGTAATTTTGTAAAATTTTTTGAAACTATTTACCCGTCATTTGATACAAATGTTGGTATATGGACAGATGTTCCGACCAAGTCCCTTCACGTCGTGGGAGACGCTTTGGTCACAGGAACCCTGACGGCTTCCAGCATCGTCGGAGGTTCGCCCTTGACCTTGTCTTCGAATAGCGTGGTCAAGATCGACGGCCCTGGAGGACTTTCTGTTACTGGACCCATGACAATAGGCGGGTCAGATATAGGAACACTGTCATACTCGAATTTAAATACAGATCATTTTTTATATTTTGATGCAACAACTTATACAGTAAGTCAATTATTTGATGGTATTTTTAATAGTGCATTTATAGATCCGGAAGGGCGTTTGTTTATGAAAGGAAATAACCAATATGGCCAACTTGGTCTTGGTTATAGTAATCCGACAGAGGTGACAAGTTACGTTCGTACTGCGTTGAGTATCACCGATAGCATTACACATGTAGCGTGTGGGTATTTCCACACCATGATCATAGCAGGTGGAAAGGTTTATGGAACCGGGAATAACGGATACGGACAACTTGGGATCGGGTCCACTATATCTAAAAATACGTTCACGGCAACGCCCGTGACCAACGCGACCCAGATTGCGTGCGGGAGTTACCACACCACGATCGTGGCCAATGGAACGGTTTCTGGAACCGGGGATAACGGATTCGGACAACTTGGGATCGGGTCCCCCGGATTTAATTTTTATGAAACTACGTTCACGGCAAACGCAACGCCCGTGACCAACGCGACCCAGATTGCGTGCGGGAATGACTACACCACGATCGTGGCCAATGGAACGGTTTCTGGGACCGGGTTTAACTACCACGGACAACTTGGGATCGGGTCCTCCGGATTTGGTGCTGATAAAAATACGTTCACGGCAAATGCAACGCCCGTGACCAACGTGAGCAAGATTGCGTGCGGATTTTTACACACCATGATCATAGACACCAATGGAACGGTTTCTGGAACCGGGTTTAACTACTACGGACAACTTGGGATCGGGTCCTCCGGAATTGGTGCTAATAAAAATACGTTCACGGTAACGCCCAAGTTCAACGTGAGCCAGATTGCATGTGGTTCTGACAACACCATGATCATAGCAGAAGGTGGAACGGTTTCTGGAACCGGGTATAACTACTTCGGAGTACTTGGGATCGGAACTGGGACTTTAAGCGTAACTACGTTCACGGCAAACGCAACGCCCGTGACCAACGCGACCCAGGTTGCGTGCGGGGGTTACCACACCAACATTTTAAAAGCTAACGTCATTTATACAACTAATCGTGTACAAGCTATTTTCGAAGAAGAAATAGCTACTGGTACACGTGTCGGTATAGGTATAACAAATCCAAGATATCAACTGCAACTTTCTAAAAATTCGGCGGCGAAACCAACTTCATCTGCATGGACAATCCTATCGGACCGAAGAATCAAGGAAGATATTGTTGATGCCGATCTGGACACTTGTCTCGAAAACGTAAAAAACCTGAAGCTTCATTATTTCAAACTTAGGGATGACATCGTCAAGTTGGATCCCATGTTCAACGACTCCCACAAATTGGGATGGATAGCACAGGAAGTCGAAGAGGTCTTACCTAAATGTGTTACCACGGTACCAGAACAGTACGGTCTATTAGGTGTAAAAAATTTGGACGTAGATCAGATATACGTCAACATGTTTGGTGCAATTCAAAAATTGGTCAAAGAGAACGAAGAACTCAAGGTGGATGTTGAAAGTTTGGAAAATAAGTGACACGTTTGAACCTCGTATCTAAAATATACTTAACTAATAGAAAACATGTCCTACGTAGGCATAGGGACGACAGAAGCTAAACATCCCCTTGAAGTTGAGGGCCAAGTCTTCATCAGCAACGTGGAGCAAGGAAGTACCACCAACCTGGTTCCATTTGAGATCCACAGCGACTATAATGGAAGTTCTCCCGTCATCCTCGAGGGTGCCAGGCAGTTCAGGCTTCGCGCGACGCCGACGCTGATCACTCCATCTAGTGTCAACATGGACATGGGGATTGAGCCAACCGGAGGAAATTACTTTTACATAAGCAATCCGGTGGTCGACACGCCGCTCGGTTCCAATGCGGCGTTCAGGATCACACAAGCCGGTGACGTAACCATGGGAGATGATCTTTCTGTTACGGGAACTATATCAACATCGAACATTATGTCTATCACTGACACTTTATATATTGACGGAACAAGAATCAATATATACAGCAACGTCGGCATCGGGATCACGAACCCTCAGAAGTCCCTTCATGTCGGGGGAGACGCTTTGATTACAGGAACCCTGACGGCTTCCAACATCGTCGGAGGTTCGCCATTGACCTTGTCTTCGGATAGCGTGGTCAAGATCGAAGGCCCGGGAGGACTTTCTGCTACTGGTCCAGTGACATCACCATCCGTGGTAGGAGGAACAGTATCATCATCGAATACACCTATAGGTGGCGTTATATATGTTATTCCTGGACCAACTTATACAGTAAGTCAATTATTTGGTGGTGGTTTTAATAGTGCAATTATAGATCCGGAAGGGCGTTTGTTTATGAAAGGAAATAACAGCGCTGGACAACTTGGTCTTGGTTATGAAGGGAGTACTATTACGGATTTCACACGTACTGCATTGAATATCACCGATAGTATTACACATGTAGCGTGCGGGGGTGCCCACACCATGATCATAGCAGGTGGAAAGGTTTATGGAACCGGATATAACGGCTACGGACAACTTGGGATCGGATCTGGGACTTTAAGCGTAAATACGTTCACGGCAAACGCAACGCCCGTGACCAACGTGAGCAATATTGCATGCGGGCCTGGCTACACCATGATCATAGACACCAATGGAACGGTTTCTGGAACCGGGGATAATTACTACGGACAACTTGGACTCGGGTCTGGGACTTTAAGCGTAGATAGTTTCACGGCAAACGCAACGCCCGTGACCAACGCGACCCAGATTGTGTGCGGGTATTATGCCCACACCATGATCGTGGCCAACGGAACGCTTTCCGGAACCGGGTATAACTACTTCGGAGAACTTGGGATCGGGTCCGAAGGTCCTTTTGCTAATAAAGATACGTTCACGGCAAACGCAACGCCCGTGACCAACGTGAGCAAGGTTGCATGCGGGCAGATATACACCATGATCGTGGCCAACGGAACGGTTTCTGGAACCGGGAATAACCTCAACGGACAACTTGGGATCGATTCTAGATCTAATAGAAGAAATACGTTCACGGCAAACGCAACGCCCGTGACCAACGCGAGCGAGATTGCGTGCGGGTATGACCACACCATGATCATAGACACCAATGGAACGGTTTCTGGGACCGGGTATAACAACTACGGACAACTTGGGATCGGATCTGGGACTCCATATGTAGTTGCGTTCACGGCAAACGCAACGCCTGTGACCAACGCGACCCAGATTGCGTGCGAAAATTCCGACACCAACATTGTAAAAGATAACGTCATTTATACAACTAATCCTGTACAAGGTATTTTCGAACCAGAAACTACTGAACCAAGTGTCGGTATAGGTATACCAGTTCCAGCCTATAAACTGCAACTTTCACAAAATTCGGCGGCGAAACCAACTTCATCTGAATGGACAATCCTATCGGACCGTAGAATCAAGGAAGATATTGTTGATGCCGACCTGGACACTTGTCTCGAAAATGTAAAAAACCTGAAGCTTCATTATTTCAAACTTAGGGATGACATCGTCAAGCTGGATCCCATGTTCAACGACTCTCACAAATTGGGATGGATAGCACAGGAAGTCGAGGAGGTCTTGCCTAAATGTGTTACCACGGTACCAGAACAGTATGGTCTATTAGGTGTAAAAAATTTGGACGTAGATCAGATATACGTCAACATGTTTGGTGCAATTCAAAAATTGGTCAAAGAGAACGAAGAACTCCAGGTTCGCATTGAAAGTTTAGAAAATAAATGACACGTTTGAACCTCGTATCTAAAATATAGTTAACTAATAGAAAACATGTCCTACGTAGGCATAGGAACGACAGAACCTAATCATACCCTCGAGGTCAAGGGCCAAGTCTTCATCAGCAACGTGGAGCAAGGGAGTACAACCAACCTGGTTCCATTTGAGATTCATAGCGACTATACCGGACGTTCTTCCGCCATCCTCAAGGGTGCCAGGCAGTTCAGGCTTCGCGCGACGCCGTCGACGACCCCTTTATCCAATGTCAACGTGGACATGGGGATTGAGTCAACCGGAGGAGATTACTTTTACATAAGCAATCCGGTGGTCGACACGCCGCTCGGTTCCAATGCGGCGTTCAGGATCACACAAGCCGGTGACGTAACCATAGGAGATGATCTTTCTGTTACGGGAACTATATCAACATCGTCTGGAATAAAATCGGGTAATAGTCTTCTGTATACTGACGGAACATATACCAATATTTACAGTAACGTCGGCATCGGGACCACGGACCCTCAGAAGCGCCTTCATGTCGAGGGAGACGCTTGGTTCACAAGAACTTTGACGGCTTCCAACATCGTCGGAGGTTCGCCCTTGACCTTGTCTTCAGACAGCTTGGTCAAGATCGAAGGTCCTGGAGGGCTTAATGTTACTAAATCAATGACAGCAGACGTGTTATATACAGGAACAATAACACCCTCGAAATTAAATACCTCTGATGTTTTATATCTCGAAAAAGAAAATTATACAGTAAATCAATTAGTTGGTGGGCCGGAAAAGAATAGTGCAATTATAGATACACAAGGACGTTTGTTTATGAAAGGAAATAACAGCGATGGTCAACTTGGCCTTGGTTATACTGGGGGTATTTTTTCGGAATACATACGTACTGCATTGAATATCACCGATAGCATTACACGTGTCGCGTGCGGGCTTTACCACACCATGATCATAGCAGGTGGAAAGGTTTATGGAACCGGATATAACTACTACGGACAACTTGGGATCCGGACCTCCGGTTTTAATACTAATAAAAATACGTTCACGGCAAACGCAACGCCCATGACCAACGCGAGTGAGATTGCATGCGGGGCTTACCACACCATGATCGTGGCCAATGGAACGGTTTCTGGAACCGGGTATAACGTAAACGGACAACTTGGGATCGGGTCCACTATATCTAAAACTACGTTCACGGCAAACGCAACGCCCGTGACCAACGCGACCCAGATTGCGTGCGGGAGTTACCACACCACGATCGTGGCCAATGGAACGGTTTCTGGAACCGGGGATAACTACTTTGGACAACTTGGGATCGGGTCCTCCGGATTTAGTGCTAATAAAACTACGTTCACGGCAAATACAACGCCCGTGACCAACGTGAGCCAGATTGCGTGCGGGACGGGATACACCATGATCATAGACACTAATGGAACGGTTTCTGGAACCGGGGGAAACGAGTACGGACAACTTGGGTTTGGGAACATCTCCAATGTACAACAAACTACGTTCGCAGCAAGCACAACGCCCGTGACCAACGTGAACCAGATTGCATGTAATCAATATTTTAGTATTATTGCTTCAATAAATGGTAATTCGGTTTATGATACTAATGAAACGGGTATTTTCGTAGAAGATACAGGTGCTGAAACACGTGTCGGTGTAGGTATACCAATTCCAGTCTATCAACTGGAACTTTCAGAAAATTCGGCGGCAAAACCAGGTTCATCTGCATGGACAATCCCATCGGACCGTAGAATCAAGGAAGATATTGTTGATGCCGATCTGGACACTTGTCTCGAAAACGTAAAAAAACTAAAGCTTCGTTATTTCAAACTTAGGGATGACATCGTCAAGCTGGATCCCATGTTCAACGACTCTCACAAATTGGGATGGATAGCACAGGAAGTCGAAGAGGTCTTACCTAAATGTGTTACCACGGTACCAGAACAGTATGGTCTATTAGGTGTAAAAAATTTGGACGTAGATCAGATATACGTCAACATGTTTGGCGCAATTCAAAAATTGATCAAGGAGAACGAAGATTACAGGAGTCGTATTGAAGTTTTAAAGAACAAGTCATAATTTAATCAAGAATGATATACCCTAGTACTAATTGTCGTTGGTGTTCTGTCCCATTGCGTTGGACCAGTGAATATGAGTTTGTCAACTACGCGTTTGAGTATTTTCAAAGAGAGTATGGGTTTCCAATAAATTTCGCATCAAGGGTCTATTATAAACCCAAATCCAGGTCAAGGTGGAACGTATGTCGCGCTTGTTATCGTTTGAACCTGAATAAGATCCACCAACGCGAGATTACCGGGCGATGCAATTTGGTGAACCACAAGGGATTTGATGTCTCGCCTTACGTTTCCCTTTTTATGATGAAACTAATGGATCAGTCGTGGAGGCATAGACGTTACCACGAATTCATGTGGCACAATGGACACACAATTGATGCATTCATTGAATACCTTTATGTCAGGGATGCACTTTATGGAAGTGAGATGAATTACGATGAAGTTGAATATTATTACGAAGATATGGTTCGATCTCATTTTCAAGTCCCGAATCATCACGAACCTATCTTGGATGACGAAGACAATATAATTTCTTTTCAATTAAACGGTAGAGATACAATTATAGTAAATGCACATCTTACTGTCGAGTAATGGTACGCCATTTGAGGGAGCTAAGGGTGGATATCCAAGTCAATTGAAGTACTTGATTCGGATGTTCGTCGAGAGTGGTCACACGGTCACAATGATCATATGGAGCATGTGTGGAGTCAAGCACAATGGAGTGTTAAGTTTCCGAGATATAGTAAATCACAACATACTTCCCACCGAGACGAAGGACCCGTGGTCTCAGGCGCTTTTGGAACGACCCGAAGTCTCTTTCATACTTGGACCCTACGAAAAGTTTCCATGTCAAATAAAGATTTCTGACATAAACGAATTCATAAAGCGCACCAACGCAGGTGCCATATTTTTTCTTCAGGACATTTTTCTATTGGAGTCCGTCACACCAGAAATTATCGAGTGTCCATCCTATTTGTGGTTTCCCCTTCACTATGAACCCATAGACCAGCCGACGGTAAATGCTCTTTCAAAGATTAAGAATATCATTTCTTTGTGTCCTTCTACCCGCGAACGTATATTTAAACAATTAAAAAGAGAAAGTCACGTGGTTCCGCATATCATAGAGTTCAGGTCAGAGCTGCCCCCAAATGAAACCAAGGATAAAATCAGGGATGATTTCAATCTGAAGGACAAATATATCGTACTAACGAATGCAGGAAATTACGAACAAAGTGGACGCAAGTCTCTGGACACGACCCTTCTTGCGTTCAAGGAGTTTCACGATAACCACCCAGAGGCACTTTTGTGGCTTCACGTGCCAACTCTAAACCACGCTCGGGTCTACAATGTTCCAATAATGGTTGCGACGCTCGGCATTCCTCAAGATGCCATCAAAATTACAGAATCTACCTTGGATGAAACCACACTTCAGAAGATGTACAAGTGTGCTGACGTATACCTTTGTGGTTCGTGTTCGGAAGGTTTTGGTATTCCGCAGATGGAGGCGCAATACTTTGGATTGCCCGTGGTGACCACCAAGTTTGGAGCTATGAATGATTACTGTTGGCATGGGATTAGCGTACCTCCTTTGCAGAAGCGTTTCAACCACATGCAAGATGCGTGGTGGGTGACGCCAAGTGTAAGTGGAACCGTGGACGCTCTCGAAAAAATTTATAGAGGCGAACTAGAGACCACAAGCGAATGGGTTCAAGAAGAAGTTCGTAAGATGTTGAATTACGAAAATGTAAAGAATCATATACTCGTCATAATTGAGAAAAAATAAAGATGGGTCATATTAGAATATGGAACAGACACCATTCAAAGCCGTGTTTACCAAGAAGTCCAACTTCGTTACTCAAAGTTTCGACACAAATCCTCTAACGATTGATTATGGTGGAGAAACTAAATTTTTGGTACCGCGACATGGAGACTTTATCACAAAAATGTACCTACTTATTGATTACGCAAGTGTAACAAGTTCTAAAATAAACCATGCCCTAGCCATGATTGATTATGTGTCTTTGATCATAGGCGGAATCACGATTCAACAAGAGAGTGGTGAAACACTTAATATTCGTTTGAATATGGAAGGCGAAGAAAAACAAAAATTCTCTGTGGTTCAGCTATTCAGGATGTTAGGTGGTGGTCCGAGTCATCCTTTCACCGATACGACTCAGTACCCACGGACCTATCGCCTTCAAGTTCCATTACAATTTTGGTTTCATGGGAAACCAGAGTTGGCTATCCCTCTATCTGCACTGCGTTATCAGGAAGTTGAGGTTGGCGTGGGCCTAAGAAATTCAGAAAGATGGGGTGGATCAGACCCGGGTATAACGAATTCCGAGGTACGTTTAAGAATTGAATATGGATATGCTCCAGATGAAGTTGTCAAGTCGGTGATGAGTCGTCCACTTATTTTTCCAGTTGAACAATTTCAGATGGAGGAAAATGAATATACAGGGTATAGTTCATTCACAGTCAAACCAAAATTCGTGAATCCGGTCAAGGCCATTTTTGCTTTATTCAGTGACAAGACAACAGATACTATCAATGTCTTTGACTACTCAAGAGGGAGAACAACGACGGTCGATGCGAACGACTTTCTGACGTCAATGGAAATAATTCTAGACAACGAAGTGCTAATGCCAAAGGAAGTTGGAACCTTCGAGATGTATCGTGGTTTTCAGTACTATGCACACTTTCCCGGAACTGCACATAACACAATATTAGGTTCAAATCGGTATTGTGAATTCATCTACGCCCTTGCATTGTGCAAAGATCCGATGAATAGAGTCATTCCAAATGGGTCTATTAACTTTTCAACTATTCTGAATCCTTTGTTCAACGTAACAGCAAAAAACACTAGTACAAAAAATTATTATTTAGGTGGGCCATTTACAGGTTCTGCTTATACTATCTCCGGTGTGACATATGTAGAATGGGAGTATTCACTCCCTTCTGCCAAAATTGGGGATTACGTAGAACATTACAATCTACCAGTAGATACTAAAATTATCGAGTACACAGAAGTACCAAATATGTACATCGTTGATAAAGAAGCTATAAATACCTCCGTGACGGGTACTTTAGTTAGACCTTATATTTCTAACACCACTCGTTTTCGCCTGTACGCACTCTCGATGAATTTGCTTTACATTGAGAATGGTATGGCGCGACTTTTGTTTACGGGTTCTGAAATCACACTTCCTCGATTTCCTTAAATTCGGCGAAAGAAACTTTGCCGTCACCGTCCCTGTCATATGTACTAACGTCAAATTCAATAGCGTCTATAAAACCAGATCCATCTGCATCCAATCTATTGAATTTGCCTTCGGTAACACCACTGTCGACGTTGTAGTCATTGACGTCAGCCGCGCCATTTTCCACGACGAGTACGTTTGTGGAGAGGTAATACATTGTCAAAATAAAATTTTCAACTGATTCGACGGGTGTATTAATGTTCATTCTCGCACTTGGTACAATTTTGATGTAACCATTGGTACCATCCCAAGGTTCAAAACTCATATAGTAAGGATTTGATGAATTAACGGTTCCAGTGTAAGAAGTAGCTGGTATGCCCACACGAGACGTGCTAGTTTTGAAATATCCATTAGTACTCATATTGAGACTTAAGAGTGCATAGCTGGTATGGTTGAGACCGACAGACGTGTTCAATACTACTTTTTGATCCAATATGGTATAGTTATTTGTTATTGTCTCATCAAACACTAGTGTCCAAAACCTATATCCAGCCGATAGCGAAGTATAAAACATGTCGATGTAGGAACTCTGTGGGCGCGGGGCACGAAACTCGTAGTCGCCTACGACCACCTGAAGAGGCTGTTCCGAGAATGAATAGCCATAGAAACTTCCATCACTGTAATAATCATGAATATAAGACTGCAACTGCTGAAGGAAAATAGGTTGTCTTAGTTCATTTCTATCCGTCTTGTTCAGTGTGGTGATTCTTGCATTAATAAGTGGGGTGTAGAAATATGGATTATATCCACTTATCTTACTTTTGAATGTCCAAAATATAGCACGGCATGAATAAGTGCTGTTAAAGTAATAACGAATGTTTTGGTTTAAAAGCGCTGGAAGTTCTGTTTCCTCTTCATTTACAATTTCGATTGGATATTCTTGACGCAACGAAATCAACATAAGTCGTTCACTCTGTGTCAGCGTAACTTCTTCGGTGACAAACATGAAGTCGGTGAGATCGGCATCTGCCGCGAAACCACTGGTGTCACTGACGATATCGACGAGAGGTAGGAATTCAATCACCAACGTGATTTCAGAATTGTACATTGCACACAAGGGAAGTGATGCACGAAATGATGTGGTGTCAGCCTTGGAATCTACGTAATGTTTATTGAAGAAAAATGGAAGTGGAAAAAACAATCGTTGGGATGTGTCATTGGCTTTCAATATAGGTAGAGTATTATATTTGGTACCAAGATTAAAAGAAACATTTAATGTATTTTCGCGATCTTGCTCATTGGAATACATTGATTCGTAGATGGACAACCAATCGCCTCTTAATGATTGAATTACCTTTCCATTTACTATAAAATTCACTCGTTTAATCATAGAAAGACCAAGATTTTTCAGACAGTTAACGCCGTCCCTGGTTGTCGAAGGAAATGTGAACTTTAACATGAGTCCAGTGAGAAGGTCGCCCATCTCCCGTGGTTTAAATGTGTACCTAAACTCTTCACCTAAAAACTTACCTTCAATTGGTTTATAAAACCTATAATAAGGAGTCGCCTGTGAATATTCGCGGTAATTGTACTCCCGCTTCGAGTCAAAGTCGTACAAAAATGGATCTTGTTGACCAACGCCACTTAAGCCGGTTAGAGCACCGATACCTGTGTCTCCACGGAATCCAACTGGAGGCTTCTGCATGATCCTCTCTTAAAGAAAAGGGACATTTTAAAAAATAATAATGAGTCGCGAGGAACAGATA
>Ga0255765_1006050_pt1 | contig 11144 bp, 7 predicted proteins | sample 041ome_8_FD_179965 | JGI IMG/M metagenome (GOLD analysis project Ga0255765, IMG submission 179965) | Coastal salt marsh microbial communities from the Groves Creek Marsh, Skidaway Island, Georgia - 041407BS metaG (version 2) | ecosystem: Environmental > Aquatic > Marine > Intertidal zone > Salt... | reverse complement strand
GCGCGTCCCATCGGCAGATCGGGGATCATCGGTCGCGTCGATCGCTCGCTCGCGGGGTGTCGTGCGTGTCGTGTGTGATACGCGTGGGTGTGTCTCGTACTATATAGCGATCTAGTGGGGGTAGTAGTACTAGTAGTAGTATCATCATCATCGTGTGTGCGTGTGAATGCGATTGAGCCGTGTATATGGGAGATTTCCACATACAATACACACCCAATACACCACACCACCCCCCCCGACGTGGTCGGTCGAGGTCCACCGACGCGTGCAGACAGACGACGGAACGACCGTGCAGACTGCGGACGACGACCGACGCGGTGGGTGTGTCTTGGGTGTGTCTTGGGTGTCGGTGGGGGACGCGCGACGTCGCGTGACGTCAGTCACCACCACCACCACGCGAGCGTGACGCGCGAGGACGCAGGCGCAGGCACAGGCGCAGGCGTACACCGTCGTACACCGTCGCGCGCAGTGCTCGGGCGCGCGCCGTCCTCGCGCGTGACACCTCGTCATCGGCGAGCCAGGCGAGGCGGGACGGGATGGATAGGGCGATGATGGCGCCGTCGTGCACGTCGGGGGCGTCAACGCGGGCGTCAACGACGGGGCAAGTGGGGCAGCAACGACAATTACGACGAGGACGAGGGTGTTTCGATGAGCGAAACCTCACGCGTGGGCGAACAAAGGTGCATGGGGGGTGGGGACGACGACGACGAGAGGTGAGACAGCGACAGCGAAACGCGAAACGCGATGGCGTCAACGCGATATATAAGGACGGTGAAATACCATGATGCGAGTGCTATGGGGTGGATCGCATGAATCTGTACTAACCAAACGTTTCATTGACGCACGTAGGTGGTGACGAGCGCGGTGTTCGACGCGTTAAAGTTTGACCCAGACCGCGTATCCGTGGCGTTTGATTCAGGATCAGAGCAACTCGAGCCGGAATCTTTATTACAGAGACGTTATACGTTGACGCACAACGACGTGACACGAAATTTGACTCTCACAGTCGGCGACTCGTTCAACGATGACCAAACGTCGATTTGGTACACTCGATTGTTACGCGATGAGGTTCTGGCAGAGTGGCGGGAAGATGGGTTACACGTATTCGTCCAAGTGAGCACGGCCGAAGCGTGGTGGATACGCTGGGCAGCGCCCCTTCGCTCTGTAGTTTTTCGGCAAAAGCTACCGTTAGTTTTGGACACTTTAAGGTATGCTGAGAGAGAGTTACTGGCTACGTATCCAGAGTTGTACGACAGTCCGGTGTACGTGAACTTCAGTAGCGCTGAAGGCGGGGGGGATAAAGAGTATTGGGGGGACTTCCGAACGGCAGGATTAGAGGAAACAAAGTCAAGCAGGGTTGTGTGTGCTGATGGAGCAGGACTGGACCCAAGAATAGCAGATAATGTCAGAAGTACTATTACGCGACTTCGACGCAACGTCGAGGTGGGCGGGATTTTGCTTCCGGCGAATCCGGCAGCCAACGCAACGCCTCCTAGATGAGTTTTATCGACAATATTACCACACACGCGCGTGGTGCATTATATAGAATATTTTAATCGATTTTCATGTTTAGACGAAAACTCAAGCACACAAACGCTGACGCGCGCTGACGCGACGAGTCGACGTATCTTGCGACGTCTACATCAACGAGACCACCTCACTCTCACTCGCGGAAAGATGCGACGACGCCTGGCGGCACTCGCGCCTTTCGTGCGAAGTGGGGTCGACTACGTCATGAGTGCACCTTCAACGTCCGCTCCAGTACGATGTCGCGCGTTCACGTCGTCATTCACGTCAGTGGACGAGTCCCTCAAGTCCTTAGTAAATCACGAAAAGAGCGGCGTTCCTCGGGGCGCAGGGACGAACACGGACGCGGGATTCGATCTAGGACGGATGCATCGCTTGTTGCACGACTTTGGGGATCCGCATACGGGATATAACACGATACACGTCTCTGGAACGAAGGGTAAAGGAACCACCGTGTCAGTTCTCGCGAGCGTCTTGCGTGCCGCCGGCTTGAAAGTCGGAACCTACAAGAGTCCGCACGTGTATACGGTGGCAGAACGCATACGTACTAGCGATGGGAATAATGACGAATCAGACGCGCTCCTCGGGGTGTTGAACAAGGTCGGATCTCTCATTGAAGGTGCGCAACAGCGAGAATGCGGGCAACTGTCGTACTTTGAAGTGTTAACGGCGCTAGCATTTACATATTTCAAGCACGTCGAGGTAGACATAGCGATCGTTGAAGTAGGTTTAGGCGGTAGCCGAGATGCCACAAACGTCCTGAGACCTGAAAATTTGGAAGCAGCGGTGATAACCCATATTGGTGAAGAACATTTAGACGCGCTTGGAGGTTCCATCGAAACAATTGTCGAGGCAAAGGCGGGCATCGCACACAAGGGAAGGCCGGTATTTTACGCCCCTAATGTCGACGATAGAGTCTCGACACTTCTTGCAAGTGCTCTTGATGCACAGGGAGCGAACGATATTCGGAACGTTCGCGCTGAATCCCGACTTATCGGCTATGCCACGGAGGGCTCGACGATGCTTCAAGAGCTCGACATCGATGTATGGCTAGATGATAAGCCCGAGTTTCGACTCTCAAACGTGCGTGTTCCATTAATTGGTCCTCACCAGCGCGAGAACATAAACACGTGTCTGCGTCTTTTGTGTTGGTTGCGGGCGAATGGAAGGTTGAACGTCTCGGTTGACGATATTCGTGTTGGACTCGAATCGACGCACAGTCCCGGAAATTTTGAAGTGTTCACTCGTCCTGAAGGATCAATCCTCATCGCCGACGGCGCGCACACAAACGGTTCGGCAAAAGTTCTCATACAATCACTAAATGAGGTGTATCCAAATCGAAAATTCGTATTTGTCGTCGCCATGGCTGACGACAAGGATCATCGTGGGTTTCTGAGAGAATTGTACGCCGCGAAACCGGTTTCTGTGTATTGTACGCAAATAAACGTAGCGGGGGATGCGATGCGGACTACTCGCGCTAATGTGCTGGCATCAGCGCATGACTCATCATCGAGTCAAACAGAACCCATCATAGATTCTGTTTTTGACACAGCGTTGAGTAATGCGCTCGAACGCGCTGAAGACGACGGTGCCATCGTTGTCGTCACTGGCTCACTCTATACTTTCACAGCACTGCAAAAAGCATTGTTCTAGTAACTAGTAGTATATTTAGCTTTAGGCGCATAGAAGAATATGTAGTCTTACAATATCAGCTATAGAAATAGTCTAGAATTCAGCGCTGCCTGGGTAGCGGGGGAAGGGAATGGCATCACGAATGTTCTCCACGCCGGTGACGTAACACACCAGGCGTTCAAACCCGAGACCAAAACCAGCGTGTGGTTGAGAGCCGTAGCGTCTCAAGTCTAAGTACCACCAGTACGATTCCTTCTCTAATCCATTGTCTTCGATACGACGTTCTAACACGTCCAGACGCTCTTCTCTTTGGCTACCACCCATCAACTCCCCAACGCGTGGCACCAGCACATCCATCGCCGCCACGGTTTTGTTGTCGTCGTTCAAGCGCATGTAGAAAGCTTTGATGTCCTTCGGATAGTCGCGGACGATGACTGGACGATCCTTGAACACTTCTTCAGTAATGTACCTTTCGTGTTCGCTTTGGAGATCTGAACCCCATTCGACGGGGAATTCGAACTTCTTCTTCGCGGCTAAAACATGCTCTACGGCTTCGGTGTACGTAATGCGGGCAAACTCTTGAGACGCAACTCCTCGCAAGCGCTCGCGGAGATTGTCCTTGGCGACATTCTTTTCGAAGAATTCAAGATCCTCATCGCAGTGCTCGAGAACGTGATTGATGCAGTACTTCAAGTAGGCTTCGGCGCAATCCATGTCGTCGTTCAAGTCGGCAAACGCCATCTCGGGCTCAACCATCCAGAACTCAGCCAAATGGCGAGAGGTGTTGCTATTTTCAGCACGGAAGGTAGGGCCGAAAGTATATACATCGTTCACAGCACAAGCCATGATTTCACCGTTCAATTGCCCTGAAACAGTCAAGTATGAAGGTTTGGAGAAGAAGTCTTGCGTGTAGTCGATGGAGCCATCTTTGTTCGTTGGCAGCGACGTGGTTCCACCAGTGCTCTTCAAGGCTTCAACATCAGCCTTGGCTTGCAAGAGCTTAGCTACTTCGGCGTCAACTTGCTCCTTTGTCGCATTTCCCGCCTTCATGGCTTCCTTGAGCGTCTTTACGGCTTCACCTTGAGCCTTGACCTTGGATTCAGCCGCCGCGACTGCTTCGGGCGATGGTCCGGCGCCGGCTTGTAAGCCGTTCAAAAGAGTTGTGACTTGGAACTGTTCTCCCGCACCTTCGCAATCGGAAGCGGTGACGATTGGCGTGTTGACGTACAAAAAGCCATTTTCCTGGAAAAACTTGTGCGTGGCATACGCGAGTTGGTTACGAACTCGGGAAACAGCGCCGATGGTGTTTGTACGCGGTCGCAAGTGCGCAATCGAACGCAAGTACTCCAACGTATGACGCTTCTTTTGTAACGGATAAGATTCTGGATCGGCGGGACCAATCACTTCGAGTTCGTTCACCAACAATTCAGCCGCTTGCTTACCCCCTGGGCTCGCCACGAGCGCTCCGCGCACAGACACGGCGGCGCCCGTGGTGACAACCCCAGAGTTGATGACGTCCCAAGCTTGCGTCCCTTCGTTCACGACGGCTTGCATACCAGAGATGTTACTGCCATCATTCAAATCAATAAACGCTCGTTCTTTTTGAGTGCGCACCGATCGCGCCCATCCACGAATTTCGAGCTCTTCCCCCACCCGAGACGCTCCGCCGTCCACACCCTTTATGCGCGCAATCTTCTCTGGTCGCGCGAACCCGCTCGTGGACTTCCCAGCGGCGCGCGTCGTCGCCTGACGCATCGGTCGCATCGCGGGTGACACCCATGTTCGCATGCGTCCCTGTGCCCCAATCGTCGGTCGCATCGCCGTCTTCGCCGTGCGTGCGTCGCAACCCAGCTCGCGGTGGTGCGCATAGCACGCCGAGGTCGTGGCGCACCGCATCATCCTCGTCGTCGTCGTCGTCGTCGTCGTCGTCGTCGTCGCGAGTCGTCCTCGCACGTGTCGCGCCACGCACTTGGCCCTCGTCGTCGTCGTCTTCGTCGTCGTCGCAATCACTCGTGACATCATCGTCGGTTCACCCCCGTTCGTCCGTCGTCGTGTGTCGGTCGCAGCCGACGTCACGCCCCCAGCCGCACTAGACGTCTAAATCAATCGTCCTCGTCGTCGTCGTCGTCGTCGTCGTCGTCGTCGTCGTCGTCGTCGTCGTCGTCGTCGTCAGAGCGATGGGTGACGGACGACACGGACGATTGCATGGCACACGAAGACATCGTCGAGTTTACCACGCATGGACGACTCGCACACGAACGAGGCGAGGTGGAGGTGTTTCGCGTCGCCGACGACGCGCGCACAGAGGCGGTGGTGGTGCGATGGATTGGTGATGCCGATGCGGCGGAGGATGCCGATGGGCGGGGGACGTTGGGGGTGTCCATGATGGTGTGCACGAGCACTCGAGTCGTGGTGGTGTTCGCGAGCACCGCGACGACACCTAGGCGTGGGGTTGGGTTGAGATATAGCGCAATCACGCGCGTCGAGCGCATGCAAAAGAAGCACATGTTGTCCAGGATGAGACGGGTGCGCGTGGCAACCGGGACGACGGAGTATGAGTTTCACATCAAAGGATCTGATGGTGATACGTTCGCCCGAGTGGTTGAGGAACAAGTAAGAAAGTACGAAGATGGCGTGCGTCGAGCACAGGCGGCGGAAGAGGCTAAAGCGCAGGTAACGGTGGAGGCATCCGCGGCGACGGCGGGCATCGGCGGCGTCTTTAACCGACAGCGCGAACGAGTAGAAGAAACAAATAGGACTTTAGATGAGGCATTCTCAGATCTTTCGGCATTAATGAGCAAAGCTCGAGAACTCGTGGTTCTCGCGGAGCGACTTGCGGAATCATCTGGGACAAACAAAGCGGAGAATTCTGAGCTTCAACGTCTCGTGATGAGTCTCGGGATTACTAGTCCAGTGACGCGGGCGACGAGCGGAGCATCGTTTCACCATGAACTGTCCAGGCAACTAGCAGATTGGATCGTACCAATACTAGCGAAAGAAGACGGAATCATCACTCTAACGGATGCGTTCTGTTTATTTAATCGAGCCAGAGGAACGGAGCTCGTTTCGCCCCAGGACATGCTCGCGGCGTGCGAATCGTGGGACGCGCTCGGGATCGATTTGCATCTCAGACGGTTTGAAAGCGGCGTCGTAGTGATTCATACGAAAGAAAGATCAGACGAGCACGCGTGTTCAAAGTTTAAGGCTGCTTTGAGTTCATTTGAAAGCTCGATAGATTCATACGAGGCGGCGCAAATATTACACACGACGCCCGAAATAGCACTCGAGTACCTCTACATGGCTGAAAGCGAAGGAATTCTGTGTCGCGACGACGGACCACGTCAAATGCGATTTTTTGCAAATCGTTTTAGTGAATTTTAGGCTTAGAAGTTTAGATTTTGATAGCAACTCAATGGCACTTCACCGCCAGACTACAAGATTTGGTACAGCTAAAATCGTTTCGTTTAAATGTCATTGATGTCGTCGAAATCGAAGAAGTCGTCGTTCTCGCCACGCTCTTCTTCGAATGTATCGGTATCATTGACACGGAAAGTCTCAGGAAGTTCGCCATATGCCTTCAACGAACGCGCTTCGTCCGCCAAGTACTTCAAGATGACATCCGCCTTCTCATCTTGAAAGTCACGCAAACCCAAAAGGATGATATCCCCGGTGTTCACCCACACCTTCTTTCGCATCTTACCACGGATGTGACATAAACGCTTCACCCCATCGATGCACTGCGCCTCCAAACGCCCGTTGCCGAGCATTCTCAACACCTGAGCGTATTCCTGTCCATCTTCTTTGAAGATGAGCTCGCGCTTCTCATCTCCTCCGTCACCCTTCCCGCGACGGCGGTTCTTCCCACCTTTGCCCTTGGCGCCTCCCTTCGGCATGGTTGATACGTATGTGTTCTACGATTACGTGTTCTCGTGTGCGGTACCTAGTACGTACGACACTCGTGGGCGCGTCTAATACGTTGCGCGTGAAGCAGAGACCCTAAAAAGATCGGTTTGGCGTCGGTTTAGCGACGACGACGATGGGTGCGGAGTGGAAAAGCGACGACGTGTGGTAACGACGACGATTCTATGCGGGTTCGTGCGGTACACGTGTGAGGTGTGACTTTCGCACTCGGGTCTGTCGCACGCGACGAGGCTCGAAAAGGCGGCTTGGATGTTTGAACACGATGACTCGTTCGACGCCTTCGATTTTCCCGCTTCGGGATTTTTAGGGTATGGGTTCACCAATTATGACCAGAGACGAGTGTGTACATTCCATTGCGCGCGCGCGAATGCGCGCGTTCTCATCACGCACAAGACATCGATGCGTTCACGTGCGTGAGTCAACAGCTATAATATTGCAATAGTGCTACAAGTATGCTATAAATACTTCAGTCCAGCCACGGCGCGACGGCGCTGCATGGCGTGTTGAATGGCCGCGGCGCACGCGCTGGTGAGCGCGAGGACTCGCACGGCGCTGATTTTTGAAAAGAGCGGCGCAAGAATACCGAGAGGTGCGGTGATGAGGAGCGTCTCCGTACTCGTGCGCACATTCGTGGCGAGAAAATGCACCAAATTGATGCTATTCACTGACGCACACGCCAGAGCGAAGATGTTGGAGATCATCCAAGGCACTTTGGACGCGCTTAAAGTCAACACGTGCACCTTGTTTGGTCCAGCGGCAATGGCCAAGACGGTGTCATAGCACAGCTTACCGATAACCATCGCTAAAGGCGGCGCGTATCGTTGAGAATCCTCAAGCATGGGAAACATTATCGTGTCTTGATGGAGAAGTAACAAGATTGGTGCGAGCGCAAACACAGACAACGCCGAACCATTTGCAAATTCTTCACTCAGCATCAAGCACGCGGTAAATGAAGTCAACGTGGCGATGTTCCCGACAATTGGCATCCAGGACACCGCCTGAGCTCTCATCTCTCGATGAGCACTTCTACTTGAAACGTTTCTGAAATGTTCTGGTCGGTTCCTCGCAGCAGCAGGTAGGAATGGGGAGTCACTTGCGACGCGTTTCCGTCTCATGTGTCTCTCAAGCGTGGACCGAATACGAAACTTTAACGCGAACGCTATTTGCAGCGACGTTCCAGCGAAAACACTGATGACTCCCAATTTGTTTTCCATTGCATCTTCAATGTCAGAGTCGTCCATCATTTCCGTCGATCCTTCAGTTTGAGAATAATACGCCAGGAGAAGAATTGCAACGTACGCAGAGTAGACATATGGAAGGTAATCAAATGAAGACTTGGACGGTACGTATGTAAACGAAAGAAACACACCAACGAGCGCACACGCGACGAATAACATCACGCTCAGCCCAGCTTGTTCAGAAAAGTATTCCAGAGCCATGTACAACCCCACGCAGCCTCCACACATGACGCTAAAAATCGCTCTCACCGTAGATGTCCACTCCCTTTGCTCTCGGGGAGATGACACGGCGACTAGAGCAGTCAAAAACGATAGCATGAGTAACCAACTTGGCCACCCATGATGAACGGTCTCGCGCGCACCATACATTCTCGCGTCATCATCTTCAGTATCCGGAACGTGCTCGGCGTCGTACCACATGCCAACTTCACCCTTCCAGGGGAGTGGAGGGCGAAAAGTTACAAAGAACACACCACTTGCGAGTAAGAGCATCACCAAGCGCTTACTCACAGGTTCATCACCCATGACATTCGCAGTCACGGGTACTAGACTCGCACCAGTCATGACGAGCACTCCACCCAACATCACCGCGTCTGTCGGTCGATGTCCCGTCATTTCGAAAATAATGTCAAACATCGCAAACCTGGCAAAAAGTAAAGAAGCGACGAGTGATGCGGCATACATCGCACAATGTCCTCCAGTCATGCGATGCATCACTCGCCTCGAGCCTTGGAATGTGACATACGGCGCAGACACCGTGAGTAAAACTATAAAGACGCTGAACATTTCGCGCAATCTCGGTATGAAGAGCATCGACAACTTGGCCAAGCACACGCTTTGGGCCAACCATCCAAACGTTTGTGTCAAGCGACCATCGAGAATAAGACTTCTACTCGCCAGAACACCTAGTACAGATGTAACCAGGACAAGATAAGGCGGGTATATCGTCGAACCATCATCGTGAATTGCATGGGAAAGGACCTGTTCAATTGCTGCGAGAAGTGCAACGTAGGCCAAGATGAATACGCCGACGAATGATCGACGAATATGTCTTGCGACGTTAAGCACACTAGGTAGCACCACAGCCGAGACAGAGAGAATAAAAATACCTAAACACAGGTAACTCAAAGAAACGCCCCCAATGTTGATGTCTAAGCTCCAGAAGTGATTCAACATAAACCACCCAAAGCACGTCGCCGCGCTACACGCGAAGACGATGTAGTCATGAAGTTGCTGACTTTGGTAGTAACGCGAAAAGGCGATCGATCCGATGACAGGTACCGGAACCATCATCATGGGCGCACCAATAACAATCATGGCGTTCGAAGTTGCGAGAATTAAAGCCCCTTGCATGACACTAACTGGAAGAATGGAACCAACAGCGTTCATACAGTGCGCCAAAAACGCCGCCGATGCGCTGTACACGGATATGGTCACCATCACATAACTTAATGGCGCGGGCACTTGAATATACTCGGCAAATCCGGCAAAAATGATACCGCCCTCAAAACCCGCAGCGAATAACGCAAATGCGGCGACAAGAATCAACGACTCTAGTGTTTCAAATCCAGACTTATTCTCCGCTATCCACCAAAGCGACCGTTCGGTACCGGCGGAGATGAAATACAACACTGGCAACGATACGAGGATCAAGCACGTAAACAAATGCTCAAAGTCAGCGAATATCTCCCAAAAGTTTAAACCTATGTAAAACATCAAAGGAAGGCTCACGGTAGCGATGGTACCAGATTTTGCGTCGCTTGGTGTCGTCACCACGCGGCGCTTGTGCGTCGTCGACGTCGCCGTCCCGCTCGCCGAGCGCTCAGACTCGTTCTCCTCTACATACGTGCACTCGGCAATGATTGGAAACATAAAAAGTCGGTGCATGATAATATACGTCATTGAAATATACAAAGACGCAATCTGTGCATTCATTGACGTGGCAAACGCCCAGGCAATCACCGTCCCGCACACCAGCGGCGCGTACGCGAAAATAGCCCGTTCGCACGTCGCCGCCGCGCCCGGGTACGCGTGGTGCACCCATCTAAACTGCAACGTCACCCACAACCCACCGAGCATGAGATTCGCACCATTTAACATCAACACCGCAAAGTTCAACAATACTGGCATCCCGGGCGTGATCCACGTCGCCCCAAACGCATGCGCTGCGAATGCGCCCGCGAGCGCGCACCACGTCGTCCCCAACGCCCCTTCTGCCGCTCGCATCAAGTCCAACACATACGCCACCATGAGTCCTACGAATACAATCATCATTGATGCTTCCCCTCCACTCGCTACTGTAACGCATAACGCAGGTATGAGCCCCACGCTCGCTCTCGCGCTGTGTCCCCACGCGCGCGCGTTTGACTCGCTCGCCCGCATCCTCATCCTCATCAGCTTCATCTTCTTCCCCGTCAGCACCCTCCGTCGCTGTGTCATAGTCGTCATGGTCCTCCTATATATATACACACCCTTTCTCTACGATCGTCTTCTCTCACCCATCGTTCATTCACGTGGTTCTCGTCGTCGTCATCGTTCACGTTCACGGTTACTGTGGTGAATAATGACGCGATGCACACGGCGAGGACGTGGACGTGGTTTGGTTTGGTTTGGTTTGGTTTGGTTTGGTTTGGTTTGGTTTGGTTTGGTTTGGCGCGCGTCACACGACGACGACGACGACGACGATGATGATGATGATTGGATCACCCACGAGTAGTACGTCGTCGTCGCGTATCGTTATGTCGTCGCGTACACGCGAACGCACGTGATGATGACGACGACGCATGCATGCGTGCGTGGAATCGAGCGTCGACGTCGGCCCCCGCA